>Ga0206125_10000821_pt1 | contig 38744 bp, 35 predicted proteins | sample Helgoland_Spring_4_FD_148598 | JGI IMG/M metagenome (GOLD analysis project Ga0206125, IMG submission 148598) | Pelagic subsurface seawater microbial communities from Kabeltonne, Helgoland, North Sea - Helgoland_Spring_Bloom_20160331_1 | ecosystem: Environmental > Aquatic > Marine > Epipelagic ... | reverse complement strand
GCATTCACTTCAGTCTTATGTTTCGGATCTCCTGGTGAATATTTCATAAGAATATCGTCAATATTTGTCATAAAAAACTCATATATGTCTTTATTTTTCACTATAGTATTCACATTGACATCCGAAACCGGATTACATGTGGGATTTGGAGCATAAGCAAGGAGTTCCCGCTTGTCACATGTATTATGTATATGTGGGAACACTAATATGGTCTTTAATGGATCCAGTTGAACAAATGGTATGGTATATCCCTTCAAAAATTCTCCTTCTTCAGCGATCGCTTTATTATCATTGTACCTAGTTTGAAGTAACAGCTTGCGACGAAACGCAAACGTCCCTGCAGTCGCATGATTAGGGCCATATGGTCCAAACTTATACATCTGTGAGATGTGTTTAAAGTAAACAAAAACAATACTAGACCCTGCACACAATGCTTTGGGATTTGCAAGTAAGGTGTCAACCGCGTGCGATACGCGTTCGGGCGGATAGTAGTCGTCATCATCTTGATAAATGATGATATCTCCTTGAGCCTTGTCGTGCATGAGATTTCTCTTCTTACCCAGTATCATTTGACTGTCGTACTTATAATACTTGACCTGCGGAATATGACATACTAGATCTTCGACCTTGTCTGTCCCATCATCGATAATGATCCATTCCATTCTATCCTTGGGGTAATCGTAATCATTGAAGCATTTGATCGCCATATCCCAAAAGGGTCGTCGATTGAAGGTAGGCGTACATATACTTACAAACGGTAGATGATCGTTGTCTCCCATTCTGTCCGGCGTAACATGTATCTGTTTGTTAAGTTTATGTGATGAGGTGTTTCCAGATGATGGGGTTTTCTTGGAGGGCATATATAGGAGTATAATAACATCCCTATATATTAAATTTGTTCTTAACCTACCTATTTTTTATTACCTATTAGTGTCTTCAAATAATGTTTTATTCGATCCTTTCGACTTTTTTTGGTAGTATGTCTTATTTTCTTGTTTGACCTGGTCTTCCGAGTAGTATTGATCTTATATTTCTTCTTGTTTTTACGGGTGGTTTTCGAGGAAGTCTTTGATTTCTTCTTTTTTGTAGCGGGTTTCGAGTGTGTTCCCTCAGCATTAGCGATGCCGCCTGGACGATACTTCAGAAACCATTCCTCGTATTCTTTGGATGACCTGTCAGATTTTAATTTGTTGAACATAACTGTCTTTTCTGCACGCATGTCCTCAATAGTCTCTTGACGTCCATAGCAGTTTATACTGAATCGCTTAAGCACTCCTTTTTGATTTAATCGATTTTTCTCTTGCACCTCGTATAAGAACTTGGCCATACACATAAGACGGTCTAAATTATAGTATTCTCTCTTGGAGTACAAAAATGCAAGGTATAAACTAAGCATTGTGTCGATGGTTGCAATATGTACCGGAGACCCATCAATATTGATCTTATTATAGTTGTGGCAAGCCATTGGCTCGTAAATGAATGCAACCGTATCAATATCGTTCACCATTACTTGATAATGTGGAGAAACTACCTCTCCGACTCCTTCTTTGCGACAAACCTTCACTCCACTTATCCCTTCTGCGTCTAGCTGTTCCTTAAGAATAGTTGCGGTTGTCTTGGCGTCTTCTGAGAAAACATCGAAGTCGGGTATGTTTTCTAACTTTTGCTTCACATGCTGTGGCATGTATTTCAGGTAAGTAGATATAGCGAACCCCCCGAAAAATACAACACCTTCTCCGACAAGGGTATCTTTAACAATATTGTACAATGTTTTGTCATTTACTAATTTCTGTGTGGCGGGGGATAGTTGTCGTTGAAATAGTGTTTTCTCGCAGTCCATTTTTTTGAGGGGATGATGCTTATTCAAGAGAGAAATCCGCTTCAATACCTTCTCCCATCGACTCACGTCTCCTTCGGGACGAGAGAGTTCAAGGTACATAGACATTCGCAGATAGTTGGGCGGACAGTATAGGATACCTCCAACCGTGTGCGCATCCTTCTGCAACGTGTCGAAAATGTCTTTATTTAAGTATGTGATATCGGCCATACCAATGAAGTTAACAAACACCTTGTAGGTGCCGTGATGCTGTCCTGATTTTGCTTCGACTTCTTCGAAACCCGCATTGTAGAATATGTCGGATAGTTCCTTCGCGTCCTTTACTGGGTTTTTGCTGAAGAAGTCATAATCAGCAAGATCTGTATCTTTATTATAAAACTTGTCGTGTTTGGGTAGTAGCGCATTAATGGCTGTACCTCCATAGCATACTAGACGCTTTCTGCGAAGAAACTGTTCCACTATGGAGATCATTTTTTGAACATCTGCTGAGTTCACTACACGTTTAGACTGTACTTCTCCAGCCTTGTCCACCGCAGCACGCAAGATAGCCATCTCGCATTCTTGGAATGTCATTTTTGAATCACAACTTGGGTGTCTAAATTTCATGGACTATTTGACGTACAGTATATAATGTACGACGAAAAGAAATATTTACATGATGTAGCTGATATACGAATACTGTATATGATTACAATGAATATTTTGATCCTAATGGTCCCTCTAATTTTCTGGGAGCGAACGACAACGCAGGATCTTGTTTTTTGGGAATGGGAACACACTTCTGGATATACCTAAACTTGGCAGGCTTTAGCACAAACGCGTGATTTTCTTTGTTAAAGAAGAAAGTCTGTTCTTCAAGATTTACATCGCTTTCTTGGTAGCGCACCGCGACCATCTGAATGCCCAAGTTTCGACATAGAACGGAACTGGGATTGGGTGGCGACATCTCCAACTCATTGGGGGTACATATGGTCATATTACGACGGTTGTATTCGGTCAGCTCTTGTGTGTTGGGGTTGTTCACCACCTCATCTACCGATAATTTACGGCAGAATATAGATCCACTAGACATATTAACATACTTAAAAAATGAGGGCACATCTGCAAATGTACGATTGTTATTATTCACGATAATCACTATTTTACCCATCAACGTTTCAAGAGGTACTTTACCAAAGTTCTCGTAGTTGTTCTCATTTCCATACTTAGTAGCATCAAGTAATCGGGATGCATGACTCTTGAGTATCTTTGCAAGATTGTTGTACATAGCAACGTTAGTACTCTTGAACCGGATATGCACAATGATGGGATCTAGTGGATTCGGAACTGTTCCTGCAGCGAATGCGTAACTGGTTAACATATTCATGACATCGCTGAATTTGACACTGTTAAGTGTTTCTTTTACATAGTTATTATTCTCCGTCGAGGTAGCCACTACAGGTTCGTCGCCTATCGAGTATATTTCAAAATCTAGACCGCGTGCGCCCTGCTTCATAACACTCTTTAACGCGCATGTTGATACTATCCCATTCTTATAGTCCCCTGTGCTACAACAGTTATAGGCTGTCTTAATATAGTAGTCGCGAAACATATGATCGAAATCTCCACTGTTCGTTGATGTATATGCCGAACTAATCTTTCCATTCATCTTTCCATAAAGAGAATCAAACCTTTTACAGGTGGTATTTTCTTTGGTGGACATGGTGTAAAACGTCCAAACAAGGTACAGCGCGATAATAACCACTCCCGTATATATGAACACACTAATGGTCTTCTTATTCATATTTTTTACCAGTTCGACTGGATTTGATGTTGGTGGAGTTGTAGATTCCATGTATTGTCTGTCTACCGTACCGCGACATTTTTTATTTGTCCATGGAGCGAAGCTGTCTTGGAATGGACGAGTTACAGTCTATATCTACCAATGACAACAACGACTTAAATATTTATGTACGAGTACAGTAATACCAATAAGATATGCCAGGCGGTCTTATGCAAATTTCAAAACATGGCGACAAAGATGTCATACTTACAGGAAACCCAAGCAAATCATTTTTCAAAGTGGCATACAGTAAGCATACTAACTTTGCGCTACAGAAGTTCCGGGTAGATTTCGAGGGTGCGCGATCACTCCGCATGAGCGAAGAGACAAAGATGTCCTTTAAGATCCCAAGGTATGCAGATCTTCTTATGGATGCATTCGTGTCAGTAAATCTCCCACATATTTGGTCGACCATCATGCCACCTAAAACAAACGATATTGATCCAACAATGAACACTGGTGCATGGGTTCCATACGAGTTTAAATGGATTGACCATTTAGGTGCCATGATGATTGCAAACATATCCATCACTTGTGGTAATTTTACAATACAAGAGTACAGTGGCGAGTATCTTCTTTCCATGGTGCAGCGCGATCTCCCTGCCGACAAGCGCGAACTTTTCTATCGCATGATTGGACATGTACCTGAAAACAATGACCCGTCCAACTCAGGCTCACGTGTCAATGTGTATCCAAACGCGTTCTTCACTGAATCACCAAACGGCGCTGAACCATCGATTCGAGGTAGACAATTACTTGTTCCTATTAACGCATGGTTCTGTATGAAATCGCAAAGTGCTGTCCCACTTGTGAGCCTTCAATATAACGAGATGCACATTCATGTAACATTTCGACCGGTTCAACAGCTCTTTAAAATCCGTGATGTTCTGGACAGTGAAAACAACTACCCGTATATTGCTCCTAATTTCAATCTGGAGTACATGCAGTTCCATCGCTTCCTGCAAACTCCCCCTAATGTTGCGTTAACCCAGGAATCGTATGACGACCGACGCACAGGGTGGAACGCAGACGTGCATCTCGTTTGCACATATGGGTTTCTATCAAAGGACGAACAACGTATATTCGCATCAAAGGAACAGAAATATCTCATTAAACAGGTGCGCGAACACGTCATAAAAGACATTGCCGGAACGAAAAAAATCGAACTGGACACACATGGGTTAACAACTGGTCTTATGATGTCGTTCAAACGCAACGACATCCACATGCGTAATGAGTGGTCAAACCGTAGTAATTGGCCATACAACTATATTCCATATGATATTACCGCAGCGCCAACTACGACGATTAGTAACTATAGTGCAATCACGCACCCTATTATTCGGGTGCATCCCAATGGAACTATTGAAGAACTACATATTGGTCCCGGGGTGAACGCAAATGGTATGCAGACAGGTTGGTACTTGACTGGTGACTACAAGATTGCGAACACGCGAGATATTTTGGAATCCATGGCGATATTGTTTGATGGAAATTATAGAGAAAACAGTCAGGCAGCAGCGGTGTTTGATTACGCTGAAAAATATGGACGCAACCTAGGAAACGCTGGAGACGGGCTTTACTGCTATAATTTTTCATTGAACGATAGCCCACATATTGGGCAACCTAGTGGAGCCGCGAACTTGTCGTCTTTTGAAACAATTGAACTCGAAATCACGACCATTGTCCCACCATTGGATCCTAACGCACAGACACTGGCGATCTGCGACCCCGACACGGGTGCTCTCGTAGCGATCAACAAGCCGTCGTGGCGCATATACGACTACAATTACGACCTCACCGTGTTCGAAGAAAAGTACAACATCCTACATTTTGTATCTGGAAACTGTGGAGTATCGTACATGTCTTAAACCGTTGAAAAACGGGCAGATACCTCTAACAAGTTGAACTTACGCCCATAGTAGGTAAAACATGGAAGCGCATTGCGCGTCTATGTGTTACAGATTGAATACGATTAGCGACGTCTATAGCGGTGGTTCCTCTTGGATTTCCTTGAGTTATTGTGTTTCTTGGTTTTCATAGACTTCCTATATCTCTTAGATTTCTTAACGCGCTTCTTTGATTTTTTATTTTTTCTAGTCTTACGTTTTTTACCTCCAAATATAACATTGTCTTCTTCTCTGGCTGCAAATTCGTTAAGGTCTTTGGATCCGTATTGGCCGGTGTGTGCATGGTCTATATCTTCCAGAAGCACTAATTCCATTCTACCTAGAGGTCTATCAATTGGATCTAATGCTTGATATTCTTTCATGCGCCTCTCGGCTGCTTCTCTTTCCAATCTCTTTATAATATCACTTTTCTTGCGAATTTCTTCTCGTTGTTCTGGGTATCTTGTCCAGGTATCAACAACACTATGATGTATATTTTTTCTTTCATCTTCTATTTCCTTAATAGGTGCGGGTATATCTACATTCTTGCCACTTCTATACTCGTTTAACTGCTTGGTTGCCTCAGCTGGTGTTAAAAGTGACATTACTGGACTAGGTGTTTTCATAGTTCTTGGACTGGTTGTTGTGCTCACTGTTTCAGCCACAGATACTGGAGATAATTCTCCGGCCTTTCTTTTTTTATTGTTATCAAACTCTGTAAGGCTGTTTTGTCGTTGAAAAATAGGCATCGATAAGTGTATATATTATAACAATAGTATAATTTCATCTACATTCATGCTGATTCGCTACTTTCATCCATGTCTTCTATAGGAGGCGGTGGAACAAATCCATCAGAACTGCTGTCTTCCATTCCATCTATAGGTGGAGGTGGTGGAACAAATCCTTCGTCGGAACTGCTTAACTCCAAGTCGCTGATCGGGGGCGGTGGTGGAACAAATCCATCGTCGGAGGATGTATCAACCGTCTCACCGATCTGTATGCGCGGCAATGGTTCGTCGTCGTCGGACTCCGCGTCGGATACATCGTCATCAGGTACGGATATCTCCACTATGGAAGAGGGATCGTCAATGGGAACAAGATCGGTGTCAGGTTCAGGTTCTGCTAAAACAGCGGATGATATAGCTGATACGGTTGCGGCGACCGCGGAGGCAATGGTTGGAATGGCTGGCGGAACGAATTCTGCTTCGCTCTCTCTCTTCTCAGAGGTGGCCAACTTTTTACCGATGGTAAATCGAACCACTTGTGGATCATGATCATCTAGCAGCCAACTACCAACCGTGGAAGGTTCTTGACACAATATATATGTAGTCGGTTTGTCATGACGTTCTACCGCCATACGTGCATATTTATTAGAGTTTAGAGTGTTAAGGTTCTCACGCAGTTCATTTGCGTATAGTTGAATACTGTCACGAATAAACTGACGATTACCACTGCGTGCGTACTCTTTCATATTAGATTTGATAGTTGCTACATGTTCATTGAGAAGGTCAGTTGCGGTATGAACCAGTATTTGTTTATCCTTATTATCGACAAGAGATACTCTTGAATACATTACTTCGGATGTACTCACATCGTCACGTAATTTCATAATGGCTTCACGCTTTTTATGAACAGCTTCTTCCGCCATACGATCATTTTCATACACATCATGTGTTTCCACTACTTCGTCACCAGTGATATACCCAAACATACCATCATTCATCAATCGTATAACATTCTTACTGTATTTGTGCATTGTTTCTAACTCGCTAGCACGTTCTTTACGGATGTTAAATGTGGAACCAGATTTCAGTTTAATATCCAGTTGGCACGGGTTCTTGGTGTCCCCACATATTGCTATATGAACTGTCTCATCTTTATTGGATGTAGTTGTAAATGTGCTCCCCACCTTTCGTCCGCAGCTGACACACGTAGGGGTGAATTTGCGAAACATGTCACGCCTCTCTCGATTCGACTTAGTCGCATTTTTAATCCCTTTTTTTTTATTGGATATGTCTCCTTCATACCTAGATTTAAGTTGATAATACCTATTTAGTGAGTCCGTGTATTTTTCGACTGCCATTCCAGATGGAGTAGTTTCGTTGCTAATACTAGCGCTAGATAACATCGACGAACTTCCGTTATTCATAATTTGGGTATATGTAGTATACCATTATTTTTTTACACCGCATCATACTCGTTCTCCCATGAAGGAAGTCCGGTGATGTTCGCGTGAGATTGGTTTTTTTTCGCATCTTGATAGTTCTGAATGCGCGACAGAATATAATGTTGTTTTTGTCTATCCTTTAGCATTTTCTGTGACGGCGTAGGTTTACCCTTGTACTTATAATAGAGTAGTGTCCCAAATATAAATACGACAATGCATGCGATAGACCAGTTCAACATATCATTATAGTACTTTTTCTTAAAGGTTGCACAATTATGCAGCGTTTCTCCTATAAAGTATTTAGTTCCAGGTTCAACCAATCTTGGGGTATCGATGATAATATCTGAAAACGAGTTCATATTGGGTAGTACACCTTTCTTTTATTATATCTCGGTAAAATAGACACATTTGATCATGTCGAAAAAAACAGACACGACAGATAATAGCACTTCGGCAATATCATTCACCCTAATAATGTACATTCTATATTTTATGTATCTCAAACCAGTGTTCGACCTTGCTACTGTAGAATCGCCACCAAAATATGAGGAAGCCATAAAAACTACTTATGCAACAACAGCAATTCTTTTTGTATGTGTTATCATAATTCAACTAGGGTTTAACGCACTCGGATATCAATCCAAATGCGACGGTAACTTTGTAGCGAACTTTGGAAAGGTATTTGGAGCCACGTTCATTCCATGGTTTGCTATCATGGGAAGTGTGATGATATCGCTGATAGTATTTCCAGGATTTAAGGGTGCCTTTTCTAATGTAGTAGGGTACTACGCCGTAGCCAATTCGGCCAATGATATACTGGTATCTCTTCTCGGGTCTAGTGATATTAATGCTAAACTTGATGATATTCCTGATGATAGTAACACTAACACTACTAAAGACCAACTATCCAAGACAGCTGGGGCAATCGTGAAGATTGTTGGTAACACATCGCTCTTGATAAATCAGATCACTCCGTCCAACTTCAACGAGTTCTGGAAGACACTTACTCCTCTTATCAAACCGGAACTACAGGATCCAGGGCAGCACCGAGACCTAAAGGAACAACTCCTAGAGAATGTAGTATTGAAGGACAACATTGGTGAAGCCTGTTGGTACGTGTACACCATGATTCTTCTAGTTACTGTAGTCAAATCAAACATTGCAGAACTGCCATGCGCAACGTCAGTTGCTGCAATTAATGAACGCATGGACAAATATACCAAGAAGCAGGATACAATTGACGCTGAAAACAAGAAAAAAGAATCTGTTGTCTATAAAAGTTAGGAACATCCTTAAAACTTAAAACAAAATATGTGTACGTAAAACATACCACGATAATCGTGATATGTTTAGAATATGAAAGAATTACATTATGTCACCCGAACGGGTTCATAGTGACCACCACTCCATTCCAACTCAATAGTTCGGTCGAATGACGCTGTTACAGGCAAAAACTCTATACTCGGACGCGTTCGATCACGTGTGCATATGTTGCGCACCACGATGCGCAACCGCCACAGATTGCATGCCGCCTGGATTTCGATTGCCCCACCCCAAGTTCTGGGATTGCGCATCTTATTGATATAGTTGGCACCCGCGTCCAGTTCCAGAATCTGTCGTGTTTCGATGCCGTCAATGAGAGGGTGATCTGCTGCGAGGTATCCGCATATGTCAGACCGTATCTGGTCACTCGATAGGGGGAGGAAGTGACTCATACTGTTGAACAGACAACTCATTGTGTCTCTCGTAATATAGTGGGTATTGAAAATAATCCGCCACATTATCACATGATGGGTTTTAAGCAATAGAACTGTACGAATAGGTAGCATAATATGGCCATTATGATAGAAACCATCCATATCGGGATGATGGTCTTCTTTCTAAAGCCCAACCCGAACTGACGGATGCTACCGTCTTCTTCAAAAAGAAAATGAGGCGCTCCATATATGATGATCAAAAACAATCCTGTGAAAAGGAACAGTGCGAAGTAGGTGGGGTTTTTTATAATGTCGCGATGGTTCATTGACTACAGATACTGTACTCTACTTCGATAAAAAACCGCGCGACAGGACTTGTTGTTGTCAATATTCCAATATTACAGACCTACTATTATTCGTAGTCGTCCTCGTCCTCGTCTCCATATGGATCTCCATCTGCGTCATCTCCGCGAACCATTGATAAGTTGCGTTCGTCTTCGTCCTCATCGACCTGGCGATCCATGTCTGCTAAATAGTCATCCGTATATTGTTCCAGGTTCTCCTCGGTGACCCCCCGATTGCTATTTCGGACTCGTTGCTCGATTTCTTGCATTTTATCTAGGAATTCCCTTTCGTTGTCGTAGTCTTCTTTCACATGAAAGCGTAAGCTCTTTTGTAGTCCTTTTCCCCATACACCTTGTTTGTTGGCCTTTTTGATGTTATCAAGATCACGATCGGCCTGTTCTTTCATGTTCTCTAGACGACTCGTGATAAGTTCTTTCTCTCCCTCGCGTATCATAAAGTTGGTATTCATAATGCTTGCATACGATGATTGTATAACGCTCTTGTGGTTATACATCATGCGAACATACTGATGTAACAGGTTCGCAGTGGTTGTCTGCATCTTCTTCATGTCGCTCATGTATATGGTGGGATCAACTGTTGGGATCTCGCTCTCCTCGCGGAGACGCAGGTCATCGAGATTGTACTCGCCGGTGTCGGAACTCAGATTGAGTAGTTTGTCGTCTGCAGATAATTTTACATACGCGTGCATAGTGGTGAGCAGGTAATACTCGAATAACATTTTGCAAGTGGTTTTATCCAACACAGACACGATGGATACTCCCTTCGTATCTTTTTTGGATACGTCGACTATCGGAATCTCCGTGAAGTAGGGTGTGTGTGCAGCCATCTTCATTACAGTGTCGCAATTGCTTCTCATCGCAGCCAGAACATGTGTAATACTTGGTTCATTGTAAAAAGTCTCTAAAGCAGCATAATCTCCAGCCACAGTGGTGTTAATCGCTGCGACAGCCTTGCGTGATAACCCATTGCGCTTAGCTGTGGCATACGACATAGTTGTATCGTGAGATACCTTACTGAGGATAGTTTTCGGGAATACCGTCGAGAGGTTCTGAATATACGTATTCATAAATGCAAACATGTTATAATATGGACTACTATGATTGACATCCATATCATTATCCTCGTCCCACGAGGATAACGTCGCCATGAAAGTAGACATCGTTTTCTTCTGTGCAGGAGGCATCTTCGTATGATTGCTGATGAACATAGCGATATCTTTTCGCATGTTCTCAGACTGCTTTGACAATGCGTTGCGCAGCGCGCGCACATCGGGAGACGACCTGTAGGTGTCATAGTCGAATGTGTCTAATACTATCTCCAGCGCGCGCATGATTTCGACTATGGGGTCTTCCTTATCTATCATGGTTTCCATACAATTTGTCATGACGTTACGTAGGCGCTGCACCTGAGTTACAACACCAGTATCATATTGTGTATTTACCTGGTTCTTCGCCCCACTAACATGCAGTAGTTTATATAAGTATTCTTCATCATAAACCTTCCCTTCGTCCTTCAGTTTTCGTATCTTTTCCGAGGTGGGATCCGACTTGGAGAAGTTGATGGGTTTACCTCCACATATCGCGGATAGATCGTCGTCCAATATGGACTGACGGTTGAACTGGCATATGGAGATGAACGCGCGATAGATGGTCGCCTCACTGTATTCATTTCCGAGTGACGCGCGTGCGTTCTTATCGTCAATGCTGCAGAATATGGAGAGTGCGCGGGACAATCGCTTTACGTCTGTGATTATGTTCTGCATTCCACCCATTACCTTTTCTGACCGCATGATATCACCATTGATGTTTGAGAAATATTCATGTTGCGTATTTCCCATCGAACGGTTGCTCTGTTGTCCCGTATTTCCGATGCCGAACTCGTCTATGAATAGTTCGTCAATACCTGTGCGATGTCCTTTTACTTCGTCAATGGTTTGCTGGATACCTAGTTGATATGCCATAGAGAACTGAACAAGCTTGCCTTGGATTGCATCGAGCTTACTCCACTGTGATGAACTGCCCATTTTAATATCTGATACCAGCATATCTCGGAACCCACTGGCCAATGGTTCCAGGCGATTAATGCGCACGGTGCGCAACGGTGGCATAAACGTTGCCCACTGTTCTACACGGTTCTCGTCGGGAACCATCTCATCAGTGTGGTCTATGAGATACTCTCGTTTGGTAGCCATCTTAGCAGTAACGTCCACATTGGTTGTGTAGTATGCCTCTATGAACGATTTAGTCTTTTTCATGATGTTTTCGGGTGATTTGCGACGCAAAACGCTCCAGACACCAGCAGTGGTTGTACCTTTACGCGCAACGCATGCGAGGTATGCGAGACCACTTGTATCGCCATCGCCATCCATGGGATATCCACTGAAAGAGCGTATGCATCCTGGATATGTCTTCTTAGTAATCACTGATGGAACCGACGTCTGTATCCCAATGAGAACCGCTCCCAGTGTAAGAAACATGATCGTCTCGTTATATATCGTTTCATATGATGGTAGTTTGTTAGCAGCATCTACAGATCTTGTCTTGACCAATTGTTTGTATTCAGCCTCCGACGACAATACTCCTGGTATCATCATCGTACTCGATGCAAGTTTGACAATGAACTCCATCTGACTAGTCAAACTAATATTCATGAATCCAGCAATTGCAGAGGTCACTCTATAGATGGTTTTCGTCTCAGGAGTGGTGTATTTGACAACGCTATCGTGTGCGTGACGAATCTCGCGCAAGTATCGCGCTTCGAAATCTTCTTCGGAAACTCCTCGACTCACGATTTTGCGTCCGTTATCAAATCCCTCTTCCGTATCGAAATCTTTCCTGGTGATTCTCTCGCCACTGAATCTGTCAACCCAATATGCGCCATCATCACTCTCCGATCCACTCTCACGAATTATGCGCTGCAGGGTGTGTTGGTAAGATGGGTGTGCATAGTCGTCTCCGTCCTCCAACCACGCTAGAGCCAGTTCGTGCATAAACACAGGCAATAAACGTATTTTAGTCTCCTTGCAGTACCTCCATCGGCTGGCCTCGCCGCCGTCAATATCACACTTATTCCCATCAACACACTCTTCGGTATATTTGTTGATAAAGAATAACAGGTCGCTATATTTGTTATTCAGGTTTTTCTGAGCCAATATCTCGTTTTTTAGTTGCATACGGGGCGATTGAGGCACCAACGGTGCTACTCCACTTGCAACCAGCTCAGTACCTATGGCGTATTGTTGTAGATCGTACTTACATATTTCACGCGTGCGTCTCGTCTTCAGAACATTGATTAGGTGGTCGCTACGCGAAACCAGAGTATCCAAATATGTTCTCATTTCATCTGCAGTGGCTGCAAGTTTCTCGTCAAACCGATTGATAATTTCTTTCAGAATGTTTGCATGCATTGCTGCCTTATTATCTGACACAGATGTACATTGTTCGGCCACACTTGCAGCACTCTCGTTATAGATGCATCCTGGTTCTAGATTACAGTTGAGTGCGGCATTATCAGTAGGCAACTCATTGCTCATAGTGTCATCGACCTTCCAGGTGTCATTCGTCCGCTTAAGGTAGTGTATTCCTCCATCTGTGTTTTCATGTAAAACTGCATAGTCGCCGTCACGCACACGTTTTTTACCTATGATAAGAGTTTCTGTGAGGTGATCTACTTCGGCGTCGGTGACCGAATTGGGTCGCTCGCCGCGCACCTTTTTTCGTATGAACGTGAAAAAGTTTTCTGGAGTCATTTGCGAGTACTCTGCGTCAAACTTTTCGATCGTGTTGGCAAACGGCTCTTTCTTTTTGATTAGCGTTGTATAGTTTGTATCATCGTACTTTCGATCAAAATAAATGGTGACCTTGTTGTCTCTCTCCATCTCCTCTTGTGTGAAGTACTGTTTGGATATTATCACCATCTTACATTTTTTGTCTGCGTTCTGCGCTTCATCTGCTGTCACGTCGCTTCCCTGGAAAACATCCAACATTGCATCAACCTTCTCATGAACAAGAATACCTATAGAATCGCGCGACATTACGTTGGTCAATGCACTACCGTAGTCCAAATGGATCATCTTGGATAGAAGCTCGCTACTAGAGTAATTGAGTCCCAATTGGTTGTATTGGTATGCAAGCGCATTATGAGTGTTGTCAGATGGAATATCAACGATTGCCTTTGGTGAAAACTGGTTGGAATGTTTCATGCCCTTGAGGCGTCCAAACATTTTCCATCTGAACTTTTTGTCATTCATGAATTCGGTAATGTTGGCATTCACCTTATTCTTAATTTCATTATAGTGTAGTTTAGTAATGTCTTGGATATACACGCTATACGGTTCGAGAAGTGCTACAAAATTATGAAGATTCAACTGTCGTTTCTCCTTTTCATGCACCATTTTAATCAGTTGGTCTGTAGTCGGAACAATAGCGCGAATATACTCGTCAAAACTCGTACCTGTCATATCCGCTCCTACCTGATAGTTGGTGAAGTTATCATATGTTTGATTATTATATCTACTTGGGGTTGAGAGACTATCTATTATCACGGTTCGCACCTTTGTCTTACGCCCCAACGTCTTAAAATATGTTGGAATTAATGCACTGTCGTGAGACTTTTGTGCTATGGATGCGCCTGGACGGTTCATGCCCGAAAAGCGAGTGATTGAGTACGGCATTGTCATGATAGATCGAATCGCCATATTGTCACCCATGGAGGCAGGATATTGATCGGTTCTCTCTGCAGGATTCATATTAGGATCTCTAGTGATAGGCAGATTTGTTGCCGACACATATTGCTGTTTCGCCATGCGTGAGGTAGTTATACCAGAACCCGAGGTCGAAAGACACGACGATCTAAAGTTGCCCAAGTTGTTTGTGATCGATATCTGATCTATGGAGGACGGGACAATACCAATAACATCATTATCTTCAGCGGGAGGTGTGCTAAAGGGAGAGAATGCAGAGGAAACCCCTGATACGTATTGGCGATACTTATTGCTTACATCGTTCGTACCCCCCATGTATGCTTGTGAGACGGTCTGTAGGCCTGATTCAAGGTCTTCCATCAATGTAAGACTATTAATGTCTACAATATCTTCATCGATAGGCACTGCTACGTCATATATGTTTCGTACGGTTTTAGTCACTGGAATCACCCACATGAGATTGTGACGCATTCGTACGATGTCTTCCACTAATGGTTTCCAGGCGTCTGTGTTTATCTTTGCTCCAGTTACATTAAAGTATTTGTCCATAAGAGAGAATGACTTGCGTAACTGGACAAACCGTTCTATCTCGATTGCAATATTGTTCGTTCTTCTAAATCCTCTGATACCTTTTTGCTCTTTCATAACAAGGTCGTCCAGAAGATCATCTGTCTGTGACGTTAGTGTATACCTTTCCTTTGACTTGTCCACTGTTTGCATTGTTTCTACCATATCAAGTGATGCACCGATCTTGCGCTGTTTGGACGTAATAATATATTCACTCAGTAGCGCTTTGTTTGCAGAAATCGTATTAGGCATTGGACGTTTTTCGCGGATTTCACCGTCTTCTAAGCTATAATCAGAATCCGAGTCCGAATCCAAATCCTCCCCTACAACGTTTCTCTCTTCATCTGCTTCTTCTTCTATAATTGGGTCGTCTAAATCACCCGCTTCTGCTTCATCTGCTTCATCTGCTTCATCTGCTTCTTCTATCGCATCCAGACCTTCATCTATAGATGCCACCACTTCTGGAGAAGACCGCAACTCAATACGATTGATTTGTATATTTTGTGGAAGTCCTTTATAGTCAAAGTTGAAGTACAGATAGTCTGGTTCGATATCGTCTGGACCATTATATACACGTACCTCGATCATGTCTGATTCAAGGTTTGTAATCTCGCCGGTCAGTACCGATGGGGTAGGGCCATCAAAGTATACATCTATCCATTTACCAACAATTAGGCCATGTTGTCGCGCATACCCTTCTAGTTTTGCCCTAGATACAACTACAATTTCCTCAAGTGTTCCATCTCCAAGAACCCCTCCTTCATGAACCCTGAGTTTCAGGGTTTCCATAGTGTCCATGTTCACCAAATTAACAATTGTCTCATCGATGTAGTCAATGAAAAATAGCCTGTGATTGAATAACTCATTTTCCGGAGCAACAATACGAATTACGTCAGATAGTTTTAATTGGCCTGATCTTTCGTTGACTGTAGTTGAACTAGATGCGTTGCTTGTCATTCCTATAATTACAAAAGATTTAATAAATCACTGACATACTCATTGCTATACGTAACCTAATAAGATGTAATGCATGTCGTACCTCATGCCTACTACCGATGAATGATAATAGATATAGAGAGAAATACACCAGGTAATATACATAGGTATGAGTTTTATGTCGGAATCAGGTCATACATATTTATTACATGATGCGTTAAAAGATATAGATTGTGAAGAATTGCTAAATGAGAATGGAGAAACTAATCATACAAATCGGCTATTATCTAGTAGAAAGATTTCTATTGAAGAAAACGACTACAAAGTTATCACATATAAGAAGAATAGTGTCTCTGAAGAAACTCTTACTACATTAGGATTATTCCGATCTGTTATTTTTAACGGCGACGACCGGCTTATATCTTTTGCACCACCTAAGGCAATGGCTTATGAGAAGTTCAAGAGTAAGTATCCTAAGCTATCTGTTCTTACGGTTGATGAGTTTATAGATGGAACAATGATAAATGTATTTTACGATGCATTATCCGTAACAGAAAATGGTGATGACACTAGTACTCTTGGTGGCGGATGGAATATTTCTACTCGAAAAAATATCGGCGCAAACAATCATTTTTATCGTTATTCCAATAGTAATCAACAGAGGGACTTCGGAGAGTTATTCAAAGAGACCATTGTAAAGGCTGGAGTGGAGATCGAACTACTAGATACTACATGTTGTTACAGTTTTGTCATGCGTCACCCTGAAAACAGGATCGTATCTTATGTAAAAGAGCCTGAATTATATCTTACTGATGCATTTCGTTTGAATACTCCATTAACAGATTTTATTATTCCATCCCCCAATAAATACAATGTTACGGTATGTTGTCGCAAAGAATGTCAACAGATGAAGGTATTTGATAATTCTCAAGTGAAGTTTCCAAAAGATTTTATGATACAGGACTATCAAGAACTTGAAAAAATGGTCGAAGGACATTCTCCGGATGGGACGCTAGCAAAGGGCTATATGATACACTGTCCGATCACCAACCTACGCACGAAGATCGTACCCGAAGAGTACAAATTTGTAAAAGAATTACGAGGAAACTTTGCCGATTTACGACTTTTATTTCTTACGTTAGAACGAGAAGGAAGAGTCTATGAATACTTGCACTATTACCCAGAAAATTATACTATGTTTGTAGAATATAGTCACCTATTAGACGATTATATTCACTGCATGTACATGTTATACCGCGAATGTTTTATTAATAAATCGAAAGCTCTTGTAGAGTATCCATCCAACTTTCGCACACATATGTTTAAGTTGCATGGGATATACAAAGAGTATTATCAACCCATTCGCGGACATATTCGTCACCATGATGTGGTCAATTATGTAAACGGGTTGGATATTCCATTGTTATTCAATACCATGTTTATTCCCAAGTAATATATTACGAGAATACTTATAGAATACCTATAATAAAAATGCATATATCATTTTTATTATATTTGTTTCAACTGAATAATTTAGAACATTTGTTTCATCTGGGAAAATGTCTCTATCCCAATTTCTAGCATACTGATCATGTTTTCTACAACTTTACCACGAGATGTTTCCTCTAGATATCCCAATTTCACCATAATAAACGCATCATGAGGGTGTAATTTCTTCGAGGCACAATATGTCATCGTCTTGGCTCCCTCGTAATATTGCGTGTATGCTAAATGTTGAATCAACATGCCAATGGTATAATCCTCGTTATGGAGTTTAATATCAAACCCATTTTTGATCGTGCTGTTAGTATCAGCAATATCACCTTGTCCATTTTTAAATATAGTATGCACACCTGTAAGTTTATCTACCAATTTATCACATGCTCTATGAATAATCTCCTTGCATGTAAATACCCCAACGGTCTTTATAGTAAAGTCGAAACTGTTGGACAAGAATATTCGCTGGGCGTCATGTATTGACCAATTAGTGAGTTCGAACAAGATATTGTCGGGAGCTATTCCATTATCCTTAAGCTCCTGTTCTTTGATTTTACGTTCATGTAAGATTCTAGCGTTATCGGGGGTATTCCCATAACTACAAGTTGATACTACATTGAACATACTATTCTCTAATACATCGACAAAGGATAAGGTTGAAGTGAAGGCAAGATGCTCACCGCTTACATCTATAGACAACCTGGGGCGCAATCGTGTAATAATGACATAATGACCTGTTTGTGGGTTTGGTGGAAATATATCACGAACGTCTTCAATGCTCAAATACTTGTTTGTAGTAGTGTTTAATATCTTGATGTGTTCGGTAGTAACATAGATAAACTCATCAGTGTTATTGCACACATCCAGTTCAAGCACTAGTTGGTCAATCGGGGTATCCATATCCGTAATATGCACCGGAATACACGATAACCGTTGTTTAATAATTTCGTTGTTAAACCGACAAGTGTTTACAGTGACCTTTACGTCACATTTGTCGGCGGGTGCGCTACGAATTGCTACACAACGGATCTCCGACATAATAATGCGTCGAAGAGCGTTTGCGACGCTTTTATCTACCCCACTCAGGGTGAACGTGGTCGTGTAATCAGTTTCTACGAGTTGAGCAACCTTCATGATCTCTTATACTATAACTAGTAATAATTATCTATCTTGTTGTTTCAATTCTAACAGATACCCATTTGAGGTATTTTACACTAGTAGGTTATTTTTCCGTTAAATGATTTAGATATATTATCACCTGATTGTACAATGAATAGCATACTGTACTATAGCAAGTATTGTGAACACTCCAAAAAATTGTTAGGCTATCTAACTAGTAATAACATGCAAGGATCTCTTCATTTTATTTGTATAGATAAACGCACACAAGACACTAAGACAGGACGTACTTATATCATTATGGATAATGGAGAGACGATCATTATGCCTGAAAATGTCCAAAGTGTCCCATCTGTTCTATTACTAAACGATAACTACCGTATTCTACAAGGAGACGATATTTACAATCATTTCCGACCACGCGTTGAAGATGCTGTTAAGGAGAGTACAAATAGTAACATGGAACCATCATCATTCGCATTTGCAGGAGAATCGTCAGGACTTGGAGTAATGTCGGATAGTTTTAGTTTTTTAGACCAGGGGGCAGATGACATGAGTACAAAAGGAAATGGAGGTACTCGACAGATGTATAATTATACAGGCCTAGATGACACTTCGGAACAAATGCAAACACCTACCAACGATTTTAATTATGACACTAGTAGCAGTGCAGGTGGCGGACAGGGATCAAATACGATGGAGCAACTTATGCAATCACGTGAAAATGACTTTTCTCAAATGACCCAACAACAGCAAAGAAGATAGCTGACACAAAGAATATAAACGAAAAGTAACATATGAAATATATATAGTATGAATAATCCTATAAAACAATCAATACAGAAGGCTTTTAATGACCATTTTGCAGAATTCATACAAGATATAGTTGATGTATTTCCAGATAATGTTGATATCGCAACCGCGAGTAACTCAATGACTCTGCTACGAAAGGCAAATCCTCGGTTGATTATTGGGATATGGAATAAATATGTTTCATCAAAATATGCGACACAAATAGATAACGGAGAAATAGATTTTTTCACGGAGAAAGATTATGGAGAGGATACCAGTAACATGGATAATTCTGCACAGGTGGTTAATGCGATCAATCGCATGCGCGAACCCGTCAGGCTCATGTCACCTGATAATCAAATGAAGACAATGAAATATATACAAAACTTGAAGAAGTTGTGTGTGTTGTATTTCGCGGAGTAGAATCGATAATAGAATCATGTTGTCCTAGTATCGATTACAAAATAATAGTTACATATTATAACAACTCATTTATGAGCGATAAATATAATGCAAGTTTAGACGAACCATCTGATACAATCCTTGAACTCGGTAACAACGTGATGTATATCAAAAATAAACCGCACAAATCAGGAGTGATACGAGGGGTTCATCATGATGATTCCCCTCCGTTTTATACTGTAGGCTTTCTAGATGGTCCTGAGGTTCAGACTATCAGAAAATACTTGGAAATAATACCGAACCCCGTCAATTCGCCTATGAAAAAACAGTCATATTCTATTGGAGAAGAGGTTATTTGGTCTGGAGAAGGACTTCCAAACAATTCTATAATTATTGGAGTTCCTTCTGATAAAGAAGGAACCTGGGTTGATATTCGCACAAATACTGGTAGTAGATTAACCGTATCTGCAGATGAAATTAACAGAAACATCACACCAGATATTATAAAATCTCTAGATGGGATTCATTGGCAAGATTTTTCTATCCGCTCGATACAAGATCCCCGTTCCATAGTTAATATATTGGCATGGCTCACCATTCCAGACCCATCCAAAAAGATGCCATCAACTCCTGATCTGGATTTTTTAATGATGATAAGATATGAACTTCATAAGAATTGGATGTTATATCGCAAATTTAAGTATGAATGGAAGAATGAAGATGTGTACCGCTATCAAATAAAGGAATATCAACGTAATATTCAATACATAGAATACAATGATGATGCTGATAATACGGATATGATAGTGTTACTACAGGCAACATCCAACATAATAGGTAGACCAATACATTTTGTAACAGAACATATTCCATGGATGAATGTGATAACGGTTGAACCTGATAGCACAATATCTGACGAGGAGTTATATGATCGTAGGGTTAGTCACGGAGAGAATAGTCGCCCCGACGCTCATCCTATATGGATAAAACATATCACCGATGGTTATCTATATAGTAATACTAAAACGAAGAACTATACCCATCGCGATGGCGGGTATTATATAGGAGATGATAATATACCACATCGATTCATAACCACTAAAGAAAAAGAGGATGCAAACGAGGTTATCAAAAGAACTGAACAACAAAGATCAAAAGTTATTAGATTGGAACAACGATCCAAACAAGGACGAGATAATAGTTCCAAAGGCTGTTGCGGCGGATCCGCACGTTCCCATCGCAAGCGTAACACTAGAAAAACAAGGAAGATACTTAAAAATAGGAAGAATATTAAGAAGACAACTCATAAAAAAGGACGGAAGACGAACCCTAGAAAATCAAAAAAAACACGCAAGCTTCGAAACTAGGTGGCAATACAGACACAATGATGATATGTAATGAAATATATCATCTATGATAACATAGAAATATAGTTACCCTACAAAGAATATAAGAATAATTACGGTGTTTACACTAAATCTGTGATTATGGATCCTCCTACAAATGCAGCCCTTGATGAAATGTTGGAAGAAGTAACCCAAGCTGAGTTTCATGATACGGAAGATTCATCCATCCATGTTTCGCGTGTCGAAGAACTAGAGTCATCTAGCGATACCGAAGAAGGCACAGAGATGGGTGCTCCAGAAGTACCAAACGACTTTTCAAAACTTGCAACAGCTTTCATATCTGATATTTCTACAACCTTCCCTGAATACAAGATGATCATCAAAAAGTGGTGGGGATTTGAATCATTTACAACTCCTCAGGTCACTAACCTGTTTGCACACTGTATGAAAGTATATCCTCCTCGATTTACTGATATTATTTACCAAAACGATGACATATTTTCAGACGATTCTACTATTAATGTTGATTTTTTGCCCGGTATCAGTTTTAAGTTTTTATGGAACTGCGAGGATGTCAGTGATGTGCATCGAACAACCATCTGGAAATATCTACAAATGGTTCTACTATCTGTTTTAGGCACAATAAAAACCGATACAATGAGCGAAGACATGAAAGCCATATTTGACACTATGTCTGAGGACAACATCAAGAACAAACTACAAGAGACTATCGATAATATTCAAACTGTATTCGACACTGCTGCTAAAAATACATCTGATGATACTGAGACAAGAGACACAGACAAATCGGAAGAAACTCCGACACCAGATGCGCGCACCACAGCAGAAGGTATGCAAGCACAGATTGATGGATTAATGGGTGGAAAACTAGGAGAGCTTGCGCAAGAGATTGCAGAAGAAACCGCTCAGGGTTTAGACATGGGGGAGTTCGACGGATCTGAAAACGTGTCAGATGTCTTCAAAAAGATGTTCAATAATCCAGGAAAGTTTATGAACCTTGTTAGCAACGTAACTAACAAACTAGATAGCAAAATGAAGTCTGGCGAGTTTCAACAGCAAGACCTCATGCAAGAAGCTACTGGTATTCTACAAAATATGAAAGACATTCCTGGAATGGGGAATATTCAAGAGATGATGAGCAACATGAACGGTGGAGGTGAAGGCGGTGCTCAACCTGATATGGCTGGAATGGCAAATATGGTAAGCAGTATGATGGGTGGCGGTGGCGGTGGCGGTGGCGGTGGTGGTGGCGAATCTGGTGGAGGAGTAGCCGATCTTATGGGGATGATGGGCGGGATGATGGGAGGACTAAAACCTGGCCAGAAAATCGACACAAATGCAATGGAACGTCAAGAAAAACGGGCAAATAAAATTACGCAGATGAAGCAGCGCATTGAAAAGAAAAAGTTGCAAGAAATGCTTGCTCTACAACAAGTGCAGACAGCTAATTCCGCACGCGAACAGGCTGCAATAGAGAATCCTCCTCTCACCAATGATGAACTAATCGAACTATTTAATGATAGTGGAGTACCGCTAGCATCTGGTTCTAAAAAAAAGAAGAGTAAACCTAAAAAATAAAAAGAGGGCATTATATAAGTATCCAAGCACACAAGAGACATGACGGTATTTTGGACAACCAAACCAGGAATTTTAATAAGCTCTTTCAACATCAATCAGCTATGGCCTAATCGCACAATGACATATATTGAAAAACTTAATGCAATCACTCGTCTAACAATTGTTCTTAGTGTTTTAGCATATGTGCTAACAGGATCAGTTCGATCAGTGATTGTAGGATGCATTACGATGATAGTCGTCGTGTTTATTAACTCTTATTACACACGAACTGGGCGCCGTTTGTTCGACCCGGGTGCACAATCTACAAAGGTTGAAGGGTTTAGAGGACACTCCAGTGAAAAGACTCACATAGCAAACTCTACCGATCTATCCACGGTTCTTGATAACCAGTTTAGTCGCCCCACTCCAACAAACCCTCTATCCAATGTATTGCTTACCGATATTGTAGACCATCCAGACAAGAAATCTGCTCCACCAGCATACCAAGATAAGGTGTATGCTGAAATCAATAACAATACGATAGATATGGTAAAACAGTCAAACAAAGATTTTCCTGGAATCGAAGACAAGTTGTTTGGTTCTTTAGGCGAAAAGTTCGATTTTGACATGTCTATGCGACCGTTTCATTCAACTCCCAACACTAGAGTATCCAATGATCAGGGAGCATTTGCCCAATTTTGCTACGGAAACATGCCGTCATGTAAAGACGGGGACGTGCTTATGTGTTCATCAAACGACCATACACGTATTGGTTAATCAACCCATATAATAGTTTATATAGACCATCTCTCTTATTTTTTAGAACAACTCTAAAAAATAATATTCTGCAAGTGTATATAAATGGATACTTCTGCACCATTCGCAAATGCATCACGCATCGGAAATGATGTATGTAGCACCGACCAAAGATCGATTCAGAACGTACAAACATGTAACTACAACCTACAAAACTATTTCCTTAAGGACTGTGGTATGGAAAAGCCCATACAGTTTGCAACAAACCAACCCGCAGTAAATTATAAGGGCGGACATTTAGGTGCAGGCGGATGCAATGTGAGCGAGAGTTCCGAACTCCTCCACGGTAGCCTCCAGACCCATCCTAAATCCAAGATTGATCTATTTCAGCGCCCATTCTTAACCGTGCCGTTCCTTGGAAGAGGATCTTCCGATTCTGTAGCAGAGTCTCGTCTCCAACAAGGAGAATTAGAGACAAACCGAAAATCCGTCACTCAACTGTCCGAAAGAACGTACCTCAATCATACAAATACACCACTGCTTGACAGTATTAGTACTCGCATCAACAACCCAAGTTTCCTTGTTGAGGAGTCAGCCTCTAGTGGATGGATACGCGGAGGTATGGCCTCTCGTGATATGACTCGTGATACAATGTAATAAGTTGAATCATTGTAACAATATAGATACTTTTAAGAATACCATTATATTCACTGCACATTGAATATAATGACAAGCACCATCAAGTACAATTCGAATGCTGAAATAACATATGTGTTTTACGATACAAAGTACATTGACATTTTGCGCAACAACCTGAATATAGTTGTATCACGTGACACAGTTGGGGAGTTTGAAAATGACTTTGACGTCATTAATGTACTGTATGCGAGAGAACTGGAATACGTATTAGATATTTCAGGAATAGATAATATCGCGACACGTTGTATGGAGTTGTTTGAGGTGATTAACAAATCGTCATTATCTACATGTCTTGATATGCTAGCATCTCGCCCACAAATGTTACCTATCGTTTTAACCGGCGATACCACACCATCATCAACAGATAGCGTAAATATAACACGAGGTGGAGTGTTACCCATGTTGTTTTCGTATGATTTACTATTTTTCACACATATATGCCTTCGAGACTTATTCAATGATGGAGATATTAAGCCAGAACATTTAGAGACGCTTTGCGATGCAATTCGGGAGTATATATAGATACACTATAAGACTTCAAAAATAAAATGTGTTTGCACTGTATATATAGTCTATGGCTTCTACCAGAAACAAGAACACTCGTAACGATTATGCACTCGAACTAAATAAGAGCATACATACTCAAGAATATTTACTTGCAGGTGATTATGCTCAGCCAACAACTACCACCTGCCCCGGAAACGGTTTGGGTGGAGCACATATTCCTCGTTCTCAGATGTCACACAATCCAATTGATATTGAAACATTTTTATTTGGTATAGGATCGTCTGACTTGACAAAAGATGCGCCAATTCTTGACGCAAGTCTCAAATGTCTTCCCACAACTGACATATTTGCAAAGGCCCCTACTGTAGTGTCGGAAAAGTTTGTATCTAATACTACACAACGACCTCAGTTCAAGTAGATAGATCATGTAAAACTGTCTATACAATACGAATACGTATTGTATAGTCAAACAGCCCTCATTGAGGATTGAACTCAAGACATTTTGCTTACAAAGCAAACGCTCTAACCACTGAGCTATAAGGGCATAAAAGAGATTTACCTCTTTGAACACATTTTTTAATATTCAGGAACATGCTTTTTGAATATACACCCCATTGTAGCAAGTCCGTTAATCTCATTTGTCACAAGGGATGGGTTTTGAAATTCACAGCTAGACATCCAGATTTTTATAATACAAAACGATTTTTTAGGTGAAATTGTAATACCGTTTATTGATTCCACAAATGACCGATTACTACTCAATGTATCTCCGGTTAACAGAAAAGCAAGTTCTTTCCATATCGTATATACATTTTTGTTAGGAATCTTGTATGAGAAACATCCTCCATTACGATTATTTGAATCTTCCCAGACAGGAACAATATCTTTTTTCATAATGAATAACATACAATTTACTACCAATACTTCGGGTAATGACTCTAATAGAGCAATTGTCTCTTCTACGGTTGTCATCGTATGAATATTTCTATAGCTTTTAGTAGTCCAATCAGTATCATGGGGGAGATGTGTCCATAATGTCCAATTATTATTTAATGGATGATGCTCGACTACAGCTTCTCCACTTGTTTTACAAGGTGTAGATTCACCCTCCATAATTATATTACTCATATTTATCTAAGCCCTTTCTACTGTTTACTATTACCTCATCCTCGGTTGCAATCGGGTTACATTCAGCTTGTTGAATATAATATCCTTCTTTTTGAATGACAATACTCGCATATTGTGTATATGATACCATATTTACGTTATGATCTATCAAGTGAATAGTATAGTCACGACCAGTTAGATCAACATTATGTTGATTTAGTACCAACCTCCATATGATATGTTTATTAATATGATTTCCTACCGCATAAAAATTATATGTGTCATCCCGAAATGATATGTCATAGTGAGTAGAGTCGCAATCAAACTTGACACTAATATTCATAAACTCTGTATCACTTTTTGCTTTATATAGATCAACGACCTTTTCGGAACTCTCTAATACAATCACGTCTAATGCAGGAGTGGTGTAAACTAATACATCCATGTTTGGTAAAAATGCTATAGGTTGATTATGATTCATATTGTCCCGGATAGATACAGACATACCGTCTTGGATATAATACATTTTACAATTGTTAGTGGATAAGGTATTTCGTGACATAGGTGTATAAACATATGATATAGCCTTTCTAATATGAATGGTTGCATACGAATAGTAATATATTAGATTTATACACAATGATCCAAAATAGTTCTGTAACATATTCCTATATTTCAATGCGACCCACATACATGCAGCACCACCTCCTAATATAGTTGGAATAATAAGTAATCCAACTCCCATTTGGTTTTAGATATAATATGATTATTATGTCTAATATGTTTTGATAAACATTTGAAGTGCTTCAAACACTTTTATACAAGTTCGGCTTTTCCATTATGTAATCTACCTACGTACACGTCTGGATCTCCATTCACATCAATGCTATACAATGACCCATTCTCTTCTCCTGTCGTATAATAAGATACACCATCCAACTCGATTTCAAATACACCCTCTTCCTCTTCTTCTTCCTCTTCTTCTTCTTCTTCCTCCTCGTCAGTGGGCATAATTTCAGATATATCGTCACCTCCAACAACTTCGGGGCGTACCGTATTATTACTATTCACTGCTATGTCGTCTGTATTTATGATACGTGTTGCAGGGTCGGTAGGCATTTCCAATGGGGTAATTACATCACTAGATATATCATTCACGACTTTAGGTTTCATTTCTTGAATATTTAACATAATATTGGGACTAGCATCAGGAATATCACTCGTTGTATGTATATCCGATACAGTCGATTGTATTTGGGACAACTCTTCTTGCATACCCTGCAACTTCTTGCGATGGGATATTATTTCTTGATCGAGAAGGGAAATGTTAATTCGATATGTTGTTTCTTGAAGGCGTGATCTTTCCATGCTTTCATCACCGGTAAGGTCAGTGAGTTCCTTTTCTAGTTGATGTATTTTATCAGAACATTCTACAATGTTCTCTTGTATTTTAGATACATTGAACTTCATAACCGCTTTACGAACATGAGTGTTTACTACGTGGTTTATTTCAATAAACATCAAACTCATGTCTACTTGTAACATTGTTCCAGATGACGTCATGTTAATATATTACTTTACATGAGTTGTTTAGATTGTTTTGGAGAAAGAAATAGAATGATGTCAAAATAACGCGTCATACATGATATATTATTTACTCATGTACTAATCATAATAGGTCATGATGTCTACGCGTATTCAAGAACTTGAAGAGAGTGACATACGTAATTTATGTGATATTGTGCATAGGCAGACCGATTACACGATTGACCAAATCATGGATAAGCTCATCGAATATGACTATAACCATATTGACATCATCAAAGATTATATGGGGATTGTTGTTGCAAAACCGTATAAAATAGAATCAATACAACAAGAAATATACAAACAGATGCGACTCAAACTAGATGCTGCAACAAAGGGGTTTAATGATGATCAATACGTTAAACTAAAGAAGGAATTGAATGACGATATATGATGTGATAGTATAACAACACATAAAGGATTTGTCCATAGTACAACTACACTATGGACAAAACATTGTTCCCTAATGGTTATTTAGAGTTGGGGATTGGGTGCATGTTTTCAGGAAAAACATCGTGGTTACTAGAAACGTACAAAAAGTTCACATTTTGTAAGACATCTGTAGCTGTTATTAATCATTCGGAAGATACAAGATACCATGAATCTATGTTGTCTACTCATGACAAAATTATGATTCCTTGTCTTCAACTTTCATCATTTCATGGAATTATGGTATCCGGTGATACCAGCATATTAGATAAAATTATGTCAGTGGATGTCGTTCTTATTAACGAGGGACAATTCTTTGAAGGTCTTGGTCCTTTTGTCAAACATCTTTTAGATAACTGTAAAATTGTATACATATGTGGCCTTGACGGAGACTTTAAGCAAGAGAGGTTCGGTGAAATACTTGATCTTATTCCAGTATGCGATAAAGTACACAAGTTTAGAGCATTATGTTCTGACTGTAAGGATGGAACACATGCTATATTTTCACACCGAATAAATAGTGACACTCAACAAAAAGTAATCGGAAGTAGTAATTATATACCTCTTTGTAGAAAGTGCTTACATAATAGAACTCATACATGAAACGCATAACCTACAGAGACCTATCATATTTTCAATTATTTATGTTATAAGTGGAAACAACTTAGACCATGCCCTGCATTTATATCAAACGGATGAGTGGAGAAAAAAAGGCCAAGTCAAGCTCGAAGCAACCTAAAACAATATCAAAGAGCGTACCTCTATCTGAACCACCTACTATAAGTGAGCCGAAATGTGAATCGCCTGTTGTTCCAAAAAAAAGAGGACGGAAACCAAAGGGGGGGAAAATTATTGAGGTTGGAATACCAGACATCAAAAAAGAGGTATTCAAACCCAATATTATTCTGCATTTGAAATGCTCAAGTCTAGATCTAGTCCGGGAAGGTAATCGAGAATCAGATTTTTCACAAGTAAATATAAACTCGTATAGTAGCGATATACCTACTTACCATGTAATAAACAAAATGTCAAGCGATATATCAGAAGAACCGGGAGGGTTTGGATCAACACATCCTATTACAGAAGTTCCATTGATAGAATCAGAGTGTATGCATAATACACAAATACATACGACAGGATGTGGATCGAATAAAGAGATTTGGAAAAAAATTAAAACACTTGAACACCTTCTTCATATAAACAGCGTACCGGAATCAAATGCTGCATGCTTTTGGTGCACATATGATTTCGATAATCCACCAGTATATATTCCTAAAATGTTCTTAAAAAATAGTTATCATGTATATGGATGTTTTTGCTCACCTGAATGTTCCGTTGCATATTTAATGAACGAAAATATAGATACCTCCAGCAGGTTTGAACGATATAGTTTGTTGAATACCATTTATAATGGGGTATATGGATATTCAAAAAATATAAAACCTGCACCTGATCCACACTATTTACTTAGCAAATTTTGTGGAAATCTAACCATACAAGAATATAGAGCATTACTTCAGAGCAATAGATTGTTTCTTGTAGTAGATAAACCTATCACACGCATTCTACCAGAACTCCATGAAGACAATGACGAGTTTATTATTAACAATAAAATTATACCTACCGCAACAAACTACCAAGTAAAACGAAAACTAAAAACAACTACAGTCAAATCATCTCAGAATGAAAACTTTGGTATTTTTTCATCTAGTATGCTATAACCATGCTAATATGGATTTCAAACTAACTAATATAGATGCATTTTATCATTGATATCTATATTAATATACGACAGGCTATTTCTTAGAGATGACCACATTATCTACCATCGCAATACCATGGGTTGAAAAATATCGACCTACTTCATTTGACACTATTGTTCTAGACAAAGTTAACAAAACGATATGTAATAATATTGTTGAATCTGGATATTTTCCACACGTTCTGTTATATGGACCACCTGGAACCGGGAAAACTACGACCATTAATAGTCTAATATCCAGTTATCAACAAAAAATGGGACAAGTTAATAAGAACCTTGTCATTCAATTAAACGCATCAGATGAACGAGGTATCGATATTATCAGAAATCATATATTACAATTTGTCAACTCAAAATGCATGTTCTCCAGTGGTATGAAATTTGTTGTTCTAGACGAAGCTGATTACATGACTAAAAATGCACAACATGCACTTAGGTATCTAATAGACACATATAGCAATAGTGTACGGTTTTGTTTGATTTGTAATTACATAAGTAGGATTGATGAGGGGTTGCAAACTGAGTTCTTGAAAATACGATTCAATAATTTACCAAAACATAATATATACGAGTTTCTAAAACATATCACAATATCTGAAAATATTCACATTGCCGATAAAAAAATAGAAGACATACAACAAATATACGGGTCGGATATACGTAGCATGATAAACTTTATTCAATGTAATCACATGACACCTACACAAAATATTATTACAATAGATGAGACGGTATGGAATACGTTGTCATCCCTACTAAAAACAATAATAACAAATGATCAAAAAACATATACCGCTGCACATAAATATTTAACCAATGTCAGAAAAATATATGAAATGACGTATAAGAACATTATCAAAGATTATTTTACATTTTTGATCAAATATAAAAAAATCCAGGTCACTTCTAAGTTTCTAACATTTGTAGAAAGAATTGTACATTCGTCATCTATAAACGATGAGATATTCATCAATTATGTAATAGGAGGATTTGGAGACTTTTCAGACATATTATAATGTACATTTCGAAGGTGTAATCGTTTCATAAAATCTGAATTAGGAGGACTTGCTTCCGGATCAAACAGTTTATTGCACAAACTATACGCAGGTTTGCTAGCAGAGAACGACTTATCTTTCTTCATAGAAATACACAATGAGGATTTTATAAGAATAGGTTCAGAGGGTTTCATATGAATACGATGAGAGGGCTGATAAGATACCTGCGTACTCATACTTCAGATATACCACTATATGGTGTACTCGTATAATAAAAATTGACTTAAAGAATACCCAGAGATTTAATATACACACGAAACACGTATAAAGAACATCATGGCACAATCGAATAACATTGATGACGAATGGGAAATGTTTGTAACAGACCCAAGCTACGAAGGCAGAATGCTACAGCAGACTGATGAAGATACTCAACATAACGAGACACAACATTTAAATGTGATAAACATGAGTGAAACACAAACGTGTCCTACACCAGGAAATATTTATATATCAACTAAATCCAAAATTGCATATCTAAATAGACCAGTCAAACTTGGAGAGGTATTCTGGAAACTACCCATTATACGATATGATACACACTCGAACGGAATTGTAAAAAAACAAATGAAGTTCAACTCGACAACACAAGAAGAAGTTGATGAAATTGAAAATAATATGAAAAATGAGTTTTATGTAGTAAATCAAATCATGACAAGCATTCGAAATCCATCGGGAAAAAAGGACTGGTTCAAAGACATAAGAAAAATAAGCGTTGGACTATCAATGAAAGATGTTAATACATACAGAGACAAGAAAAAATGCGCATTCTATAATTGCTTTGTTATTATTGTTCGGATAAAGATAGAAGATCATACAGACGCAAGCTATGGAACGTTTAGAGAATTTCATGTAAAAATATTCAACACGGGAAAGATTGAAATACCTGGCATTCAAACAGAATATCACCTAACAACGGTCATGGACCAGGTACTTATGTATCTTCGAAACATTGTAGATGAACCCATTTCGTATATAGGTAAATGCGATACTGTACTTATCAACTCAAACTTTAATTGTGGATTTTACATACATAGGGAGGTTTTATTTGATATACTTGGGTCAAAGTATAATATTCAATGCATATTTGATCCATGTTCATACCCAGGGATCCAGTGCAAGTTTTACTATGATAAAAAACGAAAAACTCAAACTGGAACACGACCAGATATTATAAACGGAGAAAAAGACACAGATCTAGTTACGGTATCGTTCATGATATTTAGAACAGGGAGTATTCTTATTGTAGGCATGTGCGACGAGTTTGTATTAGATATTGTATATACCTTCATCAAAAAACTTGTAAAGGACGAATTTACATCCATATGCCAACGACTAGCTACCTCAGAAGAATTAAACTTTGTCAAGAAGAAAAATACAAAAATTAGAAAACGGTTTATTGTATTTGATGAATCGTCTCCTGTATGTAACAAATCAAATATTATTATCAACCCAATCAATGACAAATAATATGAGTAATCCACACAGAATACTCGGCAGGAGTCATCAGCTCAGTATGAACACCACTGTTGTTATTGTTACACTGGGATGATACAATATCGCGGTACAATGATATACATATAGGAGTTTGTTCCAACGCTGTATTCACTTGGAGTAATCGACCAATTACATCACTGTAATACGATGAAGAACCGTCTTCATGGGTCTTATCGTAAAACAACTCCTTGCTAAACAGAACTCGAATCATGTTTTGAATTATTTGCTTATATTCGTGAAGAACTTCAAGATGCATATCAACATCGGATCGTGACAACTTGGTGGGATCGGGCGCAACCACATCAGTAGATGTATAATCATAAGGCATATCGGGAAATACCTTTTTATACACAAAACTTGCAGCGTCCTTACATCCAATCGTATATGGAGTATATGAACTAGAACCAGGTGCATCAATCATGGAAAGTTGAGCAATAAACTCGATATAAAGACCAATTGCGCGAACTGATACTGTTTTAGCACGCTCTATACATCGAGTATGACATAGAATCATTGTATAGACATGTCCTATTACTATCATACCGTATAAAACCCAATGCACTGAATACATTTTACCGTCCTTCTCAGATTGATCCACTAAACATTTTAAATATTGAAATACATTGTGGCCGTGACCTGTCAGTATACTACGCAAATCATCCATGTAATATCTACATCTAATAATTTGACAGATATATTGCGTTGAAAATCACATATACTTGATACATTACTAATTACTATCTGACAAAATAATAAAAACTGTTTAAAGAAACATACACTTAGTACTATAAAACAGATGTCATCCACAAGTTCCGCAACCGCAACCGCATCCGATTCTGCAGATTCTGCACAGGCTAATTACCGTCTTCCATCTGACACTACTATGAAACATGCGTGCAAAATCGCGATTGTTGAAGATAAACCCATTATTTTAGACTACTGGTCGGCATCTCTTGACGGAAAGGCGCTCATCGGTATTCGTGATAATAAGGAAAAACTGCTAGTCAAAAGCGAAGAGGAATACACATCTCCCATATCAAAGTTTTATAAGGTACAGTCCGACTACATTATTGTCACTGAAAACTCAATCTATTTGGTTTCTTCTGATATACCAAACAGAAACATCTCTTAAATCTTTCACTATACACTATAGCATAAAAGATATACCAACAGGAGAATAAATGGGTACTATTGTAATACATAATAGCACGCATGAAAATATAGAGAAGAATCAGGTTGAATATATACCATATACAATTATGACAACGGCAATCATACAATCATATTGCAAACTTGCATGCTTTCAACTAGCACGCACAGGAAAATACAATATATGTACTTGCTTCGTACATTGTAAGGTGTTAAACAACACTTTGTCTTCATATTCTAGCAGTTACATACAAGGACCATACACATCAAACAAAACAAATGATTGCTTTTGCACGGATACATGCAAACATACGAATGCCAAGATAAACAACAAAAAATACAAAAAATAAATCAAAATCATACACCCTGATCATATGATGGCTTTGATTCGTGGAATGGAACCAAAAACTTATCCCGGATCTCAATACCCTTCACATAATCTGTTTGTATAAATGGATTCATACCAACCTGCCGAACCATTTCTCTCTCGCCCATCTTTGTACAAGTATCTTCCCGCTTGTTATGAGTACGGCTAAATGATATATCTCCAGGATTATCAGGAACATGAGTATCATCAGGTGAAACATCGGATGATACTCGATGCTCCACAGGACGCCTACTAGGAGACCGTTCTCCTCGAACACAGGCATTCATGCCTCCGTCTCGCCAACTCCAAAACACATATCCTTTAGCTTTAGATGAACTCATATCATTAGATTTAGACATTAAAGTACCTTTATATTTTGCATAACACATATAAACGTATCCACTATCGATACATACTCACACTATAATATTCACATACTATAACATACTACTATGCAATCACATACACGCAAAAAACGAAAAAATCAAACCGGAAACAGGAAAAAATACACACGTAAGAGGAAACGCATACGCGCACGCGGACAAAATCTAATGAAACAAATTACTAACAGCGCGTCGGAATCCATTCGCACGATGCAGTAGTCACGTATCGTAGGAATACTCAATATTACTACATGCATGAGAGAAAGGATCTGACATATCAGGGGCTACATCCGCAAACACATCAGACATTTCGAACCATGACAAATCATCATCATCGTCTTGCTTATCAATCACTAACTGCTTTGTTGCGCGAAAGGCTTCCTTACCGCGGCGTCTTTTTGTAAGATTGCACGCAAGGCACGACACCACCACATTATCTCTACAGTGGCAGACTTCATTGTCTATTCGATCAAACGTCCATTGCATTGGATCGCGGATCGTCGGATATAACAGAAGACACTCTTCCAAACAATAATAACACTTCTGACCACAAGACACAAGCTTTTGCAATGCATCCGCATAACTAATGTGAACACCGGTTCCCATACGATCCTGCATACGGTCTTGGGACAAGTACCCGCGCAACTTCTCCTTAATATGACGAACAAACACAGGAACAACACTCACATACTGAAGAGGATAGCCCTCTTCTGGACCAATTATATATTTAAGGACATCCACCTGAATGCGGTGCGTGTAAAACTCCGACGATAATTCCAACTTTCTAGCGACATCCTTTACATCAACATCCATTGATAACTTCTTCATCTGGTACTTGCTATTTTTACCATTGATTACTATAGCCTTCACATCCGACTCCATGTCCATGTACACTATATATTCTATTAACAAACAACTTAAACTTAAAGGGGTATGATAATACATATGGACACAACAACTAATACATCAAACGATACAGCAATCGATACATCATCCGATATCTATTCATTCTATATATGCAAAATGTGTGAATGCGTTTATACACAGGCATCTGCAGTAGACTGCGCTTCATGTAACAATACCGCATGCGTCATGCTATATCAAGAAGACACAATTGAAAACGCTATACAACAAAAACGAAAACAATATGGTATGGTTATTCAACAAGAGGAATGCATAGAACTAAAACACCTCAAGTATAAATCCATGGTTCAGGGAGGAACCAGGAAAGACATTGGAGGAAGACCCATGAGCGACTCCATAAACACTCTAGACAAATTTCTAGAAGACGCTACAGCATCCAACAATACAGGACGATGGAACAAACTAGATAAAACAGTTAAACTTCAAAAAATGACAGAGTTTGCAGACACTTACGCACAGGAAAATGAATACAGCGAACAAGATAAGGAATCACTTATCATATATTTAAGAGACTGCCTTGACAAAAAAAAACTAATACGAGTAAAGGACGTGGAATATGACAACGTAAATGATAAACTATTAGCCATACCAGGACTTCAATATAATAAAACGTCTAAAAGACATACCATCAAAAACACAGACTCAAAAAGATCTTCCGTCACGAAATCACTACCGCAGAGAAAAACTGTCAAACTAAAACGGGAAACCGACAAATAATTCGCACAAAAATAAAGTATTGTTATTTTTGTACATACATCATACACTACACACTACCTTCGGCGACCACGCGTATTTGACCTTCTACTAGATTTACGCACGCGACGCGTACGCTTAGACTTCCTTTTGGTTTTACGTGACCGACGCGTACGCTTCGGGTTTGAACCTTTACGCACGCGACGCGTACCGCCGTTCTTGCGTGGGGTTTTTGGGGTTCTTACCCCCGCAATATTTCCGAGTCCCTTAATTGCACGCACAAGTATATTGGACGTACGTTGGCTGTTACTACTATATTTTTCTGGTATTGGTGCTACTGATGTTAATGATGTCAATGGTTCTGTTTCTTCTAGTGAGTGTAGTTCTGCTTCTTTTGCAGAGCGTTTGCCTGAAGATGAAGTAGAACCCTGAGAACCCTGACGACTACTCAATGTATGCGGCGGACTCAATGTATGCGGCGGACTATGACTATCTTCAGAACTATAAAAGATAGGTTCAGATTGAGTACGTGAGCTATCATGAGCAACCTTCATATTCATATTAGCATCATTTGTATCTTCAATTTCAATATACGTATTATCGCCATCTATTAATTCCTTAAGGTCTTCTGTAGTAAAATCTGGAACAGGGTTTTCCAAATATTTCTGTTCTTCCTGGTTATCTTGTAACTTTGTTTCAAGTTCAGTTTTCATATCAGTAAGACTATCAAGTTCTCGGAGAAGTTTGTTTATCTCGCATGAAATTTCGCGTTGCATTATACTGGCTGAACTGGTAATACGTGTTGGACGAGCCGTTTTACTTTGACATTTTTCAAGTTCTTCCTTTTTATTTTTCAATTCGGTTTGAATAGCCTCTATTTTATTCGTAGTATCACCGATAGCTGCTTTATTACGTTTAACAGCAACCTCATATGGGTTTGACATATATTCCGTACCGTCTTTCTCATCAAAATGCTTTTTGAGAGCGGTATAATTAGTATTCATTCTATCTAAACTACGTATAGCACCATCTTGAAGATCAACCGTAGTTAATGCAAGTGTTTGATTATCGTTAAAAGAATGTGGAGGTGTAGTAGCGTGTATAACTATTTTGTCCCATATGGTTCTGGTTCCACCACCTAGGCCGTGACAATTTATACGATTACGTATACGATCCATTAACTTATGTCGAAAACAGATATTTGTATATAAAGATTGCACAAGAACAGAACGATTCGTAAGACCAACACTATCGAAATATCTTTTCATGGCAATAGCCTCACTTATTGCAGGTATTACTTCTATAACTGCAAAATATGTGTCCGTATTTATATCTTTAGATTTAGATTCTCCTTTTTTTTTTAGTCCTTTTAGTGTATCAGAACTCTCCCTATCGATTGATAATTTACCATCTTTTAGAATTATTTTTTTGGATTTAAAAGTATTAGTTTGAAGAAGGTCTATCAATCTAGTTCCATCAATATCATTCTTACCATCGTTTTGGTATGCTTCGATCATGAACTCATTTATTTCGTATACCCATCTATCAATCAAATTAGCAAAAACCCATGTATAATCTCCAGAGCCTCGGGCATCATCAGGACGACCATCGTGTGAAAATGGTGCATTACTTTTTATCTCATTAGGCAATGACCATGCAAGACAGAACTCTAACATGGTAGCTAAAATAAGTTCAGGCGGAAATTTTGTAGCGAGTTGTTCAAGACCTTTTGTAGTTCGTAATCGCTGATTATTGGTGTATAAAGTGTTGAAACGTCTAACTATATCTTCATACTTTTCATTTTCATCTTCATATATTACGTCACCAATACCTTTGTCTGGTCCCCCATCTACATGAATATTATGTGCATTTATACAATCATAAAAAGTTTGTATATCGCTATAAAGCGTGCGATCCCAATCGTATCCATCGTTAAATAGAAGTGTATATCCAAATTTTGGCCAAAAACTTACCCCTGGGTCACTATGTTCTATATGAGCGTTCCCTAATGATAATATTGGTTTTCCTCTCACTCCAGTTAAACCACAAGGGCCACCATATTTTTGCCAATCGGCTACCAATGTTGATGGATATACGAGTTTCATCTGGGCAGGTTCACTCTTATAAGCAGCAAATACGGGTCGTATGGTCTTGCGTGCCTTTTTCATAACTTCACCAACGCTAAGATCAGGATATTTAGTCATGAGTTTTCCCACAAGTTGCGTTGCAAACACAGAGTTTCCTTTTTCTACTTCTAGAACCCTAGTACGAGCCTCTTGTACTAAGTGTTGGTTCTGTGGACTAGAAAATATCTTATCTCCAGCTCTATCCGGCATATCATCTTTCACCAATTGAGAAAATATATCATCCTCGTCCATATATTCAGTATTTATAGTACCCCCCGATAATAATCCCCGCCCCATCCCGCCTAAACCTCTAAACCTCAATCGGGTTCGAAACCACCTCCCCTTCGGCCGCATCGCGTGCAGTGGCCGCGTCGTCCCGTCCGCATTCTGCGCAGCACTCGCATTCCATCGCGCAAAACACGCAGCACACTGCGAAGAATATGATCGCACCTATTCCAACTGCTGAACTGTCCATTATTACAAGTATATGTCTTGTTTTTACGTTGTTTACATTACCGATCCATCACCGTCTTGCGATCCAGAATAACCCCCTTGCATACTTTGCTCACGATGCGAGCCTCTACCTCCAAATCATGAACCCTCATAATATTTGTAACCAACCTATGGTACTGGTCACGCCGTGTAGCAGTACCTCGGAAATGGTCTGGATACGCTACGCGCCAGTCATCTACCATCCTGCCTAGTTTCTGACCTACCTTGAACACTGAATCGGCTAGCATTTTCATAGCCTTCTCATTTCGCTCCCATCCAGATTCATCTTTCGCACATACCGTATTACGCCGCGCATCCGTACAATGGATAGGTCTCTCTGTAATAGACATATTCTGGATCGATTCCAAAATCTTACGGGTTATCGTAGCCACGTACCCATCGTTATCCATGCGATCCAGATCGGATACTGTACACACGATGGAATCCATCACCTCTTTCAACGTATACGCATCTTTGCAGTCCTCGTTGAGAAA
>Ga0206125_10000818_pt1 | contig 38777 bp, 33 predicted proteins | sample Helgoland_Spring_4_FD_148598 | JGI IMG/M metagenome (GOLD analysis project Ga0206125, IMG submission 148598) | Pelagic subsurface seawater microbial communities from Kabeltonne, Helgoland, North Sea - Helgoland_Spring_Bloom_20160331_1 | ecosystem: Environmental > Aquatic > Marine > Epipelagic ... | reverse complement strand
TTAACAAAGTTTATGGAAATAGATGACTTTGAAATAGAAAATACAGATATGGGTTACGACGTCATTTTAGAAGGTGAAATGCCAATATCAAATAAGAAATTAGACGCAACATACTACATTCACGTATCTTCATCTCAACTTTTTGATGGATACACCTTTTTAGAGCTCAAAACGGGCGACGACTTTAATAATCTTTCAAATCAAATGTCTGCAATTAACTTTATGTTATCACCTGATGAATTTCATCCAACGAAAATAAAGCTAAAGGGTAAAGATATTCAAGTCATCATACCAGCAACTGAAATTGATGGTGAAGCACATTTATTTTATAAAGACACTGTAAATGGGAAAATTTCTATGAAATTTGATGGTGGTGTTTTTAATAAAATAGGGGCTGGATTATTTTTAAAAGAAAATTAATAAAATTTTAACAATAACTTAGTTTTTGTTACTATAAATGCTGGTTTTAATTGAATAATTTCTTATCTTTAAATTTACAAATCGTTCGCAAGTTTAAAAGGGTATCTATAGCTTATTGATTTTAAATAGAAATCAGATAGACCATTGTTCTACTAAGGGGCATGTTGGGGTTCGAGTCGGCCCAGGGTCACCAAATAAACCAACAATAACAATAAATCACAGGTTTTATGAAAATACACAACTCCTAAAAAACACCTAAAATACTATCTACAAATCGTGTACAAAAATAAGATGTAAAATTTGTTTAATATTCGCTCTATTTCAAGAGTATGTTTGCAGGAATATAGTTTGATATAATAAAATAGATTTTATAAGTTAATCTTATAAACAGTTGGTCTGTTGGGGATGTAATATGAAAATAAAATTATTAATTGTGTTGATCTTAAATTGTATACTTTGTTCCTGCGGAACAGTTAATGGCACACTAAACGGCACAGGTTCAGTTCTAGAAGGTATTGCTTCAGATGCTAGGCAATTAGGTAATGTTTTTAAGTATTAAAACGTATTAGAATTAGTATCATAAACTTGGTTAATTTTACTGCAAAAAGTATTTTCAAAACATGAATTATAAACTTGAATACATACAAATCGTTTACAACCTTTAAAGGTTACCTATAAGCTATTGATTTTAAACAGAAATAAGATAGACCATTGATATTCTGATTGAGTAGCTTGGTAGTTCGTATTCACCCGAGTTCACTAAGAGTAAATAAGAATAGTTTTAATTAATATTCAACTCCTAAATCCATCTAAAATAATCAAGAAAGTTCCAAAAAGTATCTTAAAGTCCAAAGATATACTCAAATTTTCAATGTAAAATATATCTACTTTTGACTTTTTCTTTGTTGCTATTAAACCTTCAGCATAACCCAAGCGGATTTGCGATAAACCTGTTATTCCGGGCCTTATACTGTGCCTGATACGATAATTTGGAACGTGCTCCATAAACGATAGTGCATGATCATAATAGTCTGGTCTTGGTCCAATTAAACTCATATCACCTTTTATTACATTTAGTATTTGCGGCAATTCATCAATTTTAGTTTTTCGAAGTATATTACCCAAGCTTGTTATTCTATTTTTTTCTAAGGGTTCATAATATTTTCTCAGAACAAAATCTAATTTTGTCATTGTACGAAATTTTATTGCGTAGAAAGGTTCACAATTTCTACCCATCCTTTTTTGTATAAAATAAAGAGATCCTTTGTTATAGAAGATGTTTAAAACTAACAGAATAATGCTAAAGAATATGAGAAGTGGCAAAAGAAAAAATGATATTAAAATATCAAAGATTCGTTTAAATGACCAAAATATGTAATTATTTGGAACTAAATCAGTTACATTTTGCAGCTTCACTTCAGACAATTTATTAATTCCTTACATAATCGTGAATTATATATCATTTTGATGCATTTTTTTAATTGCTTATTGCACAATCATTTTATAGTAAACACATAAATAAATAAATTATATTAATATAAATTTTATTAGATAAAACACTGATATGCAAACCTCAATTACAATAAAAAAATATGCTCAGCTTAGTGTTGTTCTTGTAACTGTTATTGTATTTTTCATACCAATTTCTACGCTAGCACAACCAATAAAATTTAAAATTTGGGCAAACACACAAACTCGCGAAACTTTTTCAGATAATGTAGAATCAAATGGTTTTTTGGACGACTCGTTTGGCGTTCAAATATCAAATAATTTCCAAAATTTTAAATCAAATTTAGCGTTAACAATTTCACAGTCAGACAAAAATAAATCTTTATTGTTTGATCAGTCTTTTCTAGAGTTTAAAACCAAAAAAAATAGCGCATATGGTATCGGAAAAATTAACAGAAACTGGTCATTTTCAAAAAACACTTCACTCATACTTTCCAAAAATGCTCGTCCTAGTGATTCTATCTATTTTATAAAAAAAGATCCGTCGTCAAACGGAAGATTATCATCATGGATTGGACCTTGGTCTTTTGAAGCTTTTAATTCTATTTTATCATTTTCAAATGAAGTAAACAATCCAATGCTTCTTGGAATGCGATTTGTATTAAAGCCATATAATAATCTTGAATTTGAGTTAATAAAAACATCTCAATGGGGTGGAAGCCAACATAGCAATAGTTTATCAGCTTTTGCCTCCGCAATAATTGGTAATACAAATGAAAGTAATAATGCTAACGTAAATCAAATGGCCGGTTTTGGTGTATCTTTTAAAGATACCATAAATGATTTGCCCATAAGAACTTATGCACAGGTAATTGGTGAAGACGAATCGGGCTCATTGCCGTCATGTTTAATGGGTCTAATTGGAAGTGAGTTATCTTTAAAAAGCAAGCTATTTACAGAAATTGGCGTTGAATATATTGATACAAGAATTGACACAACAGAGCATGGCTATTGTGGACCTCAAACAGCATACAGCAATATTGACTACCCATATGTAAATTATGACAAAACAATGGGAACATCAATCGATAGTGAAGGTAAGCTTTATAACGTCTGGGCAACAACAGAAATATCAAAAAATACCAGTATTTATTATGCCATCAAAAATATAACTATTAATGATTTCAATTCATCTAATCATCGGCTGAGCAGTACCAAAAAAAATGGATGGTTAACATCAATTGGTACATCTTGGAAATTAAATGATTTAAACATCAATACAAATATAACTTATCAAGATTTTCACTTAGACAAAATTAAACAAAAAAATGGTTTCAGTTTTAAATTATATGCCGACTATTCCTTTTAGCAAATCGCGAATATTAAAATGAAAGAATTGCTAATAGAACTTCCATATGCTATAAAATTAAAGATTTTACGGATTGCACATGCAAAATATTAACAACTCATCTTCAAACGATGAAATTGATCTTTTAGAAATTATTCTCACTCTATGGGCATTCAAATTTCAAATAGCTTTAATTTGCATTTTGGGTATTGCATTTGGCATTTATAAATCACTCAACTCTGAGAAACGATACACAGCGAATGCGACATATGAAATATTCAACCAAAGCCCTGCTGGTCTTTCATTAGGGCCAGATAAAGGTTCATTTAGCTTAGCGGCTGTTACTGGTGGCTTAAAAACCGAAAATTTAGCGCCGATCGATCAAGTAATGGGTAGAAGTTTCATCGAAAACTTAGACAAAAGCGTCAATTTGCGCGATGACAAGTTCTATAATCCTACACCTGAAGCTGAACATCCGTGGAGAGTACAATTTAAAAAGCTTATTGGTTGGAAAAGCAGTATTCTAAATCCAAATGAAATCGTATGGCAAGGAGTAATACAAAAATATAGATCTACCATCGACTTAACAGAAACGTTGGGCGGGTCAATAAACATCTCAGTAACTCATAATGATCCTGATAGATCAGCTGAAATTGCTAATGCAATAATGAGAAAAATTATTGAGGCATCAAAAAGAAAATCTGAATCGGAGCAAGAAAAACAGCTCAAATATTTAGGCACAACACTTGCGGATTCATTAGAAGATTTAGAAAAATCTACTGAAAATTTAAAATTATTTACAATTCAAAATGGTGCAATTCCACTGCAGGATTTTAGTATAGGAGCGCAAAAATTAAACGTTGTGCGAGAAGATCTGTTGTTGACTACAAAGCTCCATGATGCACTTGTTGAACTTACAGCACTATTAGAAACTGGTACAACATCGGATGCGGATTACATCTCTTTGCGTAAAAAATATCCAATTATAGACGAAGTAACTTTCCGCCGTGTTCTGGGTCAAAATGAAATCATAACAATTTGGAGTTGGCCAGAACTAACATCCGCAGTTTCGGTACTTAATACACTATCAGATCGCAAGGCACGTCTTGAGCTTCAAACAAGTAACTTACAATTAGAGACAAAAAAGTTAAGCGATGCAGTTGAAATTTACAAAACTTTGGAGAGAGAAGCGGAAATTGCAGAAGCTAATTACACAGTGCTTATTGAACAAGTAAAAGCTCAAAAAACAGTAGCTGGATTTCGCCCAGAAACTTCTGAAATATATGAATACGCCGCACCCCCACTATACCCATCAACGCCCAAAAGGAACAAAATGATTGCTATTGGAGGAACTATAGGATTATTCACTGGTTCCTTAATAATGTATCTATTTGCAATCTACATTGGCGCCTTCTATTCTGGTAGAGCAATTATATTTGCAGCCAATGCTAGATTAGTAATCAACGCAAAATCTCTTAATACAATTAAGCGCAAATCTATATCTAAACTCATAAATAAACTTCCAAATAGATCCCGATCTGCACTGCGGAATTTAGCTGTAGAAATACATCAAAATGGGTCTAATTTAGTTGCGCTTACATCAGCGAATTCAAAGCTAAAAAGTGTGGATTTAGCATTTGCTATTGCAAGCTATACTCAATCTAGTAATCTTAAAATAGCTATTATCAATTTTTCTGAAGACAAAAAAAATAGTAAACACTCAAATGATAATCATACTAACGGACCATTTACAGTTTTCGAAGAAGTTGAACAGGTGTCTATTTTGCAACCAAATAATAACTCCAAACCTGTTGAAATGCTTGCTGAAAAAGACTTTCAAAAACAAATAGAATCCATACAATCAAAATTTAACTACATAATTTTATGTGCAGACAATCAAGACGGCCATAGCTTAGCCGGTGCACTAACCGGTCAAAGCGTAGTGCATATTGCAGTCGCACGTCGTAGAAAAACCAAATCACAATCTTTTAATCAGCTTAAAAAAATGCTTCCAATTCAGGGCTTAATTTATGAATAAATTAAAAGTAATACCATTAATTATTTTATTGTCATTTTTGCTTAGTTCTTGCAGCAATATTCTTGAGCCAGTCTCTTTCAAGGAATCCATTTGGACTAACACTGAAAATGTGCAGGAGAACCCATCGATAAATATCAAATCACTAAACTTCTCTACTGCAAAAAACGCAAATCAAGATCCATATCCTAGAACCGTAAGTAGGTCTGGGAGGGGTGAGAAGGCAAACATTTTTAACGAAGCAGATTTTTTCAAAGTTAGATTACCATTTTCATCTAAACCATCCAAATACCAAATTGGTATAGGTGATGAGTTGTTTTTTTCTCAAAAAAATGAATTCTTAAATAGCAAACCAACTTGGCCTGAAATATTGTTACCTGAGGAATATCGCCTAGGGGTTGGTGATGAATTATTTTTGTTACACGATACCAATACGACAAACACTTACAACCTAAATAAATCAAATCTAAAAATGTCACAAGCTGGAGTAATCGAGACAAGAAGCGTAGTTGGAACTGATGGTAACGTCCTTTTATATGGCATAGGAAGCATTTCTGCAGAAGATCGCCCTCTTGCCGAAGTTAGAGCCGAAGTTCGCAATATATTAATCAGAAATGGCTCAAACACAAATTTTCAATTAGAAATCTCAGAATTTAAAAGTAAGGAATTTTTTATTTCAAAAACAACTACTAGCCTAGAACAAACTGCTGGTGTGGAAAGCATTATTCGTAAAATTAATAATGTGCCTGTAACACTTCGCCAGATAGCGCTTGGCTCGGGGGTTACAAATTCTTCAGGAAATCTTGCCTTAATTACTCTTACACGCGATACTAAAAAATTCTCATTTACTGCGAAACAACTATTAGATTCATCTTCACAAGAGGTCTTTATTCATAATAAAGATCAAATTGAAATAAAACTGATGGAAAGAAAATCAGTTGAAACGAAAATTTTTGTTGGATCTATGGGCTTCATAGATATACCCATAATAGGTCGCATAAAAGCATCTGGAAAAACACTTGAAAGTCTACAATCAGAAATTTCTCAAAAAATTAAAAATATGGGAATAAAATCTAATTTTCAATTAGATATAACTAATTTTAACAGTAAAAAAGTTGCCGTTATAAACGATAGTGCTACAAACAAATTGATCGCACTAACAGACAAAGTACAAACATTGCGAGATATTGCACTTCTAAATAATACAACTACTTCTCCCAAACTGGGATTTTTAATGTTCACTCTTCGTAGAAAAAATCAGATGTTTGAAATAAGCGAAGAGCAGCTGTTAAATAAAAAATTTGAGGATATCTGGCTTGAAGACGGTGATCAAATAGAAATAGAAAATTTATTTTACAAGGCTGATCAGGTATTTGCATTAAGTGGAAGCAATAACGCTCAAATAGTTACCATTAATCCTTCAATTCGAGAAACACTTGCTGACATACTATTTGTTCCTGGTGGCGTACTAAATAACCCACTTGCTCAAAGGTCTGAGGTGTATTTATTAAGAAATAGAAATCCATCAGTAGCATATCACCTAGACGTCCAAAACGTTTCTCGGCTTCTAGTTGCTGCCAAGACAGAGTTAAGACCAAATGATATAATTTTTGTTGCTGAACGTCCTATAATATCATTTGCAAGAACGTTATCTGAGATTAGCCCACTTAGGATTCTACTTCGTGATATTGAAAATAATAATATTCCTTAGATTTTAAATACGCTTACTCAAATTTATAATTTTTCGCCACGTATTTTATTGCTGCAACATAATCTTTTTTATTTCCACAATCAAAGCGAACACCATCTAAGGTTACAGACTCAACCTCATTTTTTTCTGCCTGGATGTTTATAGCTGCGGATAATTGAATCTCATTATCTGCAGATACTGGTAATTTCCTTAGTATATCAAAAATATCAGGCGTTAGCACATAACGACCAATACTTGCTAAATTTGATGGAGCATTTTCAATTTTAGGTTTTTCTATGAGCCCAATTACTGACCCAGGCTTTATACCGGGTATAATAACACCATATTTTGTTAAATCTGGGCCATTCACTTCCATAATACTAATCTGATTTTTTCTGGTGTTTTCATAGCGTTGAACCAATTGAGTAGTTGGAGCATTATCTTTATAATTCACAAAATCGTCAGCTAAAATTACCGCAAATGGTTCTTTACCAACAACACGCTCAGCACATAAAACAGCATGTCCAAGACCTAGATGCTCCGGCTGTCTCACAAAGATACATTCAACACCAGATGGTAAAATATTTTTTATCATTTTGGCTTCTTTTATCTTACCTTTAGCTAACAATGCCATGTTGAGTTCTTGGTTATTATCAAAGTGGTCTTCTATTGCACGTTTATGGCGGCCAGTTACAAATATTAATGTATCAATACCAGCGTCAATAGCTTCTTCAGCAGCATATTGTATCAAAGGCTTATCTATTATTGGGAGAAGTTCCTTAGGCATTGCCTTCGTTGCTGGTAAAAATCTTGTTCCTAAACCTGCTACTGGAAATACTGCTTTTCGAACTTTTCCAACCATTTTATTACCTCTAAATAATTAATACTTACACTTAAAAATTAACTCAAAAATATATATTTATTTATACATGGTACTTGTATATCTAATAATAACTACTTTTTAAACTTTTGAGATAATCACCATAGCTATTTTTTGTATACTTTTCTGCCTCTCGGGCTAATTCAATCTCAGTAATCCATCCTTTTTGAAAAGCTACTTCTTCAAGACTACCAACTTGTTGTCCCTGACGTTCTGTAAGCGTTCTTACAAAATTACCTGCATCAAGCAAACTGCCATGAGTTCCAGTATCAAACCACGCATATCCTCGGCCCATTTTTTGTACATTCAAAGATCCTTCGGATAAATACATTTCTAAAAGTGTAGAAATCTCAAGCTCACCACGTTCTGAAGGTACAACTTTCCTCGCTTTTTGAGGTGCTGTTCCATCTACAAAATATAGTCCAGTGACGGCATAGTTTGATGGTGGCTGCTGTGGTTTTTCAATAATACTACGAACAGTACCATTACTATCGAAATCAATAACACCATAACGTTCAGGATCAGAAACTTGATATCCAAAGACGGTTGCTCCAAAAGTATGAGCATTCGCAGAAATCATTAATTCTGATAGTCCATGTCCAAAGAATATATTGTCACCTAAAATTAATATTGAAGCAGCGCCATCCAAGAACTCTTCAGTCAAAATAAAGGCTTGGGCCAAACCGTCTGGACTCATCTGCTGAATATATTCCAAAGAGATTCCCCATTGTGATCCGTCACCCAATATACCTTGATATTGCTCTTGATCCTGAGGCGTTGTAATGACAGCTATTTCACGAATACCAGCAAGCATGAGCACTGATATAGGATAATAAATCATCGGCTTATCATAGATTGGAAGTAACTGTTTAGAAATACCCTTGGTAATGGGATAAAGTCTACTACCAGTGCCTCCCGCTAAAATAATACCTTTGCGGTCTGTCATCTTAATTGTCTCCTTTGTCATTTTACTTTGAGGTTTTTGATAACCGTTGCTAAGCCTTTGCGCCAGTCTGGGCGTTCTATGCCAAAAACAGTTTCTGTAGTAGAACAATTCAGTCTTGAGTTTAATGGACGTATGGCAAATGTTGGATAATCTGAAGTTGATATATTTTTTACACATGTATCTAATTTAGATTGATGAAAGATTTCACGTGCAAAGTCTGCCCAACTCACGTCTGGTTTACCGCTCAAATGGTAGATACCTGCTGCATTAGCATCATTCAAAAGAATATTGGCAATTTTCATGCAAGCGGAAGCAATATCATATGCAGGTGTAGGGCCACCAACCTGATCAGATACGATATTAATTATATCATGCTGTGATGCTAAATTTATCATTGTTTTAACAAAGTTTTCTCCGTTTTCGGAAAAAACCCAAGAAGTACGCAAAATTGCATAAACACATCCTGAGGTAACTATTCCATTCTCTCCGTTCAGCTTACTTTTACCATAAATACTCTGCGGATTAGGAATATCAGTTGTTTTGAAAGGTAGACAGCCCAAACCATCAAACACATAATCAGTTGATATATGCACGAAAGGTATACCACGCTCCGCAGTAGCTGCAGCCATTACTGCTGGAGTGTCTGAATTAACGATGTTTGCAGTTTCATAGTCATTCTCAGCTGAGTCAACAGAAGTATATGCTGCCGCATTAATCACAACATCTGCGTTAGTCGACAATATGATAGCCTTACATGCCTCAACATTATTTAAATCTGCTTCATCACGCCCAAGACAAATCACACCTTCATATCGCATAAGTTCAGATGCAACTTGACCAGTTTTCCCAAAAACTAAAACATTCATATTTTTTTGCCTAATCGAGAGCCAACCCCATCACGTTGTAATAGTGAACGCCACCAGGCTTCATTCTCGAGATACCAAATTACCGTAGTCCGCAAACCAGTTTTAACATCTACACTGGGACGCCATCCTAATTCTTCACGAATACGAGATGGATCAATAGCATAACGCAAATCATGACCTGGACGGTCATCAACAAACTTAATCTGATCAGCATAGTGACCATTTTCTAAGGGCCGTAAATCATCCAAAATAGAGCAAAGAATCTGCACCAGTTCCAAATTGGTTAGTTCATTTTCACCACCAATATTATAACTTCGGTTCACAACCCCCTTTTCAAGTACAGTCAACAATGCATCCGCATGATCTTCCACAAAAAGCCAGTCCCTAACATTACTACCATCGCCATAAATTGGTAAATCTTTACCTTCAAGCGCATTCAAAATAATAACTGGTACAAGCTTTTCTGGAAAATGAAACGGCCCATAATTATTTGAGCAATTGGTCAATAAAATGGGTAAATCATAGGTCTTGAACCATGCCCGAACAAGGTGGTCACTTGAGGCCTTAGAGGCAGAATATGGGCTACACGGGTTATAAGGTGTAGTCTCAGTAAACTTAAAAGACTTATTTAAAGGTAAAGATCCATATACTTCATCAGTTGAAATATGATGAAAACGAAAATCTTCAGGCTTTTCAACATCCACCCAATAGCCACGTGCAGCTTCTAGCATATTAAAGGTACCAATTATATTGGTTTCGATGAATTCTCCCGGAATGTCTATTGATCTGTCTACATGACTTTCAGCTGCTAAGTGCATTACTGCATGTGGTTGGTGATGGTTAAAAATATCCTTCAATGCAGCACGATTACGAATATCAATATGCTCAAATGCGTAATTTGGATGATCTACAACACTAGAAACATTGTCCAAACATGAAGCATAAGTTAACGCGTCAAGATTAACAACATGATGACCATTTGAAATGGCTTGCCTAACAACAGCTGAACCAATGAAGCCTGCACCACCAGTAATTAGAATTTTCATAATTTATCTTTCATATAAAAAAGGGCTGACAAATTCATCCATTTGCATTGCATTTGCGTCTTTATCGGACAAAATAGGATTTTGTCCATTTAAACTCCAATTTACTCCTATTTTAGGGCAGTCAAATCGCAAAGCACCTTCATTTTCAGGCGAGTAATAATCAGAACATCTATAAACAATTTCCGTATTTGGTTCACGAGTCACAAAACCATGCGCGAAACCAATAGGAATATATAACTGGAGCCCATTCTTGGCACTCAACTCCACTCCAGTCCACTGGCCATATGTTGGCGATCCGTATCTAAGATCTACAGCAACATCAAATAGACATCCATGGCCACAACGCACAAGCTTTGCTTGTGCATGCGGAGGCGCCTGAAAGTGTAAACCACGCAAAGTACTTACATCATATGATATAGAATGATTATCTTGGATAAAATCAATATCAATTCCTATTTTTTCATAACTTCTTTTACTATAAATTTCTGAAAAAAATCCACGGTGGTCTTCAAACCTTATGGGTTCAACTATAAGCACATCCGCTAATTGTGTATTATGTATTTTCATAATGATGCAATCATTTTATAAATAATTAAATAAATTTTAAATCCCATTTGAATCTCCCCCAGGAAAGCCAAAAATCCAGCTTTGGTATGGAATATAACATTCTAAAAAAATACTGGAAAGTATTGACCAAGTTATAAAAACTGTTAACAAACCCAAATATGGTAAAGCTGAATGAAGAGCACGTAATCTTTCAAATGGTAAATAAGGAATTCGTGCAAAAATTATAGTTTGTATTGGTATAAAATAATATCCCATTCTATCCGCCACTACTCCCGAGATTGGTAATATAAAAATTAGTGCCGACATTCCAATTACACCAATTAAAATAAGGTTGTAATCTTCTGGATAAGTCCTCAACCATTTTTTTCGTAAAAATATAAAAAAATACAGCGCTGTCAAAGTTTGTATGCCAACACGAAACAAAGCACCTGCTGCATCAGTTGTCTGACTATTACCAATATACCGTCCAATTAATTTCTCTAGTGCTATGCTGTAAGCAAGTAGAAACAATCCAGGTAACGATAAGAATAAACCAAGTATTATCCGTTTAATTGAAAATTGGCCTGTTGAAAATGGTATAAGAAGCATAAAGATAATCGAGCTGACGTGAAAACCAGTAGCAATTATTAGCCAGAATACAAAACGTAATGGGCGCTGATCTATAAAATTCGAAAAGGCTATGCATAGCATACCGATTGATGCACCTTGGCGAATACCAGACATTGGCATATTAATAATTAAAATCGGAAACAATAATATTAAGAATGCAAGGCGGTCAGGTTGCCTTCGCGCAAGCACATTCACACCAAGAAAAAAAATAGCGCTAGAAATAACGTTAAGAACTGGATATGGCCAGTCCATATAGCGTATAAATATCAAAACATAAGTAAAGAATGGTTCATTTGTAATTGAAAATCCCGACGCATCAAAACTTGATTTATCAAGCCAATAGTAGTAATATCCATGCCAATCACAACCAACTTTATAACGGAATGCTGAAAACACAAATAGAATAATAATTACAAAAACATAAATCTGATTTCGTAGTACATAATTCCGAACAAGTGCAGAACGCAATAAAAACAGTAAATTAGTCAAGCCAACATAAATCATTAGCTTATCTTTGCCTCATCAGTAATTTGTCGCAACATTGATGCTACTTTAGGACCCCAAACCTGTAAAGAATACTCTTTTTCTACTTTTTTTCGACCAGCAGAACCCATACGATGACGTAAATCTTTATCAGACAAAAGTATATTTATATAATGTAACCATTCTTCGTCATTTTCAGCAAGAAACCCACTTACTCCATGTTCAACAATTGCCTTATTGACACCAATTGGTGAAGCGACAACCGGCAATCCACAAGCCATGTATTGAATAAGTTTATATCCACACTTACCCTTTGACCAAGCCGAATTGTCTAATGGCATAATACCAATGTCCATACTTAGAATATCGTTTACTTCAGTACCTTCGCTCCATGGAATCATTTCTAATATACCAAACCTTTCAGCATGCAACTGCGCACCAACAGCAGCAAATATTGCATTATTTGATATTAGTGTTTCTTGAAGTAAATTATATTTTTCTTTACCAAATGTGAGCCAAGTATTTGGCGTACCTATCCAACCGATCTTTACAGCAGGTTTTTTACAGAACTCAAGATTTTGAGAATACTGCGATAAATTTACAACTGTCGGTATAAGCATAACACTTTCAGAGCATGCATTTCGCGCATGATTTGCTAAATATCCGTTTCCAACAGTAACTAACTTAGAATACCGCATAATATTGTTAATTTTTTGTCCTAGAAATTTTTTTACAAATTGAGACCTATGCTGATCATATCGATGAAAAATGGCGTCATCATAGTCACTTACTATCGAAACTGCAGATGGCAACAAAGCCCGCTCAACAAACCAAGGTAGCCAAGGTAGCGCTTCATATTCAATCCAGATCAATTTAAATTGAGCGCTTCGTCTCAATTGCACAATTCTTTTAAAGTAATATTTAAAAAAATCAATTTTAGATCCTTGTCCAGAATATAAACATTTAAGATATTTATCATCAAAAAGTGCTGAATACTCCACTTCAAATCCAGCTTCCTCAAGCCAAGGCTCATACTGCATTGTACGAAGCCTGCTGGATGCACCCATTCGTGAATAGCGTGAAAGTACTAGAAGACGATCTTTCATCATAGCTTTTCATACCAAGCTTGAAACATTAAAATTGCCCATAATCGTGAAGTCCAATCCCTACGCCCCGACAAATGCTCTAACCAAGTTTGATAAACAATATCCGGGTCAAAAAAACCATCCTTGCCTAATCTTTCATGAGACAACAGATCTTCTGCCCAATCACGCAGTGGACCACGCAACCAGATACCAATCGGTATAGCAAAACCTGCTTTAGGCCTTTCAATAATCTCACGCGGCACGTGTTGATAAAGGACCTGTCGAAGTGCCCATTTACCTTGACCATTTCGAATTTTCATATCTATTGGCAATCGTGTAGAAAGCCTGATAACATCTGGGTCGAGGAAAGGTGTCCGCGTCTCTAAACTAACAACCATAGCAGCACGATCCACTTTACATAAGATATCATCAGGTAAATAACTGCGCATATCTTGTAGCATCATTTGCATTGCAGGATCTTCAACACCGATATTTGGCAATGGATCATCCAACTGAGAAATTGGATTTCTAGTGGCATTTTTCAAAATTCCAGACTCTAATGGCCATTCACTTACCAGGGATCTATACAGGTCGTCATTTGTCTTAACATTTCTAAGTCGATCACTGAGCCTATGAGCTTTATCTCCTAGCCTTGAAATGCCAGTGCTTCCTCGCTTTAAAAGATTGTATTTTGTTCCGACTGCATCCCACACATTAATAGGTACAGATCGGATTGCTCTACCCAACACTAAACGAAAAGAGTAGGGTAAAAGAGAAAACTGATCCCATACTTTTGGACCCCAGAAATATCTATTATATCCCCCAAACAACTCATCGCCTCCATCACCTGACAATGCCACAACAACTTTTTGCCGAGCAGCCCGACACACCAAATGTGTAGGTATTTGAGATGAATCAGCAAATGGTTCATCATAAAAATCTGGTAAATCAGGTATAATTTCACGTACATCTTCTTCAGTAACATGCAACTTTGTATGTTCAGTACCCAAATGATTTGCAACAACCGCAGCATGAGGACTCTCATCGAAAGCTACTTCATCAAATCCAATGGTAAAAGTTTGCACTGGTTGTGCACTTTGTTCTTGCATTAACGCTACAATAGCGGAGCTATCTACCCCACCTGAAAGAAAGGCGCCAAGTGGCACATCTGATATCATTTGTCGTTTAACAGCTTTACTTAAAACACTTTTGAGTGATGTAATTGCATGATCTTCACCTTCAAATTTATTATTTGCACCATTTACAATTTCATCATTTAAATCCCAAAAACGTTGAATGCTTATCCCCTGATAGTTATCTCCTGGGCGGATAGGTTTTTTTGGTGGATTAATGGGTAGGTTACCAGCAAATTTAAGAATTGTTCCTGGCTCAAGTTTATAAATATTAGGATGTATACTACGGGGTGCAGGTACATACATAAATCTCAAATATTGCGCCAAGGCTGTCCGGCAAACTTCGCTTGAACTTTTAGGGTGCATTCGTAAAGCCTTAAGCTCTGAACCAAAAACAAGTGACTCCCCAGCCCAGCCCCAATAAAGTGGCTTTTCTCCCATTCTGTCTCGGGCCAAAAATAGTTGCTTTTTTGAACTATCCCATAGTGCCAATGCAAACATTCCTTTTGTTCGCTGGAGTGTTTTTAAAAGTCCCCAGTGTGAAATTCCAGCTAGAAGTGTCTCAGTGTCAGAGTGACCTCGCCACTCAGGCGCTACTCCATCTGATGTGATTTCACGGCGCATTTCAAGATGATTGTAAATTTCACCATTAAATATAATGACATAACGACCACTTTCTGATTGCATGGGCTGCGAACCCGCATCCGTAAGATCTTGGACAGAGAGGCGTCGATGTCCCAGAGCCAACCTACCTTCTATCCAGTAACCTTCTCCATCCGGTCCTCTATGTGCAAGGCTACGTGTCATATTTTGTACAATTGACAAAATATTACCAGCTCCATCCAAGTTAGGTGTAATTAAACCAGCTATGCCGCACATGTACTATTCTCACTATAAAATCTTGCAGAACTGACATTAATATTTGCCAAAAAATGCGTAACCATAATACAAGTAAATAAATATATGCAAAAACTAATTCTAAAAATATAATATATAAAACTTTGAGGCATAACTATCCGATATCTAGAATAAATTTTACAATGTTGCTATCAATTATCTACTTAATTCTTCATCTTTTAGATTATGCATAACACGTAAACAACAGGTTTAACGATTTTAAGTAAAATAGTATTATTGATTATTATTAGCCTACAATTATATTGCAAACTAATCTGAAGAAGCCACTATTTGGGAATAGACTTTGCGGTACGCTTGCGTTCCAGCATGAAGGGAAAAAACCTTCTCAGCAGCCTTTCGACATCGCGTGGGTAAATTAGGATCTGAGCACAATATCTCTAACTCAGAAAACGCAATTTTCATTGCTTCGTCTGAATCATTCTTTACAATCACACCTACATTATAGTGACGAATAATTTCAGCAACATCTCCAACACCATCATTTGCTATTACTGGCAAAGCACACCCCAATGCTTCAGCAAGGCGAGTTGGTGCGCTTCCAAGCTTACTTTTTCCAGTTGTGAAAAACATTGCAGATGTAGAATGCTCACGCAATTTCTTATGAATATTCTCTGGTTTACAAGAAAAAATTGAAAGTCTACTACCGAGTTTACCATTAACATCTAGAGCAAGCCGAACCATTGACGCATCATCTCGTGTAATAATTTCAAATTTGGCTTCAGGATCTTTCTTAGCAACCACATTGAAAAAAGTGCTAAGCCAATCCCTTAGGAACCAACCACTAAGTAAAGTCCCTACACATCCATATACGCGATTGATTGTTTGTTTATCTGACGGCTTAAAGCGCTCAAGATCTGCGCAGGTTGGGATTACAGTAATTCGCTGTTTATGAATTTCATTTGGATACATACAACAAAGATACTTAACAGCAGCATTCGTCAATGACACGACAACTGCGGCATCACGAAGACAAACTTTTTCAAGATTAGTTAAAATCTTATGCATCACAGATCCTCGCTTCAACCTACCAGATACAATAAGTTCTTCTGGCCAGAGCGCACGCATATCAAAGATAAAAGGTGTTCCCGTTAGACGATTAACAGCCCAAGCTGCTGCTGCGGGCATGTACGAACGCGCATGGATAAGTTTAACATTGCCGTTTTTGCTGACGTTGTAAGCTGCCCAGAACATTTCGAACAAACTCCAAAATGGGGCTAAAAATTTAGGCTGTCTACGAAATTTTTTAAAATGCCATTCAATACCATAAGTATCACAATCTTTCTTAGCTTTTGCCACAGCTTGTATGTTAATCAAGTCTTCAGGTTTCTCAAACGTAATTAAGGTAATTTGGTAATCCTGAGAAAGGCCTTTCAGATAAGAGAATACCTGGCTTTGCCCAAGTGGTTCGAGTAATCCGTTTCTAGTTATGTAAAGCGTAGGTGTCATAATAGTTTCAATAGTTCTAAATATTTTCTAGCTGCAATTTCGGGTGAAAAATCACTTGCACGACGTTTCTGATCATTAGAACTTACTGTTTCATCTAACGAAGCATCCATTGCCTTTGCAAGATGAACGGATGATCCAACAGGCACTAAGCGGCCAAAGCGACCATTCTGAAGAATTTCTGCCGGGCCTGATGGGCAATCTGTGGAGACGACAGGCAATCCAAAAGATAGTGCTTCAACAATTACATTGCCAAAACCTTCATAGTCAGATGACAATACAAAAAGATCAGCAGTTGCATAAAATGGTGCCGGATCAGCTTGAAATCCAGCAAATATAACTCTATCAGAAATATCTAATTCTTTTGTAATATCACGAAGTTTTGACTCATCCTTTCCTTTACCCAAAATCATTAATTGAGCATTTTTATGTGTCAAAATAGCAAAAGATCGCAACAATAAGTTATAATTTTTTTCTGATTTTAAACTTCCAACAGCTAAAATTCTCTCACTTGATGTATAACCCCAAAACTTTTCAATTATTTGACTTTGATAAGTTTCAGGCATTGTCCGTTGCGGAATTGGATTATAAACAACCTCAACTCTATCTTTCGCTAATGCAGCCAAGTACGCTGTATCCTTTGCTGATCCCTTTGATACAGCCACAACTACATCAGCTAAGCGGTAAGTAGCAGAAATTATCAACGCCATTATTGTATTGTGAATCCTTCCTCTAGGTGCATACTCATGGCTCAGAATGCTATGCTCCACTAGCATCAATTTACATTTATGAAATGCTATTAACCGCCCCAATACAGCACTAGATGTTAAAGGCCACATGTTAGCAATAACTGCGCGTGGTTTCCGGCGATGCAAATATTTGGCAAGTGCGAATGGTACACCACGTGTACGCGAGGATGCCAAGTTTACAATCGAAAATTCTGCTCGTGCTTCAGGCAGAAATTCTCCTTCTTCTCGCATAAGTACAAATTCTATCTCGTAACCCCTTAAAGCAATTTCTCGAGCAAGATCAATCATAACTCTTTCTGCACCACCACCCGATAGATTAGGAAGGAGAATTGCAATCAACATTGCATCACCCATACTAAAGAATATCGAAGTTCGTTAATTTTGGAGATCAATAGTAAGTACCTTTTCATACGACAAAAAGTCATGTAATTATTTTATAATTAACGATTGATAAATAAAATGACAAAGTAATTTTTCGAACAATCAAATAAATCATTTTCGTAAAATTCTAAGAATAATATTAACTAAAATTTGATTTATAAATTTGATATTCTTATGTTTTCGCGAATAAGCCAACCCCACTAAAAACCAATACGACAATCGGCCTAACTTCGCACCTCCAAGAAGCATAGATAAAATTTTTGCCTCAGTAGCCCATTCTAAATATTGTTTAGAGGTTTGGTTAATCAAATACCTTGGCACATTCGAATTTAATGAAATATCACGCTTTAAGAAGGCTTGAAGCACCAGAAAATGAATATAAAAGTTAGAATATCTTTCAAATCTAATTTGGCTTACTTGTCGAAATTTATTTAACCTATTTTTTTTTCCATCATAAAAACCAGTTTGGGCTCTAGAGTGTCGGCGAAATTTTGCTACAGAAACATCTTGCACAGATACTTTTCCAAGCATGCTAGCCAAAATAAACGTCCACCTATCATGCGCAATACAGTTTTTATTTTGAGAATAATAATCTTGAGGAGGGCGTGAGCCCAAAAAAGCTACTTTAACTACATCACGCCTTAACACTTGGAGAAACCCAGGCCAAACGTGTGGGATGCCTAGAGAGTTTATATCATACAAACCAGGCAAATGAGATCCAGGAAATAAAACATTTGATCTTGGAGTCAAATCCTCATCACAGATCAAACAAGATTGAAAAATTGCACATACATCAGAGTTTTTGGAAATTTCTTCAATTGTTAAACTTATTCTATTTTCGTTCCAAACATCATCTTGATCACAAAATATAATCCAATCACCAGATGAAAACCTCGCAGATGATAAAAAATTTTCTGAACTACCCTGATTTACACCCCTTTTCAACCCAACGGTAGTATTAGAGTGTTTAGAAAACTGCACAATCAGTTCAATAGTTTGATCTGAAGAACCATCATCACCAATAATTATTTCTAAAGGAGGATATGTCTGATTTTTCAAACTATCCAATAAATCACTAAGGTATTTCTCTCCATTAAAAGTTGCCAAAACTATACTTATACTTGGTCCTAGCAAGCAATTATGCGGAACGTCCTTCACATTTAGCCATTCAATTTCATCAGGTGAGTGATTGTTCACAGAGGACATATCACTGATCTATTTCTGTAAATGCAAATTTTTTCCCAACATATTTCTGGGTGTTAGATCTTAAAAGGTTGTTTACTAACTCAAGGTCACTATTTTCAAGGAAATTGTAATTAATATTCATGGCAATGTTCCAAGGTTTCTATCTAAAAGTTTAGAAATTCCTCCAACCATCTTATTTTTTACGCCTCTACTAGCACCTCTAAATTGCCCATACATAGAAAGTCCTAAAATTTTTCGTATCGAATATGTTGAAAGCTTATTCCCTACTCCCACCTCTGATTTTCCAAAATCAAAATCTTTTATGCCTGATGATGGGTGGTCATGGTAAAAATTTCTAAAGCGTGGCCTTAAATATTCTTCAGAATAAATTTCTAATAATTTATTTTTAGCAGTTTTTGTAGTATCAGTAGCCACGGGCAATTCTTCATTATAACTATATTTTGGGCCAGAAAGAGAAAAATGGCAATCTGCGCTCAATGCATATATAAAGTGACTACCCATTGTATTAGATGTTACAACGGAGAATGCATCAAAAAGAGATCGAGTTCTATAAAGACTATTTAAATCATTTGGATGAGCACCAAGTACTGTCTTCAAGCCTCGTCTTTTAGCAGCTTCATGTAAATCTCCACCCCAATCATGACCAAAAATACTAACATAAATTCCATCAAAATCATTTCGTAGTGATGCCAAGAAATCTAAATATTCAAATTGTTGATTGATAAGATAAAGGTTCTCAGTCGAATGCGGTGGAAAAGCCAAAAGAGAATGTGGGTTACGCAATTTGTGCTGTTTTTTAACATATGCAAACGGTAGCCCTCCAATATGAATGTTAGTAAAGCCTTCATTTTTAAAAGCTTGCTGTTCAGTTTTGTTACATACAACAATTGGGATGTTTCGCCTTAGCTTCGAAAAACCAAATAGTTCTGAATTTGGCCGCTCATCCCAAGACCAGCCATGTGTCCATTCGCCAAATGGACGAAACGGCATCTTTATTTCACACTTCTGCGCCAATAGCTGAAAGAATCCATAGCGGCCAATACTTCCTTTACTTTTACCAATAACAACCTTTGGAAGTAAGGTCATTAAATCATTGTGTGTTTCCCAGCAGTTTTTTTCTGGTGTTTCAAATTGAATAAAGTCTTTTTCGTTGTTCATTGAGGTAAACTTTTTTCTTTAACGTGACAGGAGTGCCAACTGCTTCAATGTTATTTTACTATTAATTTATGATATGCAATTAAAAAAAATCATCAAATTACTCCAATCTTATGATGATGTTCTCTGATCCAGTCAGCAAGAGGTGTTCAGTTCATCAAATCAGAATTAAAATTACTAATTTAGTTGAAATCTTCATATATCATAAAAATATTTTTTATGCGCATTTCATCTTCTAATCAACCATAAATCGCAGACAAAATCTTATGATATGAAACATATTCATAAATATAAAAGGGCATCCACGCTATAATTCATCTGTTCATACAGCTTTTCGCCTAGCTAAATTTCAATGGCCTTATGTTTAGCATTGGCTGCTATGGCTAGGGCTAATCAGTAAACTTAATTGAGAGGATTTTTTAGTGAAAACTTTGCTTCATATTATGCCCTCGAAAGCATGCTAAAAAGAACCTATGTCACCAGTAATAAGAATAGTGAAATTATTAAATATTTGTTTATCTCGTGCCATCTTTTTGCAAAGTGAGTATATTGATATCATATGCCATTTTATGGCAAATGTAACCTAGAATATAGTATCAATATTTGCAATTTTTTTGAAAGAAATATTATTAGTCATAAGTGTATCCCATGTATCACAGCCTACAAGTTTGCCTTTATCAAGAACAATGATCCTGTCACAGCGTTTAACGGTACTTAATCGATGCGCAATCATTACAACAGTTTTATCACCAGGTAAGGCGTCAATAGCAGACATCACTTCACGTTCAGTCAGATTATCTAGCGCACTGGTTGCTTCGTCAAAAACTATCAGATCAGCTTCATGATAAAGCGCACGCGCTATACCAACACGTTGGCGCTGACCGCCAGAAAGTCTTACGCCTCGTTCTCCGATCGATGTAGAATATCCATTAGGAAGCTCCTCGGAAATAAAATTATGAATACGTGCAATTTTTGCAGCACGATATACGCGTTTTTCATCTATTTCTTGCAATGGCACACCAAGAGCAATATTTTCAGAAACACTCGCATCTGTTAGATATATATCCTGCGGTACATAGCCAACACTTTGCTGCCAAGCACGAAGGTTTGAATTATTGATAAAAGTCCCATCTGCAATTATTTGCCCATCACTAGGTTGGAGCAGACCCAGCATCAGATCCGCCAATGTTGTTTTACCAGCTCCAGTACTGCCTACAATGCCAATTCTCTCCCCCACTTGAATTTTGAGTGAGATACTTTTTAGTCCCGCCAATTCAGCTTTTGGATAGCGAAAAGATACATCTACAAATTCAAGACATTTAGTCAGACCTAACGCTAGTGGTATTTTTTGTGGCAAATTATTCAATCCGACTTTATGTCTCAAGTCATCGTACACAATATCCACAGCAGCACCTCCCGCCTGGATTTGCACCAGCGAACCGTATAACTTTGATAGCTCAGGCATCAACCTTTGACCTGCAAAAGCAAACACACCAATTGTTGGCAACATTCCCCCTAAAACTGTACCAGATTCTAATGCTTCAGGTTCCATCAGAATTAAGCAGAGAAGTATCATTCCACCAAATGCTATAGCCTGCATAGCAAAATGAGGTATTTGTGAATGTACTTGGATACCTACAAGTGATCGTGACATGCGATGAGATGGTATCGCAAAACGATTAGCATATGACCTTTCCCGCCCTAGAAGCTTAATATCCTTTATTCCACCAAGAGCCTCATTCACAATTCGGGAACGTTCACTATTAGCCTGTGCACGTTCATGCCCGTAACCCTTAAGTGCATTCCGGCTATATAGATAAATTATTCCATAGCTACCGCCGAAGACCACAAAAGCAATAACAGTTACCATTGGGTCAATTAATAAAAGTAATACCACTATCATTATAACAGTAAAAGTAGAAGCAACCAAATCTGCTACTGGGCGCATAAACATATTTACCATTTGTGTCACTTCTTGAAGTATTAGTGTATTCATTTCTCCCGTATTTCGGTTGAGAAAAAAAGTATATGGCTGTTGAAGGTAAGCAATCAACAGACGATTACTGATAGAATGAATGCGCATCATAGAAAAACGCGCCATAATATATGTTAAAGCAACATGCAACAAAGAGGTAACTATAATCATGCCAATAGATGCAAAACCCAAAACAACAAGAAAAGTATAACTATCAGAAAAACCAAATTTTTTATACATCCAAGCCAAAGTGGGCAGCTGCTCTATTTTATTAGGGTCAGACAGAACGGATAAAAAGGGTAGAATTGACCCAACCATTAATGCAGAAGATAGCGCACCAAGAACAACAAAAGTTAGCGTAATCCAGGCATTGCGCCGCTCAGAAGTATCTAAAAGATCCCAAGTTTTTTTATATGTGTCAAAATTAATCACAATCTTAAATCACTTTCGTTACACGAAAAAACACTTTTCAAATCACAAAAGACATGACCATCACGGCCATAGGTGCGTAGTGTATCTGCACCTGCTTGTCGATAACTGTCATGTGCCACGGCTAATACTATACCATCATAAGTTTCTTTCTCAGGGGTAGTCTTCAAGACAATACCATACTCTTTTTGTACTTCTACCGCATCCACAAATGGGTCATGTACGTCTACATCAATACCATAATCAGAAAGCTCAGCTACTAAATCCACTACACGAGTGTTTCGCAAATCAGGGCAATTTTCTTTAAAAGTTAGCCCAAGAATTAAAACACGTGCACCGTCAAGATGTGCGCAACGCCTGAGCATTGCTTTAACAAGTCGGCCAGCAACATAAGCGCCCATACCATCATTAATCCGTCTACCTGCAAGAATAACCTGAGGATGGTAACCTACCGCTTCAGCCTTGTGTGTCAAGTAGTATGGATCCACACCAATGCAGTGCCCACCAACCAAGCCCGGCCTAAAAGGCAAGAAATTCCATTTAGTACCAGCAGCCTTTAGAACAGCCTCTGTATCGATATTCATTTTATTGAAGATAATCGAAAATTCATTTACAAGAGCAATATTAAGATCACGCTGTGTATTCTCAATAACTTTGGCAGCTTCGGCAACTCGTATACTTTCAGCCTTATAAGTACCAGCAATGATAATGCTAGCATAGAGCTTATCAACTTCTTCGGCTACGTCTGTAGTAGACCCTGAAGTTACTTTGCAGATATCTGTCAATCTATGTTTTTTATCACCTGGATTGATCCGCTCAGGTGAGTAACCTACAAAAAAATCAGTGTTAAAAGTAAGACCTGAAAAGCGTTCCAAAATTGGTACACAGTCTTCCTCAGTAGCACCTGGGTAGACTGTACTTTCGTATATAACTATATCATTAGGCTTTAGATAACTAGCTAATATTTCCGATGCAGTTAGGAGTGGGCTCAGATCAGGTCTCTTATGTACATCTATTGGCGTTGGCACTGTCACAATGTAAATAGAAGCATTAGCAAGATCGTTAGAACCGCTCGTGAATGTTAGCTGATCCGCTGCAACTAATTCTTCTTTAGAGAGTTCATTTGTAGCATCATGTCCTAGGCGTAGTGCATTTATCCTATCCTCATTGATATCAAACCCAATCACCGGGCGATGTTTGCCAAATTCGACCGCAAGTGGAAGGCCCACATAACCTAGACCTACAACAGCAATAGTTTTTAATTCAGAGGTCATTTACCAGAATACTCCCGATACCAATTTATAAATCTTGCAATTCCATCATGAAAATCTGTTTGCGGGCGATAGCCAGTTAAAGTTTTCAACAGATCCGCATTAGCCCAAGTCGCAGGCACATCACCAGTTTGCATACCCATATAATTACGCTTAGCTTTTTGGCCAAGGCACTTCTCAATAGCATCTACAAAATCCAATAAACGGACTTTTTCAGAATTACCTATATTCACCGTGCGGTATGGTGCAACTGGCGAGAGACTATCACCTTCAGGTACTAAGCCTTCTGGGGGCCGAACGGGAACTGCGTCTATAAGCAGGCGGATCGCTCGAACCAGGTCGTCCACATAAGTAAAGTCACGGTACATGTCACCATGGTTATAAATATCAATTGGACGCCCACAAAGAATTGCATCAGCAAATTTGTAAAGAGCAAGGTCCGGTCGCCCCCATGGCCCATATACAGTAAAAAACCTAAACATTGTAGTTGGCAGATCGTAAAGATGTGCATATGCATGGGCCATGCTCTCATTGGCTTTCTTAGTAGCCGCATAAATCGTTAGTTGGGTATCAGCTTTTTCAGTTTCAATGAACGGCATATCAATATTTGCACCATAAACAGATGATGTTGACGCCATAAGAAGATGATTTACACCATGTCTTCGCGCAGCTTCCATGACATTAAATGTTCCTATCACATTACTGTCTAAGTAAGCACGCGGGTTCTCTAAACTATACCGCACGCCTGCTTGCGCTGCTAAATGGACAATTACATCAGGCTCAAACTCATTAGCTGTTAGATCAAAAAGCTTTTGGTCCTCCAGCATTCCCTCAGTAGCTGAAAAGTTTGTACTTTGAAAAAGCATTTCATGCCGCTTCTGCTTTAAAGAAACATCGTAGTAGTCTGTCATTCCATCATAGCCATGCACAACAAAACTCTCTTCAAGTAATATTTTGGCGAGGTGGAAACCAATAAAACCAGCAGTGCCTGTAATTAAAACTTTCGTCAATGTACTGTTCCTTGTGTATTCTCTGACATTACAATATTAAGTATTATTCAATAGCATCCTAATCTAGTAGCATAAGTTCAGATGCAAGTGCATTTTGATAAGCTTTTACTACGATAGCTTGGTCAAAACTTCTAGCCATTTTAATTCGCCCCAATCTCCCCATACATGCTCTATCATTAGGTGAAAGTCTTAAGAAATCGTAAATACTATTTACCAAATCTTCTTCATCCCGAACTCTACACAAAAAGCCCGTTTTCTCATCATCAACAACCGATCTACACCCAGGTACATCAGTGGCAATAAGCGGCCTGGACATCGCAGCAGCTTCAATCAAACTTCGTGGAGCACCTTCACGATAAGATGGCAAAACAACACAATGTGCAGCGGCAATATATGGGCGAACATCATCACTTGCACCAAGATACTCAATTACGCCTTCTGTTTCCCAGGACTTGACCGTTGCAAGATCAATGGCCTTTCTATTGCCCGAATCAACTGGCCCAAGGAGCTGAAAGCGAACTAGTGGATGGTTCACTCTTACTTTTCGAGCCGCTGCTATAAATTCAAATATACCCTTGTCACCCAAAAGTCGGGAAATCATTAAAAAAGTAAGCGCATTATTTTCAATGGGATAATCCTTAGCTGTGAAGTGGTTAAGATCAATGCCTGAACCTGGCAGGAGTTTCGCCTGATGAGAAGTAATCAATTTTCTTTTTATAAATAATTTTTTATCATCTTCATTTTGAAAAAAAATAATATTTAATTTACGAAAAGCTAAATTATAAAGACACTCAGCAATTAATTGCAAAAAACCACCAGAAAGGAAAGCTGTTCCTAGACCTGTTACGTTGGGAATAAAAGGGATCCCCAAAGGACGAACAGCAAGAGCACCAAAGATATTATTTTTTATAGTATAGCTGAAGATCGCGTCTGGCTTCTCGGTTCGAAAAACCTGTCGCATATGGCTAATTAATTTCAGATCCTGCAAAGGACTGAGGCCCTTAACACACATTTTCAAATGTAAAACTTTACATCCAAGCAATTCAAGCTCAGTAACAAATTTATCAAATGGAACGAGGACAGTAACACTGTGTCCATCAGCAATCATTGCTTCAACAATTGCACGCCGAAAATTCAGAATATTCCATGCTGCATTGCCTGTGATTAGAATATGCATAGAAAAGTTCAGGCTACGTACTGTTTACAAATTGAAGGCATTACAAAGTTTACTGACCCCAATTTATAACTTTTATCATATAGATATTTCGCACCCAACTAACCAAACCAAATATTACTTTTTCCAACATGTTAATTTACCAGACATTATGATGTTAATATGTATTTGCAGTGATAGCTACCGCACCTGAACTAAATTTATGAGTATGTTAACAGATAACTTGGTTAAAATGTTTAGGCTCACAAGTTTGAAATATTAAATACATGATAGAGGCATGTCAAACTTGAAATTAATGAAAAATATGCCCTTTTCGAATGGAATTGATACATGTACGGATTATAAACCTAGAATAAATAAAATGCATACAAAATTGGCATATTTTACGCTAAAAAGCTAATTTACATTTCTTCTCACAACGAAATCTAGCTCGCCAAAACTTTGAACTATTTAACCTTTGGAGAAGCAACAAAGTAGCATTTTGCTAAAATCAGCAACCAATTAAAGCTATTATTTAGAGGATATATGTTTATGAAAAATTGATAAAAAGATTTATCTTGAACTTAAATTAACTCAACAATAGGTGTCTCAAAATTATTGACTACAAACAATAAATCCAAACCTATCAAGATTTACCTCGTATTAGAATTAACTTATTATTGCGATAAAAAGGAAAGTTATTACCACTAGATTAGCTGGAAAGAGGTGATAAAATTAAAGTTTTCAATTCCCCCTGTACTGAATTTATTACACCACTAGAGCAAGTCGATAATAAAAATCGAATATGGGTCTTAATTGATATTTTGGGCAAACAATCTCAAACTCAGTTGATGGCAGATTAAATTAGAACTTACTAATAAATATTGATACTAAAATTAATTTCTAAACTTTGTACTTATTTTTTTGAAAGCCTTAATGCTGAATTATGGTTTAAGTTATTTGATCAATTAAAAGTTCAATTGCCCAAAATATTTTTTTGCGAGAGACCATTTTGATAAAAATGAAATATCTGCTTACAACCAATCATTATTAATTTTATTCTTAATGACCTGGTGTGGCCAATTTACACCTTTACCGATCGTTATAAATTTTTCGTTTGTCTCATACGATTCACTTTTACAGTTAGGATATTTCATTTCAGGAATTTTATAACCCAAGCCACGTTCTTTTAAAGTATAATTTTTCTTATTAACCCAAATATCTGGCTCAATTTCATCCCAGAATTTTTTATTTCTGTGCCTATTCATTGAAAACTGCAAACTCTGAGAATCAACTCCAAGCCAGTTGCAAAATAGATCCATATATTCTGGCTGTTGGGCTTCATAATATGCCACAATATCTGCTCCTTTGGAACGTTTTATTCTTCCAAACCTAATTTCACGACATACTTGATCAGTCACTTTTGAGTAACCATGTTTATAAAGTTTTAAAACATCGTGTATGTTTGAATAAACATAGCAATCAGCATGATCATAAGCATCAAATGTCCGCGATAATGAGCCGCCCCTAAAACCAAATTTGTCAACCATATCCAGATGCTGTGCATAGGGGTCCCACCTCACATAATTACTCAAATAGATGCCCCTTACTCCTATTTCTTCTATATCTGAAAAAGCAGGGTACCTATAATTAAGCAAGTCTTCTTCATTTAAATTATCAAAAGGGCCAACAAAGTTGTCAGCATCATGCCCAAATAAATCGTGGTCTTTTCTGTACCTTCTAGACATTTCAGCATTATGAAGATGTGAAAACATTCCAACCTGCTCAACACCCTGATGAGGGCCCCATATTATTAGTGGTATTTTCATCATTACAGCTGTTTGAACCGGAAAAACTGTCTCCCCAGCAATGCAGTGCCAGTAAGGATTACCGTGCGCATGCAAACTTTTTCGGGTGATCTCTTTTATCAAATTAGGGTCAACATTTTTTTGTTGGAAATCTACATCAAAAGCTATCCTTAATTTTGCTAAATTTGCAATTCCTACAGGTGTATTAAAATATTTATTATAAGCCAATACCAAAGGTTTCATTTTAAGAATGTTAACCACCAAGTGAAGTGTATAAAAACTATCCTTTGCACCGGTTATGGGAACTATGCAGTCATATCTTGACTCAGAGGTGCGGTATTCAGCAACTAATTTCTCCAAATCTTGCCAACGAGCACTCCAATCTAATAAGTCCTTCTCTTCATGAATAGTGCATCCAGAGCAAATTTGATGCTCATTAAAAACTATTCCCAAAGCATGATCTGAAGTATAAAGACACCGCTTACACTGAACTACCAATCTTTTGCTCCCCTTGTAATTTTTCCAAAAGAGGTCTGACGAGCAATGTCAACCTCTGTTTCAGGTAATATCGATTTATGAGGGATTTCCTTATGACTTAATGAGTTACCTATTGCTATGGCTGAAACTTCAGGTCTAGATAAAATCCGCGATGCCTGTGATCTATTAGAAATGCCGCCAAAACAAATTAATTGCAAATCGCTACCTTCAAACAATGAGATAAATCTTTCATTAAAAGCCTCCAAAACCCCTTCATTCTCTACATCAACAATCATTAGCTCACTAAAGTGATTACTACTTTCGACAAAATTTTCAGGATCTAATCTTTTAGACCAACAACGTTGAAGGTAGTCATAACAAAAAACTTCTTTACCCTTTACCAGCAATGGTTGAACTCTAACAATAGCTTGACGACCAATAGAATCTGCAATGAAATTTGCAACAACTGGATCTTGTCTAAATAAGTTATCCAAAGCAATACGGTCAGCACCTTTATTTATACATTTAAGTGCATCATGAGAGTTTCGAATACCCCCCATGTAACACAATGGTGTCATAAGTCTTTTAGATGTAACTTTTTCTAATAACTCAAAATTCGGTCCTAAGTTTAATCTACTTCGATCGATGTCAACTATCAAAATCTCATCTAATTGCCAACGATCAAAATTCTCAGCCAACACTTCAGGTCTACCAAGGGGTAAATATTTTTTATACCCAATTGATTGCACGGCCCAATTATTCTTAACGGTTATTACGCCAACAAGTCTCTTTAGCATTTATTCCTCTAGAACTAATCTATTTATAAGTTCTGCTCCTATATTCTGGCTTTTTTCAGGGTGAAATTGCATTCCATAAAATCTATTTTTTTTCACAATAACTGGAAACTTTAGCTGATAATTTGAGTTTCCAAGTACACACTTTTCACTAGTCTCAACATAATAGGAATGGTTAAAATAATAGGCACTTTTATCAGAAATTATGCTATTTGACTTTGCTTCAACAATATTCCAACCAACATGACATTCCTGAGCAGAAAATCGTTTAACATGACCAGATATAAATCCAAGACCCTCACAATTTCCTTCATCTGAATAATCAAAAAAGATCTGCATACCTAAACAAATACCAATTACATTTAAGTCGTTAGCCTCAAAACGATTTTCTAAAAACTGGTCCATCTTTGTTCGTCGTAAGTTTTTCATCGCATAAGAATAACTGCCAACTCCAGGAAGAAATAGGGCATCTACTTTACTTAATGACGACTCTGTATTTCCAACAGTTACCTGAAAACCTAACTTTTTTAGCGCACCGCCAAGAGAGGCTATATTTCCAACGCCATAATCCAATATCCCAACTTTTTTGAGTTTCGAATTCATTCTGTTGTCTTTCCGGTGCCTATTATAAACTTACGCTTTATTTCAATATGCCCTTCTATTTCAATATGCCCTTCTATTTCAAAAAGACTTTTATCAGTCACAGAAATAACTTTCTCCCAAAAATATTTAAAAGATATATCAATATATTCACAAAAACTTTTTATATATTCAGTTGCGCAACATCCATCATATTTTTCTAAAATAGGTATTGCTTCACACCTTGTGATTAATTCTAATCTAATCATCTCATTTATGTAGTCGCTGGCCCTGCCAAATCCAAATTTATAATATTTAATCATTTGATTCAAAGTCACCCAAGGTTCATCAAGAGCACTAACTCCATATAAATCACCCGTATCTTGGACACGATCATGCCTAATTTTTAAACCCGAAAGTGCAGAAATAGCACCATTATTTAAAAGTGACCAATCTCCTAAAAACCACCCTAAATAAACAATTTTAATGTCATGTTTCAAAAAATCTTCTTTGCTTGGATATCGGAAAGGTATGAGATCTTTTTCGTCAAAACCTTGCTGTATCATCCAATCCAATCCACCTCCTCCAAGTGTATTCATATTTCTTAAATTATTTCCATCATAACCAGTATTACCAAGGGTTTCCAAATCTCCTAATTGTAATCCAGGATTCTCACCCCAAAGGATAATTGGAATTTTATAATCTATTGCTAGCTGCGGTACAGCTGCAAATAGTGCTAATTCAGTCGCTTTAGCAAAATTAGCATAATTTACAAATGCACTTTTCATCAACTTTTTCCAAGTAATAGGTGCGGGGCATACACTAATAACATCAAATCCAGATTCTATCAAAGACGATATATTATCAGCCCCCAAATTACTCAATTGATGCGGTGGATACGACACCGAAACCAACAAAGGCCTTAACTTCAAAAAATCACGGACCCATATCGCTTGACGACAACTATCTTTTCCACCACTTACACCAATAATACAGTCATATTGCGCTGAGGGGTTACGGTATTTTTTTACTAAATCTTGTAAAATTTGACTGCGCTCAGACCAGTCAATACTTTTATATTCAGCAAAATAATTACACGCCGGACATACCCCATCATCAGAAAAAAAAATATTGGGACGCGTATCTGGTTGAAGACATTTAATACAATATTTCACTTTCTTGCTCCTAACATTATCCTAAGTTCTTCTATGCTACTATAGGGAAGCATGGAGCGTGGCACACATATAACTGATCTCCAATTGAAATTGGTTGGGAAATATAGACATCTGGTGAGCGCTCAATTTAGGAAACATACTTTTCCTGATCGGTTGGTATCCTATTTAAGTGTAATGCTATACTAAACAGATAATAGTTATGCAATTCATTTTAGTAAAAGATCTTCATAATAATCCATCAAAACAGTATCGCTTGTGATGCTATTCGAATGTTTGCGGTACCTGTATAACGGCAATGGCAAATGAAGCTTATCATAGCCTGCGTTAATGAACCTTGTCATCAATTCCTCTTCCTCTCGCGCCAAAAAAGCTTTGTCATACAAGCCAATATTAATTAACGCTTGGAGGCTAAATATAACACCACACCCGATTGGTTCAATAGAAGAATTACAATGCCTTACGTGGTTTTCTTTAATATCCACTTCAATATAGTCACAAGCAACAGCAGCATATTTTGGATTTACTTCAATAGCATATAATAAATATTCAAGATAGTGAGTTTCAACATAATCGTCAGAATCAACACGGACAGCATATTGACCTTTTGATTTACGTAAACCAGTATTCAAAGCACTGGGCAATCCAAAATTTTTTTCGTGAGTTATAATTATAACCCCTGGAAATTTAGTACTAATTATATTACTTACCAATTCATCTGGACCATCAAGGACTACAATAATTTCAAAGTCTGTTGGTTTTAATGTTTGGGCCTCAAGGCTACGCAGACAGCGTTCTATAAAACTATGGCTACGATATGCTGGAATGATGACTGATACTTTAATCATATTTTAATCTCGTGGTTGCTTCCTGGATTCAAATTTGAAATCAATATTTAACTGATTAAACTTCAACCCACCAATTTGGATGATTTTAGAACTTCTTTTTGCATATTTGTTTAATATACATTCCACTGTAGAGTGTGAACATGTATACGTAGGTATTTTTCGCTTCAATGTCTCTATTAAATAATTCGTAGTATAGCCAATCGCCCCAGATACAGCATTTGCATTATACTCTTGAAGTTTATGATTGCGTCTTGCTGGGTGAGACCGGTAAACTAAATTGGATGATTTAGTAATAATATTACTAAGGAAACTTAATTGACGATTAAAATTATTTTCAATAAACTCAAAATATGGTTTATATTCATCTATCAATATTAGAGGCCCAGAACTATTATATATATAGTCACAATTCACAGTTTTTAAAGAAAGTGATGGGTGTCTAAAAAATGAATAATCTACTCCAGAGTATATTTCTTCATTGGAGGTGCCTTCAATATAGATAATGTGGTTAATTTTTTGTAATAAAGTATCTCCAAGCAAATCTAAGCGTTTCCTTACATTATAAATTTCATCTAATATCAAAGTGATTTTGCCAAATGGTGCATTTGAAATTATCACTTTTTCTACCTGCATAGTTACAGAAGTTCCAATACATATTTCATCATAAAGCTGATAATGCATTTTTGAAAACTCATTGGACTTTATCCAATTATTTTCAATCAATGTAGCAGGGTAAAGTTCGTTGAGAACACGTATTCCCCCCGGGTCAGATCCAATTATCGCACGCTTCATGCGATTAGCCTGATAATTGTATCTAAGTATTCTTCAAGAAGCTCCTCAGTGAAATCATAGTTACAAGTCATTATACCCATAAATGTTTTATCGTGAAGCATTTCAGCCATCGGTAGTGATGGCTTTGTAACTAAATGATGATACTTTTCTGTAAGGCTTTGTTTAGAGTTAAATATTGGTAATTTGTGGACATTGACATAACCCTCAGAAAGTGGAGGCCACCCAAGCGAGTTGAGTTCAAAATTTATATACTTTCGGGTATTTTCATCAGCATTATTTCCCAACAATATTAGGGGTAGAATATAGTAAGAGTGCTCATTTCCATCAAGTGGTGGAGGAGTTCTAATGAACGAGTTCCCCTCTAGTTTTCTACATGCTAATGCTCCAAGTTTGCGACGTTTATAAACCTGTGCATCCATCTGGTTAAGCTGTATAATTCCAACCTCAGCTTGTGTTTCAGTAAGTCTAAAATTGTATCCAAAGAGATTTTTGAAATCATAACCATCTGAATTATAATTTTCCCCATGGTTGCGTGCCCTAAAACAGTATTCTGCAAATCTATCATTATTAGTTAAGATTACACCCCCTTCACCTGTATTTACATGCTTATGGCGATTAAAACTAATACCTGTGAGATCAGAACCAAAGCCAATGTGATTTCCAAATCGAGTAGCCGCATGTGCTTGCGCGCCGTCTGACATCAAAATAATTCCGTTCGACCTAAGATCTTGTAACTGCTCAAATGGAAAACACTGCCCAAATATGTCAGCCATTAATATCGCAACTGTTTGTGATGTCACTTTACAACGCACATCGCTTGGTAAAGGCATAAAAGACTCTTTATCTATATCTACAAAAACCGGTACAAATCCTGCTTGAATTATAGCCATAACTGTTGCGCTCATAGTCCACGGTGTAACAATGACTTCTCCACCCTCCTTTTCTAAAGCTAATAACATTAACAATAATCCAGAAGTCCAAGAATTGACTGAAATAGCATGTTCATATTCAAATTTATCGGAACAGCATTTTTCAAACAGCCTGATAGATTCACCACCATAAAACTCTTGTCCAGGAGCCCCTACAAAACCGGACATTAGTCCAGTTTCAATTTGCTGTTTTGCGGCAATGGCTTCTGATGAGCCCAATGTTTTATATTTCTTAACCTTAATCATTTAATAAATCCGATAATTTTTTCAAAACTGACATATTTCTAAAATCTTCTTTAATAGTCGGTAACTCCAGAAAGTTATTATTAGTGTATATAAACCGATAACGATGGTCTAGTTCACAAAACCTATGAACGTCACGATTACAATCAATAATTACACGGCCAAAATCGTTATAAAACAATTTATTTCCATTTACGAATTCAATGGTAATATCAAAAACGTCTAAATTGGAATTATCTTTAGTTACGTGAATTTTACCTCCAATTGATACCTCAGTGGCATTAAGACAAACAAGATCTTCTTTGAACGAGATTCCCCAACATGAAAGCAGATCAAAAAAATGTGATAACGCATTAAAAACACCGTTGTTATATTTAACACTAATATTTCGAATCGAGTTCTTTAAAATCTCATTTTTAATTAATTTAGTACTCACAAAGCAACGTCGAGGATAAGTTAAACGGACTTTATTCAATAGTTCAGAGGTAGATTCTTCCCAACCCAACCCGATGGGTTTTTCTGATAACAAAATTTTTGGATTAAAAATTTGATTAAGGATATTTAATCGTTCAAAACGGCCATCACTAGAAGCACAGTCCACTATTAAATCAAATTTAACATCACTTGTGATTAAGTTATTCCAGCTCATATAAGTTAAATTTTGATTCTGAATTGACGTTTTATCAGTACCAAAAATCTGATATTTTTTTGTTTCTATTAAGGCAGATAAGTGTGAATTTCCTGGTATAGCATAATAGCCTGAGCCTTGACCCACACGGCCCAACCCCACTATCAATGCATTATATTCATTCATTACGATATTGCTTCCATCGCCTCTCGATGTGTTTATTCATTTCAATTATATCTGAATTAGCAGAAATAAAGTTCAACACATTTTCTAAGCTGAACAACTTTCCATGTTTTGAATTTAAAGCTTCATGCAATTGATTAATTACCTCAAAATCCTCCATAGTGTCTAAGGTTAGATGAGGAAGGTCACTAATCGTTTTAGAATACTCAATATTAAGTATATTAAATAATGTTGGATTTTGGCGAATGTATAGGGTCCCATGCTCACGAATACTTGCATCTTTGCATAGCTTCTCACTAATGAGGAGCGCAGATGACTTGACAATTTCAACCTCAAAACCAGGAGGGAATGTTGTCTTCAAGTCATTCCCAACAAAGTCATATTCACCATCTCTAAACACATCTGCAATAGTATCTACAACTCTTGGATCTATTAATGGACAATCACCAAACACCTCAATGAAATTTTCCATATTAAATTTCCTAATACAGTCACACATCCTGCCGAGAACATCTTCTTCATTACCCCTGTTATGCCTGATACCTTGAGTTTCACAAAATTCAATAAGCATATCATCTTTTGGATTAGTTGTCGTATTAATAATTATTTCGTCAACCGCATCAGAAGCACTTAAGCGCTCTATTAGAACTTGTAACGGAGCCTTGCCATTCCACAAAGGCATAAGAACTTTTCCTGGTAATCTACTTGATCCTAAACGGACATTCACCATGGCTTTCATTCGCTAATATCTTCCACTCTGATGCCATCACCTTTTTTGATGTTAATTAAAGCCTTTGTACCAAGAAATTTTTCCATAGCATTTGCAGGTACATAATCGAGTAAAGGCCTTAATGGAATAACATCTGCAAGACATAAAACCTCTCCTGCCTTTATATCCCTCTTAGCATATAAACCACGCCTGGCATATCGAATTGAATTATTTTGTATTTCCAAGCTTTGTTGACTCTGACAACCATTCCAGATGGCGAGGTTTGTTGAAAATTCAGTAAGATCTTTTTTTCCAAATGCATGATAATGATCATTTCCCGGTAATAGCCGATTAAATGTATAGTGTTTTTCTATCACATCAACGCCATTTGCTATAGCCGCCAATAATACTAACTGGCTTTCTTCTGGAACAGTGTGATCACTATAGCCAATTTTACATTTAGGAAATTTTTCCTTTAATATTCCAATTTGTTTAAGACCTACATCATTAAAGTTAGTTGGATAATTCACAATACAATGAAGTATGGTTAGTTCAGAAGTTCCATGGGAAAACAGAAGTTGTATGCTGGATTCTATTTCTTGCAATGAGGTCGCCCCTACGGACATAATCACTGGTTTTCTTGTTCGAGCTATCTCCTTCAATAGGATATGATTCGTGCAATCTACAGATGCAATTTTAAACCGTTTTACATAATCGTTGAGTTCCCATACATAGTCAGTATCAAACGGTGTTGTTATAAACTCTATACCTTTTTTCTGACAATATTTTGATAGTTCTATAAATTCATTTATCCCAAAAACGTCGTATTTGGAGAACAATTCCTTTTGGCTAGTAGTAGGCTCTTTAGCTTTATCCCAATAAGCCGGACTTTCATCTGCTGCAAGCTTTGAAGCTTTGTAAGACTGAAATTTCACAGCACCAACACTAAGTTCAACACATTCATCAATCATTAATTTGGCATTTTCCATCGAATTCTCATGGTTAACACCTATTTCGGCAATAAATTGCGATAAATCAAATTTCATTTTTCTCTCCACGAGTCCTCAAGGACAATAGTACTTTAGAGATCATCTACTATTTTAATCAAAATGAAGTAAATACAAGAATCTTAAACTCCGATAAACTATCTAGAAGTTTACAAGCATTGTTTGGCAACTCCCGGTTTGTTTTATTCATCAAGTCGTGTGTATTCGGGCCTACCATAATTAAAAAACAGCATTTACCTTATTCATTTATAATAAACAAGACCTCTATTTCCAGAATATATTTTTATTACATTTGACAAATATAATGCTGATTAGAATGAAATAAATAACACTTTTGATCTTTCGCACTTAGCTACATTCAACTCTATCATTAAGCCAATTCCAATCACAATTGTTAAAAATTTTATGAAGCAATGCGACTTTTCAGATTAATGATTGCCTGTAAGAAAATCAAAAAAGTCGATCAGGTAAAAGTTTTAAACAACCGGGTTAAAACTTTATAGCTACCGTTGAAAGATATGAAACTAATCAAGGCATATGAATTTAATGGGTAAGATGGTAAAAAAACTCAAACAGATTTAAATATTTTATTAAAATTTAATTATTTAATCTTGTAACCAATTGGATTGAATTGATGCCAGCGCCAAGTATCTTCACAAATCTGCTTTATATTTTTTTCTGCTTTCCAGTTCATTTTTTTAATAACTTTTGACGGATCTGCCCATGAAGCAGCAATGTCTCCATCTCTTCGTGGTAAATATCGGTATTTAATTACTTGTCCAAAAACATTTTCAAAGCTGTTTATCAACTCAAGAACAGTAGTGCCTTTTCCACCTCCAACGTTTAGTATCTCATAATTATCCAATATTTTCGAATTAAGAGCGCTAATGTGAGCATGAGCTAAATCAACAACATGTATGTAATCCCTCGAGCCAGTCCCGTCTATGGTATCATAATCATTACCAAATATGTTAAGACAGTCTAAGCGTCCATCGGCCACTTGTGCAAGATATGGCATTAAATTATTAGGTATACCAATTGGCTCTTCGCCAATTTGACCACTCTCATGTGCGCCAACTGGGTTAAAATATCTAAGGACGATTCCTCGTCTCTTAACACTTACATTAGTCCAATCTTTTATAATTCTCTCAATCATTAATTTAGTATGACCATATGGATTAGTAGGTTTAGTAGGGTGCATTTCATCGTATGGTAAGTACTGAGGAATACCATAAACAGTGGCAGATGATGAAAAAACAATGTTATCACATCCTGCTTTAGACATTGCCGAGAGCAGTGAAATAGAACCACCAACATTTACATCATAATATTTTATTGGATCTGCTACGCTCTCACCAACAGCCTTCAACCCGGCAAAATGAATAACTGAATTTGGTTTAACGGTATTAAAAATTTTATCTAACGCATTTGCGTCACGAATATCTGCATTTGTAAAATGCAACTCACGATTAGTAATACCCCGAACTCGCTCAAGTGCAGCCTCATGCCCATTACAAAGATTATCTACAACAAAAACCTCGTGGCCTGCTTCTAAAAGTTCAACGCATGTATGACTGCCAATATAACCAGCACCACCTGTCACAAGGACTCTCATATTAATATTCCAATATAATTATTCGTACATTTTATTTCCAAAGTATAATTAACTCTAATGAAGAATATATTCCAGCAAAATTGCCGCATTGCCTCTTTTAATATAAACACTCACTATAAATAAAATTTCGAGAAAATATCATGACTTCACACTCACCACTAATTGCAAGATCAAAACCTGCTAACTTCAATTGGGAAGATCCTTTTTTATTGAAAGATCAGCTCACTGAAGAAGAACGCATGATACGCGACGCAGCAAGTGCTTATTGTCAAGATAAGTTAATGCCAAGAATCATCGAAGCCAATCGCAATGAAGTATTTCACAGAGAAATCATGTATGAAATGGGTGAGCTTGGGTTGCTTGGGTCAACAATGCCAGAAGAATTTGGTGGCGTTGGCGCAAATTATACATCTTATGGACTGGTTGCTCGCGAAGTAGAGCGTATTGACAGTGGATATCGCTCAGCTATGTCAGTTCAATCGTCATTAGTAATGCATCCAATTTTTGCATATGGTGATAATAAACAGAGAAATAAATATTTGCCTAAATTAGCATCTGGCGAACTAGTTGGGTGCTTTGGTCTCACAGAACCGGATCATGGCTCTGATCCAGGTGGAATGTTAACACGAGCAAAACAAGTAGATGGTGGGTATTTAATTTCAGGTGCAAAAAACTGGATTACAAATTCACCAATTGCAGATGTATTCATAATTTGGGCAAAGTCTGATGCACATGACAACAAAATT
>Ga0206125_10000814_pt1 | contig 38840 bp, 50 predicted proteins | sample Helgoland_Spring_4_FD_148598 | JGI IMG/M metagenome (GOLD analysis project Ga0206125, IMG submission 148598) | Pelagic subsurface seawater microbial communities from Kabeltonne, Helgoland, North Sea - Helgoland_Spring_Bloom_20160331_1 | ecosystem: Environmental > Aquatic > Marine > Epipelagic ... | reverse complement strand
GCTTGGTGCAAATATTGGAACAACCGGCACTATTTGGCTTGCGGGTATGCTAGTGTCAGATGGTTTTCCGAAAGGTGATACATTACGAATAGCAATGGCACACACTGGTGCTAATTTGTTTATGGCATTAACACTACTTCCTTTTGTACATCATATTGCACGATTTTTAGGAAGGGTTTAAAATCATATAAATACTAGTATGGCAACAAGTTATGCAGTATCAAGACAACCAGATGTGTTGGATTATGCAAGTCCAACACAGTTTAGTTTTATAATCAATCAACTACCCAAGGTGCAGTTTTTTACTACAGCTTGTAGTTTGCCAGGTATTACTCTGGGAACAACAACTTTTCCTACTAGATTCACACAAGTACCAATTCAAGGTGATAATGTAACATTTGAAAGTTTCAGTTTGTCCTTCATTGTTGATGAACATCTTGAAAACTACTTGTCTCTTCACGATTGGATAACTGGGGCTGGATTTCCAAAGTCCACAGAGCAGTTTCAAACCTTCAGAGACGAAACCTCAGAAACGTCAGATTTGGGTTATCAAAAATCAGGAACAAGAACTAGTATGGTTACAAAGTCAGATAGAAATATGACTTCTGACTCAACACTAACAATACTAACTAACAAAAATAATCCCATTGTTGAAGTTAGATTTCGCGATATGTTTCCTACCACATTGAGTGCACTTAATTATGACCAGAGTGCAACAGACGTTGATTATATGAAAGCAAATGCAACTTTTGAATATCAATTATATGAGATAATAAAACTTTAGGATGATACATGGATAAATTGAGTGAGCTCGCAGCCGAGGCTAAGCGGGATTTAGATATTGATGATACCTTTGAAAATTTACACCAAGAATCATATAAAAACCAAAGAATTCGACCCAAGTGGAATGAGTACAAAGCAAAGTACAAACTTCTAATATTTCAGTTAAAAGCTGACCATCGCAGACTATACTTAGACAAGTGGGAATACTACGCGGGTAAATCTGACCCGAAAACTTATTCCGAAAAACCGTTTGACATGAAAGTTCTCAAGACAGACCTTGACATGTATATCAATGCAGACGAAGAAACTATTGAAAGTGAAAAGAAGATTGAGTATTACAAAACAATACTGGGTCTTATTGAAGATACACTAAAAAGTATAGAGCAGAGAGGTTGGGATATTAAGAACGCCCAACAACAGCAGATACATTTGGCTGGAGGTTTTTGATGAATGATGTTGATGTGAAAGTTGATGAGTATAGTTGTTTTCCCACAATGATTTACAAGTTTGAAGCAGACTTGTCTGACTATTATGATGGTATGCTAGAATACATTAAGACACAACCAATGGAACTGGATGGTATGATTCAGACCAAAGATAATTTGTACACTTTGGAAACATTCGAGCCACTGACAGAAGTTGTTCGTCATACTACAGGAAATATTCTCAAAAATCTACAGTATGATGATTACAAAGAAATTGAAATCACGAGCATGTGGGGTAACCATATGCAGGAGGGTAGATCACATCCACCACATACACATTCTAATAATGTCATGTCTGGTGTGTATTACATTGAAAGTTCAAAAGATGCATCTCCCATACAATTCTTTGACCCAAAACCACAAGCAAGTGTGTTGAAACCAAAAGGAATTGCCACCTGGCAAAATTCTTCTATGTTACAGTTTAACTCTGATGTTGGGACAGGATTAGTTTTTCCTTCATGGTTACAACATTGGGTTCCGCCTACTTCGGCAGCAAGAACAAGCATCTCTTGGAATTGCATTATTAGAGGTGACTATGGTTCTAGAGAAGAATACCAGTATGCTTATCTCTAAGAAGGATGAAGTACATCTTGTATTATCAGATGTTGAACCAGCTATCGCAGCAGAACTAAACGACTTTTTTACTTTTGAAGTGCCAGGGTTTAAGTTTATGCCTGCATATCGTAGTCGTATGTGGGATGGTAAAATTCGTTTATTCAACATACATACAGGAGAAATTTATGTTGGACTTTTACCTTACATAGAAGAGTATCTGCAAAACTCAAATGTAGAGTTTGCACTTGAAAAGGGTGTGATAAGCAAAAGACCCATCTCAAGAAAAAATGTTGAGGGTTTTGTAGAATCACTAAAGCCTACTCTTGGTGGTAAAAGAATCTCACTAAGAGATTATCAGATTAATGCTGTTGCACATGCGATTGCATCAAACCGAGCTCTTCTCATTTCACCTACTGCATCTGGTAAGTCACTTATCATATATTCTCTTGTTCGTTACTATCACATCAAGAAACTGAAAACACTTATACTGGTTCCTACTACTTCACTAGTAGAACAAATGTATAAAGACTTTGAGGATTATGGTTGGAATGCAGAAACTTATTGTCAAAAAATTTATCAGGGGCACGACAGAAACATAACCAAGGATGTAGTTATATCAACATGGCAGTCATTGCATAGAATGCCACCAAGATATTTCAAACAATTTGGTTGTGTGATAGGTGATGAAGCTCATTTGTTCAAAGCAAAGTCTCTCACTGGTATCATGACAAAACTAAACAAGTGTAAATATAGATTTGGTCTGACAGGAACATTGGATGATACTCAGACACATCGTCTTGTTCTAGAGGGGTTATTTGGAAAATCTAAATATGTTATAACCACTAAAGATCTTATTGATAATAAGACATTGGCTAACTTAGATATTAATTGCATTGTGTTGCAACATTCTTCTGAAGACAGTCAAAAAGTAAGAGATTTTGATTATGCACAAGAACTGGAATTTATCATCACAAAACCTGAAAGGAATGATTTTCTTGTTAATCTTATGGGGCAGCTCAATGGTAACACACTATGTCTTTTTCTATTCGTAGAAAAACATGGTCAGGTTTTGTATGATTTGTTAAAGGATAAATATAAAGACAAACCAATATTCTTCGTATATGGTGGTGTGAATACAGAAACCAGAGAAGAAATTAGAGAGATAATTGAAAATGAAACAAATGCAATCATTGTTGCGAGCTATGGCACATTTAGCACTGGTATCAACATTCGCAATATCCACAACATCGTGTTCTCTTCACCGTCCAAGTCTAAAATCAGAGTCTTGCAGTCAATCGGCAGAGGCCTGCGAAAGACTGACACTAAAAGTACCATTCGATTATTCGATGTTGCCGACGACCTCAACGTCACTGATACTAAAGTCAATTTTTCATTAAGACATTTTTACGAACGCCTTAAGATATACAAGAGCCAACAATTCAACTATAAAGTCAATAGGGTTAAACTATGAAAGAATCAGTTACAATTCTAAAATTGACCAATGGTGAGAGTATTATAGGAAAAATAGTAGAATCTGAAGATTTTTTTAATGACACACAAAAAACTATAGATATATCTTTGCCATTAAAATTTATGCTCAGACCAAAGGCGACAGAGAATGGGTTTGCTGAATCTTTAAGCTTATCGCCTTGGATTCATCCATTAACAGATGAAGAGTACATAACTATAAATTCTCACAATGTCGTGATGTCAGCATTAGCATCGCGTGACCTTGCAAATTACTATAGTCATTGTGTTGACCAATTTAATATCGCAAAAGAGAGTTTGCTTCATGAAGTAGATGAACCCACAGATGAAGAATTAGATGAGATTGAAGAAGAGGAACTTAAGGAAATAATAAAGAATATAAAACCAGATAAAACTATTCATTAACCGCCCCACATAGACTATTATAGGTATTCTGAAGCTGTCTGTCAAGTGTTTTTTTATAATTATCGTAATTATATTGACACAATTATATCTTTGTGGTATATTGTATCATTAAAGGAGATAAAACGTGACTAAGAAAAAAAGTGTTCATTATGTGGACAATAAAAAGTTTCTTGAAGCCATGATAGAGTGGAAAGAAAAGTGTGCGATGGCAGAAGAGGCAGATGACCCTACACCACCTCTAACAAATTATATTGGTGAGTGTTTTCTAAAAATTGCAACTCATTTATCCTATCGACCAAATTTCATTAACTATTCATATCGTGATGAAATGATATCTGATGGCATTCAGAATTGTTTGCAGTATGCATATAATTTTGACCCAGAAAAATCTAAAAATCCATTTGCATATTTTACTCAGATAATCTACTATGCTTTCATCAGACGTATACAAGTCGAAAAGAAACAGGTGCATGTTAAAAACAAGATGATTGAAAAACAGAGTTATGAATCTTTCGTAACAATGGAAGGTGATGACACTGTGTATAATATTGACCTTCCATATGATGTTTTATTAAATCGTATGGGTCCGAATGGAGAAGTATACGAGCCTAAGAAAAAAGAAGTTAAATCTAAGAAAGGACTAGAAGTCTTCATGGAGAAAGACGCTTGAAAATTGCATTGATTACGGACACTCACTTCGGTGCACGTAATGATAGTCTTGCATTTAATGATTACTTCTTTGAGTTCTATGAGAAAATTTTTTTTCCTTATCTCAAAGACAAAAACATAACCACTGTTGTTCATCTCGGTGATGTGATGGACAGAAGAAAGTTCGTATCATATAGAATCGCAAAAGATTTTCGTGAAAGGTTTGTGGACCAATTTACGGGCATTGATTTTCATATGATTGTCGGTAATCATGACACCTATTACAAGAACACCAACTCGGTTAATTCTCTGCAAGAACTGGTGGATGGTAAACACAGTAATATTACAGTGTATCCAGAAACTACCGAAGCAGATTTTGACGGGTGTAAGATATTGTTTGTGCCTTGGATTAATAGTGAGAATATGTCTAGCACTATGAAGATGTTAAAAACATCCACTGCACAAATCTGTATGGGCCATTTGGAGTTGAATGGTTTTGAAATGCAGAAAGGATTTTTCATGGATCATGGTTGGGACAAAAATGAATTTAACCGTTTTGATATGGTAATGAGTGGACACTATCATCACAAGTCTGACGATGGTCATGTGTATTATCTTGGCACGCCATATGAAATCTATTGGAATGATTGGGGTGACCCAAAAGGCTTTCATGTGTTTGATACAGAAACAAGACAACTAGAACGTATCGTAAATCCCTTGACAATATACTCTAAAATATATTATGATGATAGTGCAGAGATGAATGATGACATGACACGATACAAGGATAAGTATGTCAAACTGATTGTGGTCAACAAGAAAGACCTTTACCAGTTTGATAAGTTTGTTGATAAGCTCTTACAGGCTGATTGTCACGAGGTTAAGATTGTAGAAGACTTTTCAGAGTTAGATGCGAACAATGTGTCGGATGATATTGTTGAGAACACTGAGGACACTATGACACTACTTGAGCGGTATATTGACGAGCTAGATGTGACATTGAGTAAAGATAGGTTGAAGAACACTATGAGGACTCTATACACTGAGGCACAGGATTTAGAGATTTGATAAATTTTGAAACGGTTCGCTGGAAGAATTTCTTATCAACCGGCAACCAATTTACTGAGATAGAACTAAACAAAGATTCTACCACATTGATTATTGGTGAAAATGGTGCAGGTAAGTCTACCATTCTTGATGCACTTTGTTTTGGTTTGTTCGGTAAACCATTTCGTGGCATCAATAAGCCACAACTTCTTAACACTGTAAATGCTAGTGCGTGTATCGTTGAGGTAGAGTTTTCTATCGGTGCCAAGAAAATAAAAGTCATTCGTGGTATTAAACCTGCCGTGTTTGAGATATACATCAATGGTAAGATGTATAATCAAGATGCAAACTCTCGTGACTATCAAAAGTATCTGGAACAACAAATCCTTAAACTGAACTATCGCAGTTTTACTCAGGTTGTAATTCTGGGTAGTTCTACCTTTGTTCCTTTTATGCAGTTGAAGGCTAGGCATCGTCGTGAAGTGGTAGAAGAGATTCTTGATATTCAGATTTTCTCTTTGATGAATATGCTTCTCAAGCAGAAACTGAAAACGATAGACGATGACTTTAAAGATGTTGAATATAAGATTGCTCTATCATCTGAAAAAATCGAACTGAAAGAAAAGTATATTGAAGACATAAAAGAGAACAAGAGAAAGTTACTGACAGAGAAAAAATCTTCTATCACCAAGAACGAGAAAGAGATTGCCAAGAAGTCACAGATTATTGATTCTCTAAACAAGAAAAATGAGTTAAGTGCGCTTAGTATATCTGACTCAACTAAAATCAAATCAAAATTTGACAAACTGAGAGATATACAATCAACACTGAGAGAGAAACATAGAGCACATTCTAAGTTGGTTACATTCTTTGAAGACAACACTGATTGTCCTACTTGTCAGCAACATATTGATGAAGAGTTTAAGTTTGATATGCTTGATAAAAAGAGAGCAGATGCAGACAAGGTTAGTTTTGGTTTGAATGAGTTGAAAGAAGAGATAGATTCCACTAAAATCAAGATGAATGAAATCAATGTCGTTGTTGATAATATACAGAAAAATTCTGTGGAGGTTGCAAAGGAAAATAGTTCAATCACTCAGCTGGAAAAATTCAATAGCACTTTACAGACAGAGATTGAACATTTAGAAACAGGACATATTGAGAAGGCTGATTATAGAGACTTAGAGAAACTGAAAGAAGAGTTGCAAGTCTTTGTAGATAGAAAGTCAAAACTGAGAGAAGACAAAACATACGCAGAGGCATCAAAGAATATGCTGCAAGATACTGGTATCAAGACAAAGATTATCAAGCAGTATCTGCCTATTATGAATCGGTTAATCAATACCTACTTGACATCTATGGAGTTCTATGTTAACTTCACTTTGGATGAAAGTTTTGAAGAAACTATCAAGTCAAGATATAGAGATGACTTTTCTTATTCGTCTTTCAGTGAGGGCGAGAAGATGCGTATTGACCTTGCATTGCTTTTTACTTGGAGAGCCGTTGCAAAGATGAAGAACAGCACAAACACAAATTTGTTGATACTGGATGAAATATTTGATAGTTCTTTGGATAATTCTGGCACAGACGAGTTCCTAAAGATTCTAAATACTTTAGGAGATGAGAATGTATTTGTAATTAGTCATAAACAAGATGCACTTGCCGACAAGTTTAGAAACACAATCAAATTTGAGAAAGTGAAAAACTTTAGTCATGTTATTATCAACTAAAAATACTATAAAATATATTGAAGATGGTGTTCTAGAACATAAGACTCGATTAAAAAATTTAGTTAAAAATTTTTTGACCGGCCCTGTTGTTGAAGATTCAATAAGTAGATCTGATGCTATATTTTTACAATTGGTATGTCTAGTAGAAAAACCAAAAAAGATAATGGAAATTGGTACATGGGTGGGAACTAGTGCGTATGCATTGTCGCAAGCTTCAGATGCACTTATATATACATGTGATCAGGAATTAGATAATTTTTATATAATTGAAGGTCAGGAATCATATACAGACAGAATTATTCGCCATCCAAAAACACATAGTTCTGAATTTTTTAAAAAAATAGATGGTGGTTTTGACTTTGTATTTGCTGATGCTAATTTAGATGATAATGACGTTAAAGATATATTTAAAAAATGCGAGGATAATTTTACATTTATAACTCATGACTATTATAGTCTTAAAGAATCAAAATTAGTTCTTTGTAAGGGACATCATGCTACGTTGAAAATGATAAAATATGCTTGGGAAAATGAATATGAAACTGAATTATACATACCAAGTCTAGATTGGTATTATAGCGGAGGGTTTCATGTTCACGATTTTGGTGGAATAAATATTTGTTGTGCAATGATAAAATTTGAGAAAGTGAAAAACTTTAGTCATGTTGCAGCCTAACTCAGTGCATTTTTCTTCTGAACGTGATAATTGGGAGACTCCACAAGACTTCTTTGATAAGTTAAACGAAGAGTTTGGATTTACCTTAGATGTTTGTGCAGAGGATGATACTGCAAAGTGTGAAAAATATTATACAAAAAAAGACGATGCCTTTACTAAAAAATGGAAAGGTGTTTGTTGGATGAACCCACCATATGGTAGGGGAATAGGAGTCTGGTTAGAGAAGGCATATGAGACATCGCAAAATGAGTCAACAGTTGTTTGCTTGATACCTTCAAGGACAGACACTAAATGGTGGCATGATTATGTTATGCAGGCAGCTGAAATTCGTTTTGTAAAAGGAAGACTGAAGTTTGATGGACACAAAAATTCTGCACCATTTCCTAGTGCAGTTGTCGTTTTTAAAATGTTTTGGGAGGAACAAAAATTCAGTAGCATGGAGAGATAAGGAGGGTGATAATGTCACTTCTATATGCGTTGATGATGCAGTACCGAGCCGATATTGAGAAAGCAAAGGCAAACATAGGTGTATATTTAAAAAATCCCGTTGGTATTGGGGAGCACGCAGACTTAGTTTCTGCCGTAGATAGCCAAGTAGAAATTATCGCTCACGCAGAAGATAAAATTATGGTTATTGACAAACATTTTACGGATTCAGAATGAATATTTTTACAGAACATCCATATCGCAATGGCGAAACCTATTTTCAGCATATGAAAACTGCTCTTAGTTTTGCAGGAACCTTTTTTCTTTTAACCTTGGCGGCAGTAGTTCATGCGTTTCTGCCTTTTTTGTTTGTTACTACAGGCAGTGATACGATAAAAAGATTATACATTAATATGAGAGAAAGAACTAGATGATATGTGGATATTGTGACAAAACCATAACCACAACAATAAAATACTACTTTGACGAAAGATTCTTTGTTAAGAACAGCAATAAACAAATACCATTTTGTAATGTTGAGTGTTCTACAAAATGGATGACAAGAGAAAAACATTATGATATTAAAACTTCTGGATCCTAAAGATCCGAAACTTAGAATTCCCTGTGAACCTGTTGGTGATGATGTTGACAGAGTTCTACTGAAAACCAATCTACTTGAGACTATGGCAAATCACAATGGTTTGGGTTTGTCTGCAAATCAATGTGGTCTTATGCACCAAGCATTTGCTGCGTATATTGATTGGCCAGATAGAGTCAAGACCGTTTGTTTTAATCCAGAAATAGTGTGGAGCAGTGAAGAAACCTCTTACATAGAAGAAGGTTGTTTGACTTATCCGGGCCTATATCTAAAGATTCGCAGACCAGTAGAGATAAAGGTGACATATGAAAATGTTGATGGTAGTGTCTCAAAGCAAGACCTCAAAGATCTGGAGGCTAGAATATTTCAACATGAATATGATCATATGAATGGTAGTGATTTTACAAAGAGGGTAAGTCCTCTTGTTCTTCAAAGAGCAAAGAAAAGACTTGTAAGTAACATTAAGAAAAACTTGAGAAGATATGGGAACATGTAATGGTTATACGAATTGAAAATGCAGTGCCTCCAATGATTTTGGAGTATTTGAAAACTTGTGTGCAGAACGAAGAACGATGGAGTTATTCTTATCCAAAAGGTGCAGTCTTTGAAAAGAAGCACCCTAAACTAACCATCTATGATGGTAGTGATATTCCTGGCGCAAAATTTCTAGAAGGTATGGCGCACATGGTTCTTCTTATGGTATACAACAAAGCACTCAAAGATGGACTAGATGTATTTCAACCTACAATGCTCTGGTGTGGTGCATCAATTAAAGACAAACATAGAAAAGACAATATCCACACAGACCACGAGAAAGATGTGCCGAAGGACATGAAGGTTCTAAAAATTCTTGGTCTATTACACGCAGAATGGTCAGAAGATAATGGCGGCCATTTTCTACATGATGGAGAGGCACACAAAATGGTGCCTGGCACATTTCTAGTTTTCGACCCACTTAAAGAACATGCAGCCACTGATATCTTTACAGAGAAAAAAAGAATTGCTCTTGATTACACAGTTCTTGCAAAAACCTCTTGACAGAATGTGAATCATTGTGATATGATGTATAAAGTTTAGTGAAAAGAGTTAAAGATGTCAGTAGATATAAAAACACCGTTCTCATACGGCAAACATTTTTTAGAGATACCAGTAACCTCAGCTAAATTCTATCATGAACATTTGGAAGAATATTCTTCTATGTATTTGTTTGGAGTAGATATTATGACAACGAAAGGAATGCATGCTAAAAATGTGTTAAATGCATTAACTAGTTTGTTAAAAACTCCGTTTATTGACAGACATCATGACTCGTTAATATCACCCGTTCAACTTGAATTATTTTGAGTTAAATCGTATATATAGTTTAGGAGTTTTGATTGGTTCTCCTGATGTCGAACAAAACCAATTAGTTAATTGTATTGCCTTCGGGGATACAAAAAAGTAATCTTGCTTATTAAAGGAGAAAAAAAATGGTTACAAGTAAAGCACTAAATCTATTTGAAAATTTCAATCAAATTACACCCTATGCAGTTGGTTTTGATCGTATGTTTGATCAACTATCAAACTATACCAATAACAACAGAGCTTCTACGGGGTTCCCGCCATACAACATCCGAAAAGGAGGTGAATATACCTATGTCATTGAAATGGCTGTGGCTGGATTTGGTAAAAAAGATATTGAAGTTGAGGTTGAAGATAGCACTCTTACTGTTCGTTCAGTTAAAGAAAACGATAAGTCTGATGATGACATTTATCGTGGTATTTCCTACCGTAAATTTGATCGTAAATTTACACTCGCTGATGACATTGTTGTTAACAGTGCTGAACTTGAGAATGGTATGCTCACAATCACACTGGAACGTGTGGTTCCAGAGCACAAGAAGCCTCGTCTTGTTGAGGTAAAGTAAATTGAAAATGGGGGTGGCTTAGTGTCACCCCCATTTTGTGTGAGGATATAATATGGGTTTGAAAATACAAGATGGCAACATTGCAGATTTTGGTATTGATGCCATGACTGATGATGGTGTCAAAGAGTTGACTCCTGCTAAAAGTCTATTTACGGTAGACAACTATAATGCAATGCTGGAAAGAGCAGTTATGCCTGGTGATGATTCCAGTGTAAACACTGAAGATTTGAGAGAAAAAACTATGAGTGAAGAAAAAGATTATGAGATTTTTTATAACGATGAAGGTGTAAAAAAGGTCAGGACAGCCGGTGGTAATACTTATCCAGAAGGTTCGACCGAGTATGCTAAAATCGTTGGTGAAGCAACTTCTGAACAGAATCAAGGTTTGGAAATTGCGATGCGACCTATTTTGAACTTCAATATACTTAGAGTGGAGTTTCCACAAGAGATTATTGATGAATTGAATCAACACATTGATGATGATATTATTCCTAACAGCAAAAGTTTTGCTGATGGTTTGGTTGGTCAACTGAAAGAGGATGAACGCTCTGCTCAGTTGGATTTTCCTTTTGATACTGATGTTGGTAAGCAACTTGAAGTTGTATTCAATCAGATTGGCACAACATATCTTAAGAAGGGATATGACCGTGATGCCACAGCTGAAGTAATGCAGTGTTGGACCAACCATGCATATGCTGGTGATTACAATCCTTTTCATGATCATGGTGTAAGAACTGTGGCTGGATTGTCTGGTTTTCTATGGTTGAAGGTTCCCCAGTGTATTCAGGATACGCCGGATGTTCCTAAGATTAACAATGCTTCTGGTGGTGTTGATGGTTGGACACATCTATGTTGGGGCACTAATAGTATGCGTGACTTGATGCAATTGCGACCACAGACAGAAGATTATGTGAAGCCGATTGCAGGAACGATGTTGGTGTTCCCGCAATGGTTGAAACATCAGGTATTACCTTTTTTTGGTGAAGGTGAAAGACGTTCTATTGCGATGAACTGGAATGTTCATGATAGTGAAGAAGAGCGTAAGAAGTATATGTCTGACCGTGAGGCAGAACTATATGATGCAAAGAAGGCTTCTGATGGTGAATAATGTAAGATTAACACAAAGACCGCCCGTTTACAAATATGATGAAGATCGTTTGATCTCTGATTTGAAAGATTATATTGATGATACTTACGACCAACACTACAGTCAAAATAATTTTCAGGCTACAGAGTTTATTATGGACAGTGGCCATGGTGAAGGTTTCTGTATCGGTAACATTATGAAGTATGCACAACGATATGGAAAGAAAAATGGCAAGGATAGAAAAGACTTGCTAAAGGTTATTCATTATGGTATACTGGCATTACACAATCATGATAAAGAATGTGATAATGAACGGGAAAGTAATGTTCCCTATCATGTGAAATATGAATATACTTAGAGAGAATATATTATGAAATTAAGTGATGAAACAGTATCTGTGTTGAAGAATTATTCTACTATCAACCAGAACCTAATGATTAAATCTGGCCAGGCGTTGACCACAATGTCTGCAATGAAAAATATTGTGGCCAAGTCAACCGTGACAGAAAACTTTGAAAGAGATATTGCAATCTATGATTTGAATGAATTTCTTTCTAGTATGTCTTTGTTTACTACACCAGAGATGGATTTTCAGAATGACTTTGTAGTTATGCGTTCTGAAGGTTCAAATAGTAGTTTGAAGTATTGGTATTCTGATCCGTCAGTTGTTACTAGTGTGACAAAAGATATTACGATGCCAGAATGTGAAGTTAAGTTTTCTCTTTCCAGTGATATCCTTTCTAATGTCCAGAAAGCTGCAGCAGTTATTGGTGCACCTGATATGGTGTTGGAAAGTGGTAGTTTGCGTGTCACTGATAAAAAGAATGACACTGCTAATGCTTATTCAACTGAGGTTGTGAATGGAACTGATGGCATGGATTATAAGTTTTGGTTCAAGGTTGAAAATCTAAAACTTTTGCCCGGAACTTATGATGTAAGTGTATCTTCTAAACGGATTAGTCACTTTAAAAATACAAATGTAGATATTGAATATTTTATAGCTCTTGAACCAGAATCATATTTTAATTCTGATTCTTAAAAGGAGTTTTTGTTATGGATGAATTTCTGTGGGTCGAAAAATATAGACCACAAAATCTTGACGCATGTGTATTACCGACTAACCTGAAAAACACTTTGAAAGAGTTTGTGGCAAATGGTAATGTTCCTAATGTCACATTTGCTGGTGGTCCTGGCATTGGAAAGACCACCGCTGCAAAGGCACTTCTTAATGAACTGGATTTATCTTATATGATGATTAACGGTTCAGAAGAATCCGGTATTGATGTTTTGAGAAACAAGGTTAAGAACTTTGCCTCTACTGTATCTCTTCATGGTGGTCGTAAGTATCTCATTCTTGATGAGGCAGACTATCTGAATCCACAATCCACGCAGCCAGCGTTGCGTGGGTTTATTGAAGAGTTCAGTTCTAACTGTGGGTTTATTCTAACCTGTAATTATGTCAATCGTATCATACCGGCATTGATATCTAGATGCCCAACGTATGATTTCTCAATACCTAAAGCAGAGAAACAACGACTTGCTCATGATTTTTATCAGAATGCTCTAAACATTTTGGAATCAGAAGGTGTTCAGTTTGACCCCAAGGCTGTGTCAGGAATTGTTCTAAGACATTTTCCTGACTGGCGTAGAGTTTTGAATGAACTTCAGAGATATTCTGTCTCTGGAAAAATTGATGCTGGCATTCTTGTTGATATGAAGAGTGACAACATTAAAGAACTCATAAACCATATGAAACAAAAGGAGTTTACAAGTGTTCGGAAATGGGTTGTTGACAATTTGGATAATGATTCAACTCGCTTGTTCAGGAATATTTACGATAGTCTTTATGATTATGTGGATGGCTCTAGTATTCCTCATGTTGTTGTTATATTGGGCGAGTACCAGTACAAAGCAGCTTTTGTCGCCGATCAAGAGATTAACACTTTAGCGTGTCTTACTGAAATTATGGCGAGAACGAAGTTCAAATGATTATTATAGATGGGTTAGTAGAACAACATTATGCTGAATTGATTCATATTCAAATGAGAACAGTTTCTTGGGAATATAATTATTCTTCTGTTGTTGGAAAACCAAACAAACATTGGCATAGATTTTGTGGTCATGATACAGATGAAGTTAGTAATAATGGTTTTAATTGGTTGTTGCCAATTTGGGATAATGCCAAACGTAAACTTAAATTAGAAGACACATATAATATTTACAACTTTGACCGTGTGTATATGAATGCACACACTTTTGGTACTGAACCACATTTACATCATGACGATGGTGATTATACCATGATATATTATCCTTATATGGGATGGAAAAAAGAGTGGTCTGGTGGTACAATGATTACTGGTGAGATGTGTGACTACGTTGGTAATAGATTAGTTATGTTTCCAGCATCAGAGAAACACCAAGCCATGCCAGTGACTCGTGATTGCTACGAGTTGCGTTCAGTTATTGTGTTTAAGACAAGCACTAAGTCATGGGATACAAAACATTGTTACATGGATTATGATAGTGGAAGAAGTTGATGTATGAACTGAAAGACTACTTAAATGCAATCAACCAAACCAAAGAGACTCTCATGGATGGAGAGGATGAAATGTGGGAAAAGAAGTATTCACCATTCGTTATAAATAAATGTCTTCATGCTTTTCCAGATACAATTCTATTTGTAAATGAGATTAACCAGATACCCAATTTAGATAATAAACTTCAGTTTGACTTTTTTCTAAATACTTTGAGAGCAAGGAAACGTTATACTCCTTGGTTGAAGGCGAAGAAATTAGAAAATCTAGAGTGCATTAAAGAGTATTATGGTTATAACAATGAGAAGGCCAAGACCGCTCTTGATATACTAGATGATGAACAGATTTCCGCCATAAAACAAAAATTATATAAAGGTGGAAGAGATGGAAGAAATTAGTTGGTCGCAAAAAGATATGTTAGAGGTGACGCTGAGAGAGCCAGATGATTTTCTTAAAGTCAGAGAAACACTTTCCAGAATTGGTGTAGCATCTAGAAAAGAAAAGAAGCTTTATCAATCTTGCCATATTTTACACAAGCAAGGAAAATATTACATAGTGCACTTTAAAGAACTGTTTGCTCTGGATGGTAAGAAAACAAACTTGTCTGAAAACGACATTGCCCGAAGAAATACGGTTGTTAATCTTCTTAATGATTGGGGTCTGGTTTATGTTGACGATGCGGCAGAACCAGCTGCGCCTCTTAGTCAAATCAAGGTAATATCTTTTCGTGAAAAAAATGATTGGATGCTAGAGACAAAATATAATATTGGCAAAAGAAGAGAAGCGTAATATATTTATTGACTAACAACTCTCTTTATGATATAGTTCTATAATGGACTTTTATACTAATGTTATCCAATGGGGCAACAGCCTACTTATTCGCGCAGTCGAAAACAATCAACGCATAAGAAAGAAGATTCGTTATGAACCAACACTGTTTGACCTTGTAAACGAACCTACAGGGTATAAAACCCTAGACGGTAGGCATGTTCGCCCCAACAAGTTTGATTGTATTCGTGATGCCAAAGACTGGTATAACGACAGAAAAGATCAAGATATCGTATTTGGCAACAATCAATACAGTTATTGTTATATCTCTGACCAACATCCAAATGATGTTCAGTGGGATATCGATAAACTACTAATTGTAACAATTGATATTGAGGTTGAATGTGACAATGGTTTTCCAAATCCTAAAGATGCATCTGAACCATTACTTTCAATCACGATAAAAAACCATCAAGATAAAGGAATCAAAGTTTGGGGCTTGCATCCTTATGATAATCATCGTGAAGATGTAATTTATGTTCAGTGTCGAGATGAACGTGATTTGTTTGACCGTTTTCTTTTTGATTGGGAATGTATGTGTCCAGATGTTATCACTGGCTGGAATACAGAGTTCTTTGATATTCCTTATCTCTGTAATCGCATCAAGAATATCTTTGGTGAAGAATCAGTAAAACGTCTATCACCCTGGAAACAAGTTCAGGAACGCGAAGTCTATCAGATGGGCCGTAAGCATCAGGTGTATAACATCTATGGTGTTGCTGCTCTTGATTACTTTGACCTGTATCGTAAGTTTACATACACAAACCAAGAGAGATACACTCTTGATCATATTGCCTTTGTTGAACTAGGCGAACGTAAAGATGGTAATCCTTTCGATACTTTCAGAGAGTGGTATACAAAGGACTGGCAGTCATTTATTGATTATAACATCACTGACGTGGAGCTGGTTGATAAGTTAGAAGACAAGATGCGACTGATTGAGTTGTGTCTCACTATGGCTTATGATGGCAAGGTAAACTATACTGATGTTCTTGGAACAGTTCGGTACTGGGACAATGTAATCTATAATCATTTACGAGAAAAGAATATTGTTATTCCTAGAAAAAAGGAATCAGAGAAAAGTGAAAAGTTTGAAGGTGCCTATGTTAAAGATCCACAAGTTGGTATGCACAAATGGATTATGTCTTTTGACTTGAACTCTTTGTATCCTCACCTTATTATGCAATACAACATCTCTCCAGAAACTTTGGTAAATAGTGAAGATGGTATTGTTGAGGGTATGGTTGATAAGATTCTTGAAGGCAAAACTCAAAACAAGACAAAATATTGTATGACTCCAAACGGCGCATTTTTTCGTAAGGACATAAAAGGATTCTTGCCTCAACTGATGGAAAATATGTACAATGATAGAGTCAAGTATAAGAAACTTACACTCGAAGCTAGACAGAAGTTTGAAGACACTGGAGATAGAAATCTCCTTAAAGTTATCTCCCGTTACAACAACATCCAAATGGCAAAGAAGATATCACTTAATTCTGCTTACGGCGCAATTGGTAATAATTGGTTTCGGTATTATGATCTTATGGTTGCTACGGCAATCACAACTTCTGGTCAGTTATCTATTCGATGGATTGAAAAGAGTATCAACATTTATCTTAACAAGATTCTTAAGACAAAGGGAATTGATTATGTTGTGGCATCTGATACAGATTCGGTATACATCACTTTTGACAAACTTGTTGATCAGTTGTTTGACGAGGGAACGGAGACTAGTAAAGTTGTCGCCTTCTTGGATAGACTTGCAAAAGAGAAGCTGGAACCATTTATTGATAACTCTTATAAGGCTCTTGCTCAAACCATGAATGCATATGCCCAGAAGATGGAAATGGGCAGAGAGGCAATCGCAGACAAGGGTATCTGGACTGCAAAGAAAAGATACATTTTGAATGTTCATGATATGGAAGGTGTCAAGTATAAAGAACCTCAGCTGAAGATTATGGGTATCGAGGCAGTCAAGTCATCAACTCCTGCTCCGTGTCGTGAGAAGATTAAGTCGGCACTCAAGATTATTATGAGTGGTGATGAGAAGATGCTAAATACTTTCATACAGGATTTTCGTGAAGAGTTCATGAGTCTTGACCCGAAAGAGATTGCGTATCCAAGAAGTTGTAATGGTGTGAGAAAGTTTAGGGGTGAATCATCGTTGTTTGGTAAGGGTGCTCCTATTCATGTGAAAGGTGCCATACTGTATAATCATCTGGTGCAAAAACAAAAACTACAGAGCAAGTATCCTCTTATACAAGAAGGTGACAAAATTCGTTTTCTTCATATGAAACAACCAAACATCTATCAGTCATCGGCCTTTTCTTTTATGACAGAAGTTCCAAAAGAACTTGACATCGTGAGCAAAATAGATTATGATATACAGTTCGAGAAAAGTTTTATTGAACCGTTGAAGTTCATCACAGAAAAGATACTCTGGCACATTGATGATAGTTATGGTTCACAAGGTTCTTTGGAGGACTTTTTTGGATAAGGTACTTGACTTAGTTAAGTATTTTTGTTATATTATTAGAATGAAAAAGATAAGAGGAAAAGATGAGTCTTAGAGACAATTTGATACCATATACTATTGAAGCACTACAGATATTGGGTGGTTCTGGTGAGTTGTATGATATACGAGAAGAAACGTATAAATTACTTAAACGAGAAGGTAAACTCGGTTATATATCTAAAACTGGACCCAATTTATACCAGCAAAGATGGACATTAGAATTTCTAAAAGAAGAAGGAACTGTAGAAAACGGTGACGGATTTTGGAAATTAAAAGACACTACTAACACTCTAGAGGGATTTTTCAGATGAGCATGATGATACAAGAGACAGTTATTGAGAAAGTATCTCGACTACAAGAAGAAGATATTGCGGTATTAGATGGTATTCTACAAAGTTCTTTGTCAATAGCACAAGATAGATTTAATTTTGATGAGTGTGAAGAACTTTGCCCATGGGAAGTCGCTGTTAAAAAACAACAGTTAACTGAGCTGGTCGATAGCGGTAGACTAAAATATGAAGATCGTGAAATTGCAAAAACTGCCCGAATTAAGGTTGTTGCAGAGAGACAGGTTCGTATGCAGAAAGTAGATCAAGATAATGCTGTTAGTGTTGGATTGTCTCTAGATGTGCATGGTTGGTTGTCTGAACTTCCCCCTATCATAGTAAGAAAACTTGAAAATGATCCACACTATGATTACGAGTTGATTTTAGGATTTACTAGATATCAAGAAATGACCAAACTTGGTTGGGAAAATACCATAGTCGATGTTGTAAATGGACAAGAACTTGCTCTATATGAGGCAGGTTGTGATACTAATCTACATATCGGCGGTGGTGGTAAGAAAAACACACCAGAAAGTATTTATAACCTTGCAATTAAACTAGTTGAATCTAGTGCATTACCAGAAGACGAAAAGGATGGCGAAAACCCCACAGTAGAAAAATGGATTTATCAACGACTAAGAGACAGAAAAGACCCAGCAAAAGAGAAGTGTTATAAGGATTATAAGGTTAGGCGTCCATGTAAGACTCCAGCACAAACCTTTCATTCAGATTCCGAAGGTGAAAATTCTATGCCTCTTTATGCAAAGAAACATAACCTGCCGTATGGTGGTGATGACAACCCTGATTCTGGATATGGTGTTATCGGTAAGAATCCAAGGAATAGAGCCAATCATGATAAGGTTGATGAGATGATACAATTGTATCCCAAATATAAAGACCCTATTATTTTTGCTGGGTGGATTGAAGAGATCATTCTATCTAAAAAAGATGAAATGAGAAAGAAATGGGAAAACAGAGCAAAAGAAAAGTTCATGGAAAAATGTGAGGCAATTGCAGTTATAAACAAACGAGTTGCTGCTCATAAGGGCGCTGACCCTACCAATCCTGATGATATTTTCAAGTATGGTTATAATGTAGAATTCCGTTTTGTTGCACAGGACAAAACTCCTTGTGTATTATTAGGTGGTGATCCAACTGAGGAAGACGGGTTTGTATAAACCCTACACACTAAAAGACGTATATGATGCGTCTGCACAAGAGAAGTTCAAAGTCATCTCCACCTTTGCTGGTGGGGGTGGCTCTTCTACAGGCTATCGTCTGGCAGGTGGTAAAGTTCTTGTCATCAATGAGTTCGTTGAGGAAGCACAGAAGACCTATGCTGAGAACTATCCAGACACGGTTATTCTACCCGGCGATATCAAGGAACTCAATGGTAAGGATTTCCTAGATGCAGCTGGTCTTGATGTTGGAGAACTTGATATTCTTGATGGTTCTCCACCTTGTTCTGCTTTCTCTGTTGCAGGTAAACTATCACATAATGTTTATGAAGAAGAACACGTTGATTTGTTTGGAAACGTTACTATAGAAAAAGTGTCAGGCAAACACTCTGATGGTTGGGGCCAAACTAAAAATTATTCTGATGGTAAGATGGTAGAAAATATTGAGGACTTGTTCTTTGAGTTTCTACGTGTTGCTAAATATATTAAACCAAAGGTGATTGTTGCAGAGAACGTAAAAGGTTTGACTATCGGTGAAGCCAAAGGTTATCTCAATAAGATTTTGAATACCTTTGAAGAGATTGGTTATGATGTTTGTCATCAAGTTTTGGACAGTAGATATTATGGTGTTGCACAAACAAGAAGCCGTGTAATCTTTATTGGTGTGCGTGAAGATGTTGCAGCAAAGGCTGGATATAACTTTATGAATATCTCTCAAATATTTCCAGAACCAAGCAGAAATGTAATGACAGTCAAAGATGTGATGGCTGGTTTGGAATACGATGATGAAGAGGTAAAGTATCTTACCGATAAGTTTACCAACACTGCATACTGGAAACAGACAGGTAGTAAGATGGAAGTTGATCCTAAGAAAGTTTTAACAGGAATGGATTATCATCCTAAAGGTCATCACTTTAATCTTAAGAGAGTTTCACAATATCAACCTGCACCAACCATTACTGCAATGGGTTCAGCAGATACTACTGCTGGTGCGTTTCATTGGAATGAACCAAGAAAGTTGACATTGGGTGAACTAAAGCGTATAATGAGCTTACCTGATAATTTTATTCTTACAGGTAAGTGGAATCAACGTGCCGAACGTTGTGGTAGAATGGTTCCACCTTTGATGATGAAGAGTATTGCCGATTCTGTATATGAAAAGGTATTGGAGAAATATAATGGCTGATTTTACATTTGCTCACAGACAAGAAGGTTTTGATGAGCATATCGATTGGAGTATTCGTGGATACAGCAATCTTCTTGGTGATGTGATTAGTTTCTCAAGATATTTTGTTGAGGATAATACGAATGTGGTTGACATTGGTTGTTCTACAGGTAAAACAACAGAGAAAATGTTGTTGCACAATCAAGACCACTGCAAAAATGCAAAATATGTTGGTATAGAAATCGCTGAAGGATTCTATGATAGTCTAGATGATAGGTTAGATTCCTTGACAAACAATGAACCTTGGGCTCAGGTTGAGTTTATTAAGGATGATGTGAGACATTACAGTTTTGACAACTGTTCTCTTGTGACGTCTATCTTTACTCTACAGTTTATGCCAAAGAGACATCGCCAAGAAGTCATCCAAAACATATACAATGGTTTGAACGATGGTGGTGCATTCCTCTTTTCTGAAAAAATATATACAGAGGATGCGTTCATTCAAGACATGCTCACATTTAATTACTATGATTTTAAACGTCAGAATTTTGACGCACAAGATATCATGGACAAAGAGATAACTCTTCGTAACATGTTAAAACCAAATACTTGGTCAGAGATTGAAACAATGCTTAAATCTGCTGGTTTCAAAAGTGTTCAAGTGTTCTGGCAGAACTTTTTATTTCTAGGAGCAATTGCAATCAAATGACAAATAATTTTTTGAAGGACATTACAAAATTAAATGAGTATGCCAGTGTTGTTGCAGACGGCACTGACTTTGATACTGATATTTTTATTGATACAGGGAGTTATATTCTAAACGCACTTATGAGTGGTTCTATTCACGGTGGACTTCCATCAAATAAAATCACTGCACTGGCTGGTGAGTCTGCCACAGGTAAGACTTTTTTTCTGATGGGAATCGTCAAGAGTTTTCTTGATAAGAATCCGAATGCTGGTGTTATCTATTTTGAATCAGAAAGTGCAATCACAAAGCAGATGGTAGTTGATAGAGGTATTGACCCAAACAGAATGGTGCTGATGCCTGTCACCACAGTTCAAGAGTTTCGCACACAGGCTATCAACATTCTTGATGGTTATCTTTCACAGCACGAGTCAGAACGCCAACCTTTGTTTATGTGTCTTGATTCACTCGGTATGTTGTCAACTACCAAAGAAATAGAAGATACTGCTGACGGCAAAGAAACTCGTGATATGACTCGTGCACAAGTTCTAAAGGCTGCCTTTCGTGTTCTGACTCTTAAACTTGGTCGTGCTGGTGTTCCTCTTGTTGTAACGAATCATACATATGAAACTATGGGACTGTTCAGTTCAAAAGAAATGGGCGGTGGTTCTGGTCTGAAATATGCTGCATCCTCTATCGTTTATTTGTCCAAGAAGAAAGACAAAGATGGTAGTGAAGTTGTTGGTAACATAATTCATTGCAAGAATCACAAGTCTCGTTTGACTGTAGAAAACAAGATGGTTGATGTGAGACTATCATATAGCAAAGGTCTTGATCGTCATTATGGTTTGCTTGACCTTGCATTGAAGTATGATATATTCAAGTCTATGAGCACTCGTATTGAACTACCAGATGGAACAAAGACATTTGGTAAGACAATCAACGAAAATCCAGAGAAGTTTTTTACTGATGATATTATGTCTCAACTTGATGAGGCTGCTGGAAAAGAATTTAAGTATGGATAATTACATCAGAGTTTATGAAAATGTTTTAAACAAAAGTATCTGTGATTCTATCATAGAGAAGTTTGAGAAGAACAAGGACCAACAAGAAGTAGTGAAAGATAACGGAATGTCTTTCACTCAGATTGATTTTGGTAAACATGATAGTTGGGGTTTTGAAAACAAGACAATTTTCAATACACTAATGCAGTGTGTTGGTCAATATGCTAATGATTGTAAGATAAAACAAGTTTGGCCAAAGAAACATGGATATGAATCTGTAAGAATCAAACGATATCTTCCTGATGGAAAAGATGAGTTTCTAGAACATGTTGATGTTACAAGTCATGCAACTGCAAAAAGATTTTTGGTTCTCTTTCTTTACCTAACTGATAATGATGAAGGACAAACTGTATTTCCAGAACAAAACTTTACTTCTCAGTGTAAACAAGGTAATGTTCTGATATTCCCACCACTATGGCCCTGGCGACATGCCGGTAGAAAACCCATAGAAACTCCAAAGTATATTGTAGGTAGTTATTTGCATTACACTTGACATTAAGTAGAGATTCTGTATAATATAAATAGTTAGAACTTTTATACCAGATGGAGCCATTGATGTTAAGAATAGTAGATGCCGCAAGACAACTTCGCCGTCCTGTCAGAGAGGATTATGTTCCTCCTGTAGAAAAGATTCAGATTTTACACGAAAGTTATAAGAAAGCCGCATACGATATGGAAGAAGTAATCGTTGCTGCAGCTGGCGGACCTTCTTTTGTTTCTGACCTTATTCCTAATTCAGAAGAGGTTGGTAAAAAAATTGTTAAATCTCTTAAACTTACTGGTAAAGGCAAAATGCCGGCCAACCAATATCCAGCAACAAAACGTTGGGGAGAATATTTTAAACCAGGCAAACCTCAAGGATCTACTTTAACACCTAAAACTGATTTTTTTATTGGTAAAAGAAGGATTTCTTTAAAGACGGGTGACGCTCAGTTAATGTCAGGTGAAAGGAAAGAGGCCTCTGCTACATTCTATGTGGCTGCAGAGGAATCTGGCACATCATTAGATAAAGCGGTTTCAAATTTAGGAAAACATATTAACAATCTTTTACCCAATACTGATATGAGAAAATTAGGTATTCAAGGTAATAAAACAGATTTAGAGGCTGCTGGTAAGTTTGCAGAAGTAGAAATATTAAAAAAAGCAGATGACGCTCATCATGCGTTTAAAAATGATTTGAGAGCGGTGTTTAAGGGCAATCCGGCATTCGCACAAGCATTTACGTTTGAAGCAATGACAGGGATGGAAAAGTTTGGTAATAATGATGGCACAGCAGATCACTTCTTAGTAACAGATTTTGTAGGTAATGCAAACATACATAAAGTTACCAGTGCATCAGATTCTTATGTAAAAAAAATCTCTGCACAAGTAAAACCAGATGTAAAATTTAAATCAACCCAATCTACAGAATCACAATTGAAATCTCCTACTAACCCCAAAGGTAAAACAGGATATTACACATTCTGGTCGGCTGTTGGAATAGGTGTTAAAATGGTAGTTGAGGAAGAAATTAAAAATGGTGATTTGTTAACTGAAGGTGTTTTTGATATATTCTCTAGAGCCATAAAGAAAGCAGTCAACTGGATTAAAGGATTTTGGAATAAAATAAAAAAAATAGTTAGTGAATCATGGGATGCCCTAATAAAATTTATGGGTTTAGAACCAGAAGTTTCTTTTAATAATCAAATTAGTTGGTAAAGAATGAAAACCTTCAAAGAGATATACGAGGCCCGAGTAGTTGATGTTGCTCAGAGAAAGAAGGCTGCCATCAGAATGAAGAAGATGGCACAGTCCTCTGTCTTTCAAAAGAAAAAAGAAAGAGCATCAATGAGAGTGCGTAGCAATGCTCAACTATATGTTGCTGCACGTAAAGCTGCAATCAAAAAACTAAGGACGAAAAAGTATCCTAAATATGATGAACTACCAATGCAAAGTAAAGTAAAGGTAGACCAACAATTCATGCAAAAATTTGGTGCAGCAATTGATAAGATGGCAAAGAAACTGGTAAAGGTTTTAAAGGCAAAAGAATTAGAGAGAATAAAACTCGCTAAACAAAAAAATGAAAACATTTAAACAACTCATAGAAGTTAAAAACAGTTCTGCTGTTTTTACATTCGGACGTTTTAATCCACCAACTACAGGGCATGAAAAACTGATTGATGCGCTCGCACGACAGCAATCAAAGAATGCTGGTTCGGATATGTTTGTTTATGCCTCTCATTCTAATGACCCTAAAAAGAATCCTCTTCCACATGCCAAGAAGATTGCATACATGCGAGCAATGTTTCCAAAATACAAGAGAAACATTCTTTCTGATAAAGACAGAAACGTATTTGAGATTGCAGCTTCACTCTACAACAAAGGTTATCGTTCAGTTATGATGGTTGTTGGTTCAGATAGAGTCAAAGAATTTACAGAACTTCTCAACAACTACAATGACGTTAAAGGTCGTCATGGTTATTACAAGTTTAACAACATAGAAGTCGTTTCTGCTGGAGAACGCGATCCAGATGCAGAAGGCGTGGAAGGAATGAGCGCCTCTAAGATGAGAGCCGCGGCATTAGAAGACGACTATGATACTTTCAAATTAGGGTTGCCAGGTGCATTCAAACATGGCCTAAAACTATTCAAAGATATTCGTTCTAACATGGGTGTGCGCGAAGAGCGAGACATGGGAGAAATGACAGAATATGAAGAACTCCGCGATGCATATCTAATAGGTAAAATCTGGAATATAGGTGACCTAATAGAAGCTAATGGTGTCGAGGGTAACGTGGTGAATCGCGGCACTAATTACCTTTCGTTCTGTGACAGAGATGGTAAAGTTCATAAAGCATGGTTACACGATATTGTCGCTAAGGGACAAAATTATAAAGAAGAGTATGAATCTAACCACTCTGACATGGAACATTTTAATGAAGGTATGATTGATGATGTCAAGAGTGCAATTAATAAACTGACGCATCCAAAAAACTATGACATGGCCATAAAAGACTATGTTGATGGTATGAAGAATAAGAAGAATAGAGAACACTCTACAAAATGGGCAGCTGATGTTGCAAAACGTTATAATGATATGGATGGTCGTGGTCTTATCCGATATATTAATTCTTTGATTTCCAAGGGTAAACTACCCAAAGAATTGCAAGCACAATATACTGAGGTAAAACAAGATAAGGATATAGAAGATCGACCTGGCACACAACCTGCAAAGTATTATGCAAAAGATACTGAAGGTGATGAAATGTCAAAGTCAACCAAACAAGCAAGGGCAAGACACTTTGCGAAGTATGGTGAGAAAGATGACGATGAAGACAAAAGTTATAAACCTGCACCAGGCGATGCGGGTGCGACCACTAAACCTTCAAAACATACTCTAAAGTTTAAACAGATGTATGGTGAGCAGAATGAAAGTCTGTGGGCAAACATAGCTGCAAAACGTAAGCGTATCAAAGCAGGTTCTGGTGAGAGAATGAGAAAGCCAGGTGAGAAAGGTGCACCTACACCAGCGCAGATTGCAAGAGCAAAAGGTGAATCTTTCAATGAACAAAAAATGGATTGCCCACCAGCGACACAAGATTTAAAACTGAATACAAAGAATAGAGATGCAACAATCAAGAGCTACAACTACGGGCCATTGAATGTTGACGAGCCAGGCGATTACTGGAAAGATATAGCAAAGTATTGGAAGACAACAGAAACTGCTGCAAAGAAGTCTGTATGTAATAATTGTGTTGCGTTTGACGTATCACCAAGAATGTTGGAGTGTCTGCCCGGCGAAACATCTGATGATGATGGTCGTTTGGGTTATTGTTGGATGCATCACTTCAAGTGTCATTCTGCAAGAGCGTGTCACACTTGGGCAAAGGGTGGACCAATTACAACTGATGAGAAATCACACGATTGGCAAGAAAGAGCGTTCAGTAAAAAAGAAGGACTTGAAGAAGAACCAAGAATTCCTCGCAAAAAAGGACAACCCGCTGGAAGTGATAAACACTCTGATCTATACACAGATGAAAATCCTGAAGGAACAATTCATGGTTTGGGTTTCAAGGATGTAAAAACTGCGAAAGAGAGTGTTAAGAAAATTATTAATAGTGGTAGAAGTCATGCCCACAAGATACAAGCAGCAATTGCGATGGAGCAACGTGCGCGTGTGATGGGTAAAAAAGAAGAGGCCGCAGTTTATCGTTCTTACATTGATAAGATGAAAGAAAAAACTAAAGAGATGCAGGAAAGAACACTCACTGACAAAGAAAAGGATGACAAAGAACACAACGTGTTGAAACTTAAAAAGCATATGGATACCTTCAAAGACAGGTATGGAAAAGATGCCAAGAGTGTCATGTATGCTATCGCAACAAAAGATGCTAAGAAAGAAAAAAGATATAGCGAAGAAGTTCAACTTGATGAGAAAATCAAAGGATTGATAAATAAGTCAGAAAAGTCTGGTATTTCATATTCTATTCTTAAGAAGGTTTATGACCGTGGAATGGCTGCATGGAAAACAGGGCATCGTCCTGGCACAACACCACAACAATGGGCTTTCGCAAGAGTTAATTCTTTTATCACAAAAGGTAAAGGAACTTGGGGAAAGGCAGACAAAGACCTTGCAAGACAGGTTGAAATGGTTGAGTCTGTTTCTAATATCAATGAATGGGGTGAGGTAGAAGAAGAAGCAGAATACCAAGGTAGAAAGGTAAAACTTAATAATCCAATGAAAGGGGATATTAAGAAGACAAAGGTTTATGTAAGAAACGACAAAGGAAATGTTGTTAAAGTAGAATTCGGTGATCCTAATATGGAAATCAAAAGAGATGATCCCGCAAGAAGAAAAAGTTTCAGGGCCCGACATAATTGTGACAACCCTGGCCCAAAGTGGAAAGCAAGATATTGGTCTTGTAAATTTTGGGAAAAGGGTAAAAGTGTCACAGACTTAATGAAAGGATAAACTCATGACAGCGTATAAAAAAACAATGAGAGAGGCTCTGCAAGAAGTATCTTCTTATAAAATCAAAGAAGAAGTTGAACTTGATGAAAAAACAAAATGGAAAATGGGTGATGGTAGACCAAGAGGTGGCTCTCATATAGAAAACGAAAGATTTTGGGATTTGCCTAAATCTTCTTTAGAGTATATTATAAAAGATGCCGGTGAAGCAATGAGATTAAATCCAACAGCAAGAAAAGCAACGACAGGACGAGGTAATTGGGCAGATCAAGTTAATGATGCTCAAACTGTTTTGGGATGGAGAAGGAAGAATGGTATCAAAGAAGAAGTTGAACTTGATGAAGCAAAAATGTCATCAAAACAGATTGCTGCTCTGAAGAAAGCATACGAACCTATGCGTGGTGGAAGAATTAGTACAGATAACGCTACAAAACTTGGAAATTTGATGGACAGGTTCGATAAGGATAAAGATTTACTCATTCAACTATTTAAAGCAGACATTCCTTTTGTAAGTAAGATAGCAATGACGAGACTTATTAGTAAGCATAAAATGAAAGGTGCTGAGATAAATAAACTAGCTGACAAGGATGAATTTTATCGTAAAATGTATGGAGAAAGTCTTGATGAGGATGGTCATACAGATGTTGCATCTGCGATTCGTCAGTGCAAAACTGTGATGGAAGACGCACAACAGATTATGTCAAAACTTCAGACCATGAGTCCAGAGGATTCTTTACCCACTTGGTGGACAAACAAATTTGCGGTTGCGTCAAACAGCATGAACAAGATGAGAGACTATATTATAAATCCTCTCGGTGAGGCACTTGACAAAAAAGACGAACCTACTGTAAAGAAAATTGTTGGTAAGTTGAAGAAAGCAAGTCAGGCTCATGCTGGTCAAGCAAAAGATTTAGAAAAAGCAATTGACGAAGATTCTGTAGAAATAACAAAAGAAAAGAATTAGGAGAACAGATTGTGGATAAATATTTAAATACAAAACAAGGCAGCCTTGAAGAATCTGTTTTGGAGATTTGGAAAGAGGCTGCTGAGATTACAGAGAAGAAACTTGATCCTGTTGGAAAAGAAGATGATGATGTTGATAACGACGGTGATGTAGATAGTTCTGATAAGTATCTTGCTAAACGTCGTAAGGCTATCACCAAGGCAATGAAAGAGCATAAGGGAACAAAACCTCATAAACATCCTCATGAAGAAGGAGAGGTTGAAGAAAAATTAGAAGATTCGCCTAACGATGCAAACTCTCAGCATCTTTGTGCAAAGAATGTTGTGCATGAGGAATGGGGCGATGGTGAGTGTATTCCTACAATGCACGATGAACCTGATGAAGAAGGAAACATTGGTTGGTATGATGTAATGTTCGAGCATGGTCTTGAAAAAGGTGTTGCTATCAATGAACTCAAAGTGACACATTCTGAAATGCATCACAATCATAAAAAGAAGAAGAATGACGAAGAAGTTGATGAAGGTATTGCTGGTATTGTAGCTAAAGGTGCCGCTAAACTTGCGGGTAGAGGTGTTAAGGCACTTGCAAAAAAAGCGGGACAAGCAGCAAGAGAGAGAATTACTACTTCTGGCAAAGCAGACCGAGCAGAGCGCAAAGTTGCTAAAGCCACCAAAAAAGCGGCCGATAAAGAACGCTTGGCCACAGCACGTCAAAAGTTATCTAATATTAAAAAGGGAAAATTGGCCACAGCACGTCAAAAGTTATCTAATATTAAAAAGGGAAAATCTAAGACGGAATCTTATGAGATGGGTACAGATGAGTATCGTAAACATACTCAGTCTATCACTCCCGGCCAAGATGTCACAGATTTTCAGAACTTCAAAGTTGAGTCCATGAAAGAAGCACTTGCAAAAGTGTGGGGAAAAGCTGGTGATGAGTTGGAAGAGTATGTTACAAAAGACGGTATGCGTAAAAGAGTTGCCGAAGGTGACAAGAGAAGGACGGAAAACAAAGACACTGGAAAGGGTGGTAAGACGATGACAGGAAAAACTTCTGATGTTATCAATCTGAAACCTACAACTGAAGAAGTTGACCTTGATGAAGGTAGATTTATTATGACTCCTAAACAAGCACAGGCTTTGCTCGATACCCATGCAGATGAGTTGCGTGATAAACCACGATTAAGTAAGTTAACATTTTCTCCGAAGGAACTCCAAGATTTAGTCAAAAAACATAAAGATTTGAAAGACCTATTCGGCAAGACTGCTATGAAAAAAGGTGCCAGTTACGATACGCAAAAGGTTGCCGCTCTTGCTAAGACTGGCAGGGAAAAGGGTAAATATAAAACTATCGGGCCCGATGGCAAGATTGAAGAAGAAGTTAAACTTGATGAAGCAATGTCAAAAGACATGGCACTAAAAATTCTATCAATGACAAAAAACCAAGACTTCAAAATTGCAAGTGGTGATAGAGCACCAATGATTTATCTAAGCAACGATGATAGAGATGAATTGAAAAAAGAATTTGGTAGACTTGGTAGGGATGTTCCAGGCCCCAACAAGGGTGCAACAGTCATGCAAATTGTTAATCTTGCACACTCTGGTAATGACAGAAAACCTTTTGACACTGAAGGTGGGAAACATATGATTTCTTGGGACAAGGGTGGTAAGAAAATTGGAACACCAAAAAAGGTTAGCGATGCCGCAAAACTTGCTGGTTTGAAACTAGAGGAAGTGGAACTTGATGAGGTTGCTCCATTAGTCGGTATGGCTGCCAAAGCTCTGGCAAAAGGTGCTCTTACTGCTGTTGGTAGTAAAGTTGCAAAGAAAGCAATGGGTGAAAAAATGCTTGCCGCTGATTATATGATTAAGTCAGGTAAGTCTGCTGAAGAGGTTGCTGATGTTGCAAATGTGGATGTCGAAGAAATTAAGAAGGTTATGGCAGCATACCATGAGAATGATGAGAAACACTACAAAGAGTATCTTGCTGCTGCATGTGGTGGTGGCACTGGTTTGGGTACGACATCAATGTTTACATGACTACCGACATAGAAATGTAACATCAAGTTTTTAAATAACATAAATAAAGAAAGAAACTTAATATTCTTGCAAGAATAAAAGGAGAAATACAATGGGTTTATGGGGAAGTTCGACAAGTGCTGAAAGTCGGCCTAAGTTCCTACCAGTTGATTCAAATGCATCTGGATCAATGGGAGCGAGAGAAGATGCCATTGCCGTCAGTGGTGGTTGGGGATTAACTCCTGGCACCGCTGCTTCTGGCAACGATAATAAAGCTGCACAGCCTGAAGTTCTGGTTTGTATTCGCAACCTTGCAGCCATTCGTGGTACTGCAACAGTTGTTGGTATCGACTTCGATCAGGGTGAAGTAGGTAACACTGGAACATTCGATGTTCGGATAACATTCGATGAGGCAGTTGATATGACTTCTGCTGCATGGTCTGCCAACCAAACTATTACAAACAAGGCATACATTCTGTTGTCTCGTTTGGGTGTAACAGACATGGTAGAGGACAGCACAATTGGTGCTCAGTACTTTAGTGGTTCTGGAACTAACGAGATCACATTCAGAGGTACTGCACAAACAAATGCTGCAGCCGGATTTATTGGACTGAATGGTTCTGGTGTTGGTGACGGTGTAACTGCTGGTGAAGCGGGTATCGTATTCAATGGTAGTGCAGATATGTCTGAAGAAGATGGCGAATCAGTACTGGCAATGAGACAAGAAGGTGGTACTAATGCTGCTCCTGCTGGTAGAATTGTTCTCGACTCTACCGCTGCTGTTGTCGCAACGGTAAATGGTGCGATTACAACAGCAACAACTGCTTTGGTTCTAGATGGTAACTCTGGTACAATTGCAGTAGGCATGAAAGTTTACGGACAAAATGAGGCAACACCATTGACAGATGCTCAAGGAAGTACTGCTTTGTCACAAGATGGAACACTAACTGTTGCTGCAACTAACGGTTCAACAAGTGTAACACTTAATACAGCGGTTACAGTTGCAAACGATGTTATTCTAAACTTCTCTGCTGATGGACACGATAGCGTTCAAGGTGAAAGCATTGACTTTGTACTTGAAGGTGTTGATGGTGCAACTGATGTTACAGGCATTCCGTTCACAGGTGGTGATGTTGATGTTAATATCGCTCTAGAGGGTGATACAGATGATCATCAGGGCGGTAGACTTGTACAAGATACGGCTGCAAACGTCAATGAACCATTTGATGTTGAAGATCGTACCAGTGACATTGCTTTCTACAGTCAAGCAGGAACATCTACTGGTTCTGCTTCCGTATTGAATGGAGTGACTGTTGCAGCTTCTGGTTAAAGAAGTTTTATAAATAGATGTAAATATTAATTATTTTGTATAAATATTGAGGTGATTGAATGCTAAGTAAAGACGATATTATGCAACGCAGGGAAGCGTTGATGGTTGATTTGAATACAGTTCAAGGAAAATTAACGGAATTAGAAAAACAAAGGTTAGAAACCGTTGCATTGCAAAATGCGCTTACAGGTGCAGTACAACAATGCGACGATTTTCTACAAAAAATTAATAATGTTGAGCCAGAATCTTCTGTCTCAAGTGATGAAGGATGATGCGTTCATACCTTCAGTAACATTCCCCTAAATTGCAATTTCGCAAGGGGTTTAAATAAGGAGCTAAAAAAATGGCTGACAAGAAAATTACGGCTTTGACCGATCTTTCCACTGGTGTTGCCGGTGCGGATTTGCTTCACGTTGTTGACGATCCGACAGGTACGCCTATCAACAAGAAGGTTTCGGTGACGAACTTCATCAACAACCTTCCTTCTTTCATTGGGTTCTCTAACTCGATTGAAGATATCTCTGATGGCACGCAGACTGCACTTTCTGTTGCTACTGCTGTCACTCTGCTTCAGACTGCTGGCTCGAATGCCACGACTCTTGCTGACGGCACCGTTCAGGGTCAAATCAAGATCATCATCCACGATACGGATGGTGGTGCTACAGTTTGCACACCTGCTGACCGTCTGGGTTATGCTGACCTCAACTTCGTTGACGACGGCGACACAGCCATGCTGATGTGGACTGGTACTGCGTGGGCTATCATCGGTTTTGCTGATGTTGGTGCTGACATTCCTGCTGACCTTATCGATATTGCCTAATAGGTAATACTGATTAGTCAGTAATGTCTCAGGAAGGAGAGGGGTTTTGCTCCTCTCCTTTTTTTATGTTCATTTTTGGTTATTATAAATAGTATCTAAAGAGGGACAGTTATGCAAACTTTACAAGAAATTAATAAAATACAATCTGGTAGTGATAATGAAACACTCTTGGCACACGGTGACAGGACTGTTGTTAATGATGAGAATACTGGAAAGGTATTTATTGTTAATCATAAAACAGAAAAAGTTGAACCAATGTTTCTAGAGGAACAGATTAGAGAAAGTATCCCAGTTGATGGAGAAAAAAATGAAACCGTTTAAAAAATTTATTGTTGAGGGCCAACCTGAAATTCCCAATGAACCTACTTATGGCAGAAATCCTTCAAACGGATATCTCAATGATGAGGTCATTAAGAAACTCAACGCTGTCGTTGGAAGAATCTTTGAAGATGACCAATTCGACCCTTATCACAGACTTGAGCTGATGCGTAATTCTTTGATGAAGATTGGATTGACCTTTGACAAGTATCCACCAATGAATGAAATGAGTGGTGACTTTAGTTTGCCTCTTACACTTTTTGGTGGTAGATTTGGTAAAGATGTGGATACACCACATGGTGAATTTTTACAGGACGATGGAATCAGTAACAACATTGAAGGCGGTCTAAGTCTAAACGTTAATTATGAAATGACAGAGACTAATCAATGTAGGATTCGCGCACAAATTAAATAATGTATGAAAAAATAACGAGTGCGAATGTCAATATGTTTGCAATCAGACATTACGACAACCCGCACTGTGAAAGTGAAGATGAATTTCATGATGACATGAAACGTTTTAAGTATATCAAAAGACTACTTAGAAAGTATCATGAGACTGGCGTTCTTAAAGAGAGATTGTTACTAAATCACATAATTGTGATTAACAATCTATTTGGACCAGATGCATCTGTTACTTTGCTTCTCTTTAAGATTCAGCCTGAATACTGGAGTGCATTGAAATCCTTCTTAATGTTTTTGAACATAGCTAGAGAGGATGAGATAAATGTTTCTGTGGACAATTATGTGTCAGAAACACTGGAGAGTTTAAATGGGTAGAGCGATAGACTTATTTGTAACATATCGATTCATAAAACTATTGGTTACACCATTTGAGAAAACTGATGCCTATCGGTTGGGTATTATAGATGAAAACGGCCATCGTGTGATGGTCACAGAACCAAAAAGAGTAGGTATAGTTCAAAGAACAAGACCTAAACATCTTTCGACAAGTGAAGAGAAGGCTGCATATACTATTCTTCATAAACTTGTGTTTAACATCAAAAGAATTTTTGCAAAAGTTCCTGGCCTCAGAACTAAGTTGGGAACCTATGCTGCTGCTCTATTTCTTCTCAAAGACACGTTCAAAGAATCTGTGGATGACCCAGATATTTTTGAGAAACAATTTATAAAGTATCTAGCAGAAGAGGGTTACGAAGTAGATAATAATATATCTGAACAGGTTGTTGGTTTTGGTGAAGTTCTTCCCAAAGGTGAATACACTTTAACAAACGATATTCTAAACACAGAAGAAGAAGAGTTAACTGCAAAAGAGGGTGACAAAGTTGTCGTGTATGATGATGAAGCACCAGTGGATACCGTGTTGGGTGTTGAAATTTTCCCTGTTATACATCTAAAAACAAAAGAAAAAATCTATGTAGGATTAGAGGATTTGAAACAATGAAAACAATAAAACAGATCTGGAAAGAGGTAAATGTCTACACAGGACAGGAAATCGAAGAAAATGCTGGTGAAGACAGAATGGCGAAAAGAAATAAAGCTTATGAACTAGAAAAAGCAAGAAAGCATGAATATGAAATGAAATATGGAAGAAAAAAAGATAAAAGAGGAATTGGTGAAGACGCCCCTGCCAATGCTGCTGGTGGTGGTGCTATCGCTGGACTAGGTGTGGACCATCCTGATTATCCTGGTAGTGGAGAGCCCGGTGTTGACCCTAAAAAGAAAAAGAGAAAGGTTCCTCTTATTGACGGTAGAACTAAAGCATACAGACAACATCGTGAACGTTTAGAAGCGATGAGATCAAAAAGAGCACAGTAATGAAACGCTTCAAACAATTTTATGAAAAAAAATTGTATAGAGGATTTGATAAGGGCGATACTCTTTATGGTAAGAAGCCAATAGTTTGGTTTTCATATGATAAAAAGGTTGCAGATGGTTATGCCTACTACCGTAAAAATGCAAAAGTAGATTCAATTGATTATAATCCTACTAATACTTTTGATGTAGGAAATTCAGAAAAAAGAATGAAAGTAACAGAACTGTTAAACTTGATTATGAAACAAAAATCTAAAAGTACAGATTTAGAAAAATTGAAACCAGTTTATATGAGATTGAAAAAAACTTTTGGAGATAAAGTTCAAACAGTTGATAAGTTTTGGTATGACAATAAAGACTTTGCTACGTTCTTAGAATTGTGTGGTTATGATTCAATTTTAGCCAAAGAAGATGGATTCAAAACTCTTGGAGTCTTGAGAAAAAAGTTACCATAACAGGTGTTGGAGAGTAGAATGAAACGTTTTAAAGAATATGTAGGTGTCGGTCCTTCTGCTGGACATATTTTTCCTGTTGCAGATTTGGGTGATGTTCCAGACTATCGTCGTTTATATGCTCAGGCAAACAAGAAGAAAACAAAGAAGAAGGTTGAAACTTTTTCCAAATTTAAAGATAAGAAATAATGCTGAATAAGTGGATTGGGTATTATGAGAACGTAATACCTACTGATTTATGTAAAGAAATTTTAAGTTATCCTTGGCATTGGAAAGAATCAACATACTCTAATGATAGTGGTGTAAAATCAAATAGTCAAAACAGAGTCTTAATGGATGAGGTTTGGGTGAATGAGTTAAATCGTCCATATCCTAGAGTGAAAGATTCTGTCCTAGAAATCATGCGACTGTATGCGATAGAACATGAAAGGTTCGCATGTATTCATCATACTGATTTTCGTGTTAATAGATATGGAGTCGGTGGTTTCATGTCTCTTCATCACGATAACATTCATCATTCTCATAGCCAACAATATGGATATCCACAGGCCACAGTTTTGTTGTTCATAAATGATGATTATGAAGGTGGTGAATTTATTGTTGCTGACAATACCTATGAAACTAAGGCTGGTTCTGGTATAATATTTCCATCTAACTTTATGTTTCCTCATGAGGTAAAACCTGTCACAAAAGGTGAAAGATGGAGTTTGGTGTCATGGTTGATGTGATAGATTAGTTTGACATATAAATATATTAATAAACTAACAGTGGTTGAGAAATGTCAAATAAAGATAAAAAATCTGAACTAGCGGACTTCTTTAGTGCTCTATCTGAAGAGAAAGAAGTAATTCGTAAAAAAGATCAATCTGCTCGTCAAGAGATTAAAGAAAAGATTGAAGATCCAAATAGTGAAATATCATCTTTATTTGCACAATTAACTAGCACTTTTGAAGAAGCAAAAGAATCATCTGTAGTTCAACAGAAAAAAGTAGATTCCATATCTGAACTAATGACTTCCTTTGTTGAGGAAGGCCCACCAAAGATTGTCACTGAAATCAAACCAGAGATTGTTCCTGAACCTGTTGTTGAATTAGAACCAGAGCCTGAACCTGTTGTTGAAACAATTTCTATTCCAGAAATAGAAGAACAGAGTATTGTTAACAATACTGTTGAGACTATTAAGAAGACTAGTCCTTCTGAAGTTAAGGAACAAATTGATCCTTTCTTGGAGTTGAAGATAGAGTTTGATAGATTCAAAACTCACGTTCAAAATCATATATCAAAACAGGGATTTACTGGCGCCGGCGGTGGTGAAGTTCGTTTAGAATTCTTAGATGATGTTCAAAGTTCTACTGCAAAGGTAAACGATAAGTTTCTTAAATATAGTTCCTCTGCTGGTAAATGGGTAGGTGATGATGCTTCTGGCGGTTCTTCTGCAATAGCAGACTTGGATATTGATGGTGGTACAGATATTGGTGCTGCGATTGCTGACGCTGACCTATTTATTGTTGATGATGGTGCAGGAGGTACAAATAGAAAAACAGCAGCATCAAGAATTAAGACATATGTTGCAGATGTTACACTCACAACTGCCGCACAAGGTAATATAACTTCACTTGGCACATTGACTGCGTTGACTGTTGATAATGTTGTTATCAATGGTGCAACAATAGGACACGGTGATGATACTGATCTGATGACTGTTGCTGACGGTGTGTTGACTGTGGCTGGTGAATTAGATGCTGCCACGTTAGACATTTCTGGTAATGCAGACATTGATGGCACACTAGAGGCAGATGCGATTACGGTTAATGGCACTGCTCTAGATGAGTTCATCTCTGATACCGTTGGGGCAATGGTTAGTTCCAATACAGAAACAGGAATAACAGTAACTTATCAAGATGGTGATAACACATTAGATTTCGTTGTTGGTACACTCAATCAAGATACCACTGGAAGTGCTGCAACTCTAACTACTGCAAGAACAATTGGTGGAGTGTCTTTTGATGGTAGTGCTAACATTAACCTTCCCGGCGTAAATACTGCTGGTAATCAGAATACAAGTGGTACAGCTGCAATAGCAACAACGGTTACGATTACGGACAATGAGTCTACGAATGAAAACAACGCGATTGTGTTTACTGCTGGTGGTGATGTTGATGGTGGTAACCTTGGATTAGAATCTGATGGAACACTTACATATAATCCTAGCACTGGTAAGATTACTGCAACAGGATTTGTAGGTGCATTGACAGGTGCCGTTACTGGTGATGTTACAGGTAATGCTGACACTGCAACCGCACTTGCAACGGCTAGAACCATTCATGGCGTATCATTTGATGGTAGTGCTAACATTGACTTAACAGAAGTTATTGAGGATACAGTTGGTGCAATGGTTGCTTCCAATACTGAGACAGGTATCACTGTAACTTATCAAGATAGCGATGGAACCTTTGATTTTGCACTTGCTGCTGCACAGACTACTATCACATCTTTGCTTGCAACTGATATCAAAATCGGTGAAGACGATCAGACCAAGATTGATTTCGAGACTGCTGATGAAATACATTTTTATGCAGCTAATGCAGAACAAGTATTTGTTTCAGATGGTGTGTTTGGGCCTGAAACAGATAGTGATGTAGATTTAGGGACAACTGGCGTTCGTTGGAAAGATGCGTTTATTGACACTATAACAACAACTGGAAATGTTACAGTTGGTGGTGATTTTACTGTATCAGGTACAACCACAACAGTTAATAAGGTTACAGTAAATGTAGAGGATGCTTTTGTATTTGAGGGTGCAACTGCTGATGCACATGAAACAACTTTTTCTGTAACTGATCCAACAGCAGATAGGGTTATTGTTCTACCAGACACCAGTGGTCAAGTACAAGTTACTCCACCAATTACTTTAAACGGAACTGATGATTCTTCTAGTAATGCTGGAGATCATCTGGTACAAGATACTTCTGCTGATGCGAATGACAGAATATTATATGAAGATGCCACCACAGACCCGATAGCAGTGCTAGCTTCTCATGGTATTACTCTTTCTGGCATGGGGTGGAACGCATTTCAGTTTGATAACGGATAGGAATTACAATGTTAAAAATTTATATTCTCATAGCTGTTGTTGGTTTAGTCGGTGGTGTTGTGTATGGTGGTTATTACTACTACAAAGATACACAATCACGAATTCAAACCCTTACAGAAAATAATGTGATGTTAGAGGGAGTAGCAGAGGAACAAGGCAATACTATCGATGTGTTGGTTAAAGACCAACAAAAGTTTGAAGAACTAAATAGAGAACTACAGTCTAAATTAGATCAAGCAAATGAATATAAAGATGTTCTCATTGGTAAGTTGCGTAAACATGATTTGGCTAAGTTAAGTATGCAAAAACCAAATTTAATAGAGAAAAGAATAAACAATGGAACAAAGAAACTATTTAAATCTTTGGAAGACCTTACTGTCATTGAGTCTCCTGATTCCAGCACTTCTACTCAGTAGTGGTTGTAGTAGTTGGAGATCTGTTCTTCCTGTAGAAGTTAAAACAGTAGAAGTTGAGAGAAAGATTCCTATACAGAATCGGCCGAGTCCTGTTCGGTTGAATAATATACATTTTTATGTTGTTACTGAACAGAACTTTGAAAAATTCAAAAACAAATTCATCAAAGAAAATGGAGATTTGGTTGGTTATGTTTTGAGTGTAAGGGACTATGAAACTCTGGCTTTGAATATGGCAGAGATAAAAAGATATTTACAACAGCAGAAGGAGATAATTATTTACTATGAGAAGGCTGTGACTCCTAATCAAGAAAAGGAAAAGCAAGAATGACAATGGGTAATTTTAATGCTAAAATTAGTGCAGAGTTCACACCTCCTAAAACATGGAAATTAGAAAAACAATTATCTTTCAAAACACATCTATTGACAAAGGATGATATAGAAATCCTCAAAGAGATTGGTGTCAACATAGCAGACACAGGAAGAATAACTTGTGATGTTGGAATGAAGACTGACTTGGCATCTGTCCCTAGAGCAGTGTGGGGAATCATTTCTCCTTGGGACGTTGCTCGTG
>Ga0206125_10000804_pt1 | contig 38976 bp, 39 predicted proteins | sample Helgoland_Spring_4_FD_148598 | JGI IMG/M metagenome (GOLD analysis project Ga0206125, IMG submission 148598) | Pelagic subsurface seawater microbial communities from Kabeltonne, Helgoland, North Sea - Helgoland_Spring_Bloom_20160331_1 | ecosystem: Environmental > Aquatic > Marine > Epipelagic ... | reverse complement strand
GGGTCATACATTACTATTAGGGTCACACACTAACGGACCTTCTGGTTCTGGTTATTACCATCCCTTTAGCTTTGAGTATAACGCCAAGGATGGCTCTGGGAATATGACTCAGTTTGCCATTCCTTATAATAGTTCAAATGGCCCATACTTTCGCTACCGCTACAGTAATTCTTGGACTGGTTGGAACGAGATATGGCACTCAGGTAACGACGGTTCTGGCTCAGGCTTAGATGCTGATCTTTTGGACGGTAACCATGCAAGCGCCTTTGCTCCAGCAAGCCATACACATGATGATCGCTACTATACTGAGTCAGAGGCAGACAGCCGCTTTGTGAACGTCACTGGCGATACCATTACTGGTACGCTCACCACCGCTAACTTAACAATAGGAAGCGGAAATCGTATTAAGTTCGCTAACAACGACTACATACGCTACGATGATGCAAACGGTGTAGGGCGCTTTCATTTTGACTCGGATGGAGGTACTAATAATGCCTCTGTGCAAGCTGCAACATTCGTTGGTGCGCTATCAGGGAACGCAAGTACAGCATCTAAATGGACCACAGCCCGTACACTCTCCCTAAGCGGTGACGCATCAGGGTCTGTCTCTTGGGACGGTAGCGCCAATGCTACACTTAGTGTTGCTGTAGCGGATGACAGTCATAACCATTCTAGCGCTTCTGGTAATTTTACTGTAGGTGGCGATCTGATTGCTACAGATGTACTGCCCCCCACAGACAATACAGGTGTAGTAGGTAACTCTTCATATACGTGGAGTAATGGACGGTTTACCAGTCTTACGGTTGATAGCACTCTAAGTGTTCGTGGTGCTGTTGATCTTTCGGATAACGATTATCTACGTTTAGGTGCCTCAGATGACTTCAGAATGTGGCATGACGGCACTAATACATATTTCCGTAACTACCTACATGCTGCTGGTAGTTTCTATTGGCAAGGTGAAGGTACAGGAGGTGTAAACCATAACCTCATCTCTATGCACAATGATGTAGCAACGCCGTATGTAAGACTATACTACGATAGTGCTGTTGTACTAGAAACGGTTAGTGGCGGCGTAAATATTGCTGGCAACACCGCATGGCACGCTGGCAATGACGGCGCAAGTTCTGGTCTGGATGCAGACTTGCTTGATGGGCAACATGGCAGTTACTACTACCCTGCAAGCAACCCTAATGGATACACCACATATACAGCCAACCAACCACTAAACACTAATAGTAACGCTACGTTTAACGCTTTATATGTTGCGGGTGAGATAATACACTCTGGTGACACCAACACCTACATTTCGTTCCACGCAGAAGACCACTGGCGTGTTGTTACTGGTGGAGCAGAGCGTCTTGAGGTTAACAACGCACAGATCACCTCTACTGAGCCTATCCATGCGCCCAGCTTTCACGGCGATGGCTCTAGCTTGACAGGTATTGCAGCGGGTGCAACTGGTGGTGGCAACGACGACATCTTCTACGAGAACGGTCAGAATGTTACTTCTAACTACACAATTACAAATGGGAAGAACGCAATGTCGGCTGGCCCAATTACAATCAATTCTGGCGTCACTGTGACAGTGGGCGCTGGCGAAACATGGACGGTGGTTTGATATGAGTACAATAAAAATACAGCCCAACTCATCAGGGTCGGGTACCTTCTCTCTTGCGTCACCCGGCTCTAACACCAGCCGTACGTTGACACTTCCAGACAGCACTGGTGTGTTGCTTAATGACTCAAGCTCACTAGCATCTAATAAACTTACAGGAGCCTTACCAGCTATTGATGGTTCTGCCTTAACGGGTGTTGGCGCTAGTACAGACTACGGGGCTGTTGGGACTTATGTTCATGGATTTATGACGACCACCGGCATTGTAGAAAATAGTACACATGCAGGAAGTGGTATCCAGCCAACGGCGTGGATGTGGTACTCGACGGGTACTGCAGATGATACTATGGCCCCGTCCTTTCAGCTCGTCAAAGGCGGAAACACTTTAAGTGGGACGTGGCGTGCGATGGGACGTGCAAACGCTTATTCGACTGGCAGCTACATGCGGCAGGTACTTTTTGTGAGGATTTCATAATGAGCATTACAATAACAGAATTCCGCAATGCGGCATCACTTCAAGCTGACAACCTCCGCATGAACGTAGAGATTAACCACCCACAGTACGGTTGGATACCTTACACTCTTGACTCAACTGATACAGACACCACGATTGACAATGGTGCAGTCATGGCCCTGATCAACACAGACTTCGCAGCATATGTTCCGCCTACACAGGCAGAGCTAGATGCAGACGCAGCTGAAGGGGTTCGTGCAGAGCGTGACAACATCTTAGCCACAGTAGTTGATCCTATTGTGTCTAACCCTTTGCGCTGGGCAGAGATGAGCGAAGCACAGCAAGCAGAGTGGTCATCATATCGTACCGCCTTGTTGAACATTACAACACAAGCTGGGTTCCCACACAATGTGACGTGGCCTACTAAGCCCGGAGGTGTAGTATGAGTACTATGAAAGTAAATAATATCACGAACGAGGCCGGCAATGGCGGGCCTACGTTCCCCGAAGGCTTAACTATAACTGGCACTCTCTCAGCCACAGCCTTTTCTGGCGCTTTAGCCGCATCTAATCTTACTGGTGCTTTGCCTGCTATCAGTGGTGCTGCTCTAACTAATCTTCCTGGTGGGGGTAAGGTTTTGCAGGTTGTTAGTTATCTTACTGCCACACAAGCCTCACAGACAGTATCTACGACGGATGTAGTTGTAAATGGAATATCAAAAGCTATCACACCTCTTGGTGCAAATAGCAAGTTCTTAGTAACAGTTCGCTGGGTTGGAGAAGTTAGTAGTGCATGGGATGTTTGTTTTAATATTCAAATGGATGGAACGAGAGTAAATATGAATAGTCAGGGTCGGGGTTATGGCCTTGGCTCACCTGTGCAAAGTTACATAGCTGACAACAACTCCTCAACACTAGAAAACTGTAACATATCAACACTGGTATCTACATCGTCAGTGGTCGGGACTGCAATAACCTTCCGCCTTGTTGCTGATTCAAATGGTGCAAAAACAATGTGGACTAATAGGTGTTTTGCCATTAGCTCAGACGCCTACGAAAAAGGCACATCAGAAATAATCATTACAGAGATAGGAGCATAACATGAGTTTAGATTTATTACAAGCAGCAAGCATCCTATATGGTGACTGCTCACAAGAACCTGATAGTGCTGACATTTACATTTCTACAGGTAAATTAACTGATGAACAAATGGTAGAGGTTACTATCAAAGCGACAGAGTTAAAAGCAGAATACGACGCTACAAAATACCAACGTGACAGAAAGGTTAAATACAATGCCTTAAATCAATTAGAACTAATTTCTGATGATGCTATCAACGGTACCACAACATATAAAGACGCTATCTTAGCTATTAAAGCTGAGTTTCCCAAGGAGACCAGCTAATGGCTATTACATTAAATGGAACAACAGGTATTGGAACAACAGGTATCACTACACCCTCTATAACTGGGTCTGGCACTTACATAGACTGGGTTCTTGATAGTGCTGTTGATATGCGCCTCTACAACACCGGAGACCTACACGTTGAAGGCAACGTCATTGCTTACTCTACAACAATCTCAGATAAACGCCTCAAGACTGACATTGTTAAGATTGACAGCGCCTTGGACAAGGTTGACCAGATCAATGGTTACACCTTCACATACACTACTGACGGTAAAAAATCCGCTGGTGTTATTGCACAAGAGGTTGAAAAGATTCTGCCCAGCGCAATCACTGAAAGCACATTGCCGCTCAAGATGGGTGAAGATGACAAAACCGAATATAAGACTGTTCAATATGACCAGCTTATTGGCTTGCTTGTAGAAGCGATAAAAGAACTGAAAGCAGAGATAGAAGAATTGAGAGGTCAGTAATATGGCATTACAAACATCAGGTCAAATATCACTCAATGACGTTAATGTGGAGCTTGGAAACAGTGGTACGGCTCAGATTGACATGGGCGGCTCGGCTGTTCGTGGGTTGTTTGGTATTGCGTCAGGCGAGATAGAAATGGCTGACGGCTATGGTAGGGCTAATGCGTTCACCTTTACGATATCTTCTAACATGCAGGAGGCTAACCTGTCCACACTGGCAACAGCGGCTGGGTGGGACGGCTCGGAGGCTGTTGATGTCACTGTAAACTCAGGTGTGTACTTGTGGGCTAACAGCACAGCAAACCCCGGCTTACTCGCTAATGTAGCAAACTGCACGATAAGAAACAGTGGTTACATTATTGGGAAAGGTGGTAATGGGTCAAACTATAATGGCGGCGCTGCTGGACCTGCGTTAAACATCACTGCATCAGGCGTAACACTTATTAACAACTCTTCTGGAATTATCGCTGGCGGCGGCGGAGGCGGCGGTGGCGTTAAGGACAGCACCGATAACGACAGAGCCCACGGCGGTGGTGGTTCTGGCGGCGGCAACGGTAGCGGATATGGGTCCGGTGCAGGTGGCGCTATTGGCAGCCTAGGCGCAAACGGAAATTTTGCCGGTGGCGGCTCAAACGCAACTGGCGGCGGCGGCGGGGGCGGTGGCGGCGGCCTTCAAAGTCAAGATGGCGGCGGTGCATACGGCGCGGCTGCTGGTGGAGGTAGACAACCATTTAACAATACAGCCGGGGTTAGCGCAACTGGCGGTGGAATTAGCGCGCGTGGTGGCATAGGTGGCAACTGGGGTGCGGCTGGCAACCCTGGTTCCGGCGTAGACGCACGAAGCGGCGGTGCTGCTGGTGCGGCTATCACAGGTTCATATACACTTGGCGCAAATAACGGCACCATATACGGGAGTTCTTAATGCAAATTCACGACAATTTCTTACCGCAATTTGCTTTTGATCTCATAAGGGACACTCTACTATCTAATGAAATGGACGCGTGGAGGTTGTCTAGAATTTTGAGCACAAACGACACTTACAATGCTCAAATGTGTATGACTCCTATGGACTATAACAACCTTCATCACATCATGCAGCCGTTTCTAGATAAGTTAGATGTATTGTCATGGCAAAGAATTAAGGCAAATTTGAATTTCAGAACAGAAGAGCACAAGTGTGGCGGATTTCATGTAGACATTGGAGAAGGGTTAAGAATACCAGGTTACAGTTACACTGGAATCCTATACCTAAACGAAAACAACGGATACACTGAGTTCAGAGATGGCACCAAGGTCGAGCCGTTGGAAAATAGGTATGTAGAGTTTACGGCAGATACAGAACACGCGGGCTTCACGCCAACTAATACTGACTTCAAGGCAGTTATAAATGTTAATTATGTCAGAAATCAATCTCTTTGGAGCGGGGTAAATTAGATGACTACAATTTGGCAATATTGTGGGACTGATTACGAAACTGAGGCTCTAGCCAATACCGCAGTTTTAAACACAAAGTCACGACTCGATAACAACCCTACCGATTGGGTAGTTGTTAAAGAGCTTTCAGGGAGCGCTGCTACTGGCTGGTCAATCCCAGTAAATACATTAACAGACAGCGAGATAAACAGCCTAGACACAACAAAATTCTATAGTGTCGCGTCTGTTAAACACTCAGATGTGGACTTTGGTTTGACTTCTTCTGAGGTGACTGCAAAAGTTGCTCAACATCGTGCATCATACGCAGTTTTCTTGCAGGTTAATGTTATAGTCAGAATAGAGGACACAGTTTTTACTGAGTACGCCCCCACCAATGTAGATATGTCGGTTTATACGGCCGACTAATAACTTAAAGGAGAATAAAATGGAAAAGAAACAAACACAATCCATTACTATTAACGACAAAGAATACACTGCAGACCAACTTACTGATAAGCAAAAGATGCTAATTAGCCACCTATCTGACTTAGATCGTAAGATCGGTTCTACTAGATTTAACTTAGATCAATTACAAGTTGGTCGAGATACCTTTGCTAAAATGTTGGAGGAAGATTTAGAGGTTCCTGAAGCAGAAGAGGCGGCATAGTCCCCTATTAAAAGGAGAAACCCTCCTTCCCTACTATTATATATTATATAAGTTATACTTAAGGAAACACAGGTATAACTTAGTTATCTAAGGAGAAACACAGATGACCACAGACTACCAAACATTTATTCACCTTTCTCGTTACTCTCGTTGGTTAGAAACAGAACAACGTAGAGAAACCTGGGATGAAACAGTTAATCGTTATATGTCTACTTGGAAGGGTATGATAAGTGATAAGCTATACAAGGAGTTAACTTCTTCTATTTCTTCTCTCGGTACCATGCCATCCATGAGAGCTATGTGGGCTAGTGGCCCTGCTCTTGAACGTAATAATATTACAGGTTATAACTGTTCCTACCTTAAGGTGGATACTTCCCGTGCATTTGATGAGGCTATGTATATCCTTATGTGTGGTACGGGTGTTGGCTTTTCTGTGGAAGCTATTGATGTTAATAAGCTACCCATTGTTAATGATCACTTTGAACTTTCTGGCCGAGTAATCTCTATTGAGGACTCTAAAGAAGGGTGGTCTAAAGCACTTCGTAAACATATTGCTGACCTCTATCTGGGAAGAGTACATTCTTTTGATTACTCTAAAGTTAGACCAGCAGGTGCTAAGCTAAAAACAATGGGAGGACGTGCGAGTGGTCCCGAGCCACTTAAAGAACTACTTGAGTTTACTACGAATTTATTCAAGAAGGCAGCAGGACGCAAACTAACTCCACTGGAGTGTCACGATCTTATGTGTAAGATTGGTGAGATTGTAGTGGTAGGTGGTGTACGTAGATCTGCTATGATATCTTTAAGTGATCTTGGTGACCACTCGATGCAGAACGCTAAGTCAGGGCAATGGTGGGAAGGAAGTTCTCATCGTGCTCTTGCTAATAACTCTGCTGTATACCTACAGAAACCTGATTCACTTACATTCATTAAAGAGTGGACAGCGCTTATTGAATCTAAGTCAGGTGAACGAGGTATCTACAGTAGGTATGGTGCACAAAAGAGTGCTCCTGATCGTAGAGACTCTGATAAAATTCATGGGACCAACCCGTGTGCAGAGATTGCTCTCAGATCAAATCAGTTCTGTAACCTAACAGAGGTAGTACTTCGATCAGAAGATACTCTTGATACAATTAAAAATAAAATTCGAGTGGCAACTATCCTTGGCACACTTCAATCTACCTTAACTAACTTCCCTTACCTTCGTAGTATTTGGAAAATAAATACAGAAGAAGAACGTTTGTTAGGGGTATCCCTTACTGGGGTATGTGATTGTCCTGCTATTATTAATGCTACTGAAGATCAAATTAAAGAACTACGTGATTACGCTGTAGAGATTAACGAAGAGTGGGCACACAAGCTTAACATTCCTGCCTCAACAGCTATTACTACAATTAAACCTTCGGGTACTGTAAGTCAACTGGTTAACAGTTCTTCTGGTATTCATGGTCGCTTTGCTAAACACTACATTAGAACAGTACGTGGAGATAATAAAGATCCTCTTACTGACTTTATGAAAACTTCGGGGGTTCCTAGTGAACCTTGTTTTATGAAACCAGATAGTACTACTGTATTCTCTTTCCCCATTGCAAGCCCACAAGGCTCTATTATGGCAGATGATCTTAGTGCTATTGAGCAATTGAAATTATGGTTGAAATTAAAACAGAACTGGGCAGAACACTCTGTATCTATTACTGTGTATGTGAAAGAAGATGAGTGGTTAGAAGTGGGAGCCTGGGTATATGATAATTTCGATCACCTTACAGGTGTATCGTTCTTGCCTTACTCCGAGCATTCGTATGAGCAAGCACCTTATCAGCCTGTTTCTGAAAAGGAATATAATGCAGCACTCTCAGAATTTCCATCGTCAATCAACTGGAATGAACTCTCAATATATGAGCAGGAAGACAATACAGAAGGTGCGCAGACCCTCGCTTGCACAGCAGGTGGTTGCGAGATCTGATAGCCAAGAGGTTGCTAGACCTTGGAAAAGAAAAAGAAGAGTTAATGCAAGGCTTCGAGCATTTCGATTAAGGTGTGCTCGAAGAAAGTATAAACAATTAGGAATTAACTTGGAGGAAGAATAATATGCCCAGAATAGAATTAGGGGAGGTAGGTATTGGGGGCTTAAACTCAGATACCCCCGCTCAAAAGCAAAGCCTTACTACCTTCGCTAGAGGGCTTAATATGCGGCCTTTCGATGGCTCCCTTCAAGGTGTTTTCGATATGACCAGAACAGATAATGCTAATAATATTGGAGGTGGGTACGCAGTTAATACTGGTGCCAACCCTAGAAACATTTACGCTATGACTCAGTGGACTCCTACGGGAGAAGATACACTTAACTTTGTTTATCTCTATGAAACAGACTCTGATGGGTTGAACTTAACTTTCCAGATAGTAGAAGATATAACTGACTCAGGATCTACATCCATAACAGGGTCTACTGCAGTCACTCCTTTAGACGATAACGCCAGGTTTAATATTGACCTTTTTTCGTTTAATGATATTGTTATAGCAAATGACGGGGCTTCTGCCCCTCGAGAGTTACGTAGAATAACTCAAATAGATATTGACAATGATGCAAGCCTTACTGGGCAGTTAAATAATTATGCAGCCTTCCCCTTAACTGGATGGATTGCAGGCACTACTGCTCAAAGGTTATTAACTTATAACAATCGTATTATTGCATTAAATGGTGACGGTTCTTATACCGGTTCAGAAAATTTAGGTAATGTTTCTTTAATCTGGTCCACACCAATCACCGCTCTAGGTACTCTAAGTGGAATTGATTTTGTGGCAAGATCAACAAACTCTGCAGGAGATGATATTGTTACTGAGTCAGTTGGAGAAATACTTGATGCCGCTGAACTAGGTGAGTATTTAATTGTATATAAAGAGGATGCTGTTTTACAGTATCAAGACTCAGGAAACCCTCTCTATTTAGTTGGTAGGCTTCTTTTTGATGATGATGGATTATATAGTCCAGGTTGCTTTGCAGACATTGGTAATGGTAGACACTTTGTAGTGGGTAACTACGGAATATACTTACATGATGGTGGGCCTAATAAAGAAAATATTTCTAGGGGCCGTATTGAAGGGTCTTTATACACAGACGTAGACCCTGCTGCAAGAGATAGAGCCTTTGTTTTTCATCATGCATCAGACAAAGAGGTATGGGTGTGTTATAGTTCAATTAATCGTACTGGAAATACTACTGGCTGTGACAAAGCCTTTTGTTACAATTATAAAAACAATACCTGGTACAAAAGAGATTTACCTACAGTAGGCACTGACGGAGTTAGAAATATAACTGAAAGTGAACTTAATGGTAAGGTCCTTATTTTTGCTTGGGGTAAAGCAGGGATATTTCAGCTAGGAGATGAACGGGCAGGCGGTACTTATGTAAGCTCAGGTTGGGTACAATTTTTAGATAACAACTTGGGTGATGAAACAGTAACTAAAAAGATATCTTCAGTATACCCTAAAGGAGAGGCGAGTTTTAGGTGCGCAGTAGTATCTAAAAACTCTGTTATGGCAAACTCGGTAGTAAAAGACAGTGATCAAATAGCAGTTTCTAGCTCAGATAGTTCTTCTAGAACATTTAATCCCAGCACTAAACATAAAGAAGACTACCGACTAAATGGTAGGTACTACGATATTGAGCTTTCAATGAACAGCACTATCAACCCTAAGATAACTGGGTTTGATGTAGAGGTCTCTACTGGAGGTAAACGTTAATGGCTAATATATTTATCCCCAGTAGCATTAGAGATAAAGCTACCCGAGATGCTCTTAACAGTATTATATCTCAGCTAGGAGGTAACACATCTTTATATGTAAGAGACTTAGATCCTGCACCTAATGAAACTGGATCTTTAGGAGATATTATATATTCTCATGATACCGACAGTATTTGGATATTTACAGGTACACTGTGGGAAAAGTCTAAAGTAAGTGAGACTCACACGATTGGAATAAACTGTGTTACACCAGGAGCGGTAGGAACAGACCCCTCTGGTTGGCCTAGTACCGCAAATAACTTCAGGAATAACTCAGGCAGTGTAAAGGCCTTGGTTGCTACTTTATATATCGATAACTTAGCAAGAAATTATGATTCCCATTTAGAGTACACCTACGTATGGCGTAAAAACGGTAGTGCCAACTTCACCTCAAGTACAGTACAAAGAACGGACACTGGCCCGACCTCTCGTGCTTTACTTATTGACGCAACAGATATTGCAGACCAAGGTGAAGATGCCTTTACTTGCGAATTAACATATACATAGGAGAACATAATGCCTACAATTACAGGTAATATTACCATTGCGGATCTCGTTGATGGTGTTACAGGCGCAACTATCGTCTTCACTAACGAATCACACACATTTACTGCAGACCCTGACGGTGGAGTCCCAAGCTTATCTGGTTTTTCCTCAGATGTAGCTGTTTATGCAGGTACTACCCAACATACTTATGTAACAGGAACTTCTCCTGGTACCGACGAGTATGCTATAGGTTCAATTACAACTGTAGCAGGTCTTACTACCTCTGTTGCTTCCGTCAACAGCCAAGCTAGATTAACAGTATCAGATACAGCAGGAAGTGCTGGCTTTGCTGATGCAGGAGAGTCAAATCCAGACTCAGCTCTTATTGTAGTTCCTGTTATTGTAAATATATCAGGAACTCTTATTCCTTATAATAGAATTATTAGTCTAGCTAAGGCCCGAGGCGGTTCTGCTAAAGTTGTACGTATTACACCAAGCAGACAAACTATGCTTTATGAATTTGGCGCAACTAATCCTAAAACTGGTGAAACAGATATTGTTATTGAAGCTGATTATCAAAACTTTGATACCGGAGATGCCGGGGGATCATGGTCTTACCGGGCGGGATACTCGGGTTCTTTTGTAGCTATCGGTTCAGGGCAAGGCACTGTAAGTGGTACTAATAATCAAAGTTTAACGATTACTCCAGCTGAGTATCAATCGGTTGCAGGTACAGATAATGTAGTTACTTACAGGGTAACTAGAGATACTAATCGTATAGATCAAGTGTCTATCGTTAAATTAAGAGACGCAGAAGGTGGATATCAAGTTGTTATTGAAACAACAAACGCTACTGTATTTAAAAATAACTCAGGCGAGGCTAACCTTACTGCAAGACTATATCGAGGTGGTACAGAAATCACTTCAGGAATAACTTACTTATGGAAGCTAAATGGTGCTACTTTTACTCCGTCTGCTACTCAAGGTTCGGGGCAGGGAACTACAAGCGCTAGTGTTAAAGTGTCGGCAGGAGATGTACCCGACGGGTCCTCTCGACAAGTAACCTGCGAAATTTCATTTTAAGGAGATAACTTATGCCAACAATTACGGGTTATATTGCAATAGCTGACGTAGAAGATGGTCAGACTTTTACTCGTTATTACTCTACTTTAAGTACTGGCGGCAGTATTAGTACTACTCAGGGCAGTAGGACTTACTTCTATGATGTGTTACACAGAGCAGACTTAGCACCAACTCCTCCTACCGCCAGTACTGTGTTTAATTTGTTAATAGCTACAGATGGTGTTACAACTTACACTTGGGTTAAATATGCTGATAATTCTACAGGTACTTCCGGCCTTAGTGATTCATCAGTAGGGAAAAGTTATATTGGCTTTGCGTTTAACAAGACTACCCCTACAGAAAGTACTACTCCTAGTGATTATACTTGGTCTCTAATTAAAGGAGCCGATGGGACTGATGCTGATATTTATAAAACTATTTACTTATTCCAAAATGGAACTTCGTCCCCAGCTGTTCCTGCTTCTACTGCAGGTTTTAATACCACAACAGGTATTGCGGTAAATACAGGATCTTGGACAGCAAATGCTACTGTCCCTTCAGCAGGACAATCAATTTACGTAGCCTCTGCTTTATTGGTTCAAACAGAAGGTACAGGTAGCTGGGCTAATAATGGCTCTTGGGTTTCAAACCCTGCTGCATCTTCAGGTAGTAATGGTACTCCCGGTAGTGATGCTCCTCGATTTGCAGAGTTAAAACTTTATAAATCAGTGCTAGATACTGATCCCGTCCCTAATGCACCCGGCGCAACTATAACCTGGTCTACTGGCGCACTCAATAGTATAACTACTGGATGGTCTAGAACCCCGCCAACTCAGGTAGCAACAAGCGATTATGTAGTATACGAATCAACTTTAGTATTCATAGCCACAACTGCCCCTTTTGGTAGCACTGCTGCTACAGGCTCTACTCCCACAAAAGGTATATCCTTTTCTGGATTAGTTACTTTTAGCGAAGTAGATTCTGCTTTTGCAGTAGACGGTAGTACTCTTACATCTATAGATGGTGGTAATATTGCTACAGGAACTATCACAACCAATAAGCTAAACATCGATGAGTACTTGTCTTTAAGTGGTGCTGAAAGTGCGTTCCTTGCTGGTCGAACAAGCGATAGTGATTTTACTGACAATGGCTTTTTTATTGGACGTACATCTACTAATGGTACATCCGCAGATGGTTTTCAACTTTCAATGACATCTCTTGTAGACAGTTCTACAACAGGGCCTTCTGGTGCTCTGCAAGATTCAACACTGCAGGCAATAATCCATAGTGATGTAGAAGGTTTGAAAATATTTGAGCCTATTACGTATAATCGTGTAGCCATGGATCCAACTGATACAAATATTGTCACAACACTGGATGCTTCTAATGATACAGTTACCTTAACAAAGGGTTTTATTTGGGAAGTTGTTGTTGTTGGAGCAGGAAGTGGTGGGTCTGCTGGTGGTTACTATTACGGAAGTTTTACTTATGGAACTGCAGGGAGTGCGGGAGGTTCTACCACCGCTACTCTAACAGGTGCTTCGGGATACTCTGGTACAAGAACTTGGACCGCTACTGGTGGTGCAGCCCCAGCGCAGATTTCTGGAGGGGGTTATGTTTCTGGGAATGGTGCTAGACTTCTTGGGGGTCTTCCAGGAGGAGCAGGTCCTTTTGGTGCTGGTGGAAACGGTGGCATAGGTGCGTTAACTCGCGCTGGAGATGACAACGCACCACTCATCTCTTCAATGACCGCCCCAACTTCACCTACAGTTCCGCCAAGCTACGGCTCTGGTGGTGGCGGTGGTTCTCAGACCGGCGATAAAACTTCAGCGCAAAAGGGTCCAACATTATATACACCAGGTGGTATTGCAGGACAATCCATAACAGTCATACTTGACCTAAGGGATGCAACTACAGATGGTGTTTTAACAGCCACATCTGTTGGTGCTGCGGGTGCAGGGGGTACTATTTCTGTATCAGGTGTACCACAGATCAATGGTACTGCAGGTGGTCAAGGTGCTGTCTGTGCGGCTGAATTCTTTAACTTGTATGAAGGGCATGATGTACGTGATATTATTGACACTGTTACATCAGAGCGTGATAAGAAAGAAAATCTTCAAGAAATCACCGATCCTATAGATAAGGTTAAAGCTTTAACTGGGTATACTTACAACTACCGGACAGGTGATAAGAAAAAAGATATAGGTTTACTTGTTGAAGACTTGGAACTAATATTCCCAGAACTCATTAGCTCTACCCAAATCAGTAAAAGAGTGAGGTATGGCCCTCTAGTTGCTCTACTTATAGAGGCTTTAAAAGTACAGGACACAAAGATTCAATCTCTAAATACTACATTACAAGAATTAAATACTACAGTACAAGAATTAATCAATAGGGTTGAAGTTCTAGAAAACAACCCATAAATCTAAGTGAAAGGTTAACAATGCAAGTAATTTTACTGACACCTAAACAAGTTGTAGAACATTGGCGGACAATAGAATCTGCTATAGCTAGCGCACTTAAAAGTAGTGTCGGTGAGTCTACTACTTACGATTACCTTACATGGTTACAAGACCCAGAACACTATCAGTGCTGGGCAGTTCAGGATGAAGAGAAAATTGTAAATATAAGTATAACTAAAATTAATACTTATGCTACCCACAAATCTCTTCATCTTATAACTACGACAGGAATTAATGGTGGCAGATGGGACACCTATAAAGAGGCCCATCATACTATAGAAGATTATGCTAGAAGTATAGGATGCAGACGCATTGAAATGTATGGTAGAAAAGGCTGGTCTAGAGTTCTTAACAAATTAGAAGGAGCTCAAAACGAAAAATACAAAGAGGTGTACGTGGTACACTCAATGGAGTTAAAAAATGAGTAATAGTTTATATAACCCTTTCTCGCCTATGCGTCACCTACACCCTAGATCCTCTGGACTTATGACATTTAAAGGTGGCGGCGGTAATACACCACAAACAGTAGAAACTATTCCAGACTGGTACAGACCTTTTATAGAAAAGGCCGCTGGAGCAGCAACTGAAGCTTACGAGTCAGGTGGCCTTAGTAATGTAGAAGGAATGAATGAAAATCAGTTAGGGGCTATCAGTTCTCTTGAAGGTGCATCCAAGAAGGCAGGAGATCAGTATAACCTTGGAGGTACAAGTCAAAGCGTAATGCAAGATCAAGCATTAGGTCAAGGAGCCTTCAGTCCAGCTAGTACCGAAGCCTTAAGAACTAAGGCTATACGTGATGCTCAAGGTGCTTTTGCAGGTACAGGGGCTCAACTAGCTTCTTCCGGGCAAGTAGGTGGTGCTCGCGCTGCTTTGTTAGGTCAAGAAAGAGATGCTAATTTAGCAGGATCCCTTGCTCAAATTGATTACGATGCTCAAGCAGCAGATCGTGCCTCCAGGGCACAAGGTGCAGGTAACCTTTTGTCCTCTACAACAGGCATGTCAGATCTAGCAGGTAAAGAATCGGATTATTTAGGCTCTGCAGGTAGTGCTCAACAGGAACAGGCACAAAGAGAGGGGGATGCAAGCTATCAAGGTCTAAGTAGGCTTGCTTCTTTGTTGTCAGGTACACCGCAGCCAGGTCAACAAGCAGTACAGGGGGGTAAATGATATGCCCATTCTAGCAAGAAATCCTTTAGATGAAGAAAACAGAGTACCCAGAGCAGGCCAAATACAGGGTGGGCCCACAGTAAATAATGGACCTGGTCCTTTATCTACAATAGCGAGTCAAGCTGCGCCTAAAGTAGCAGAAGCAGCTTGGACTTCAGGTACAAATGCTATGGCTAACGCTGCAAGCCCTACTATAGCTAAGTTGGGGGCCAATCTTGGTGGACAAACCGCTGCACAGATTGCTGCTGCAGAGGCGGCAAAAGCTGCTGCTTTAAGTGCAAGTACTGGCGCAAGTCTTGCCGCTCCTCTTGCTACCACTGCGGCTACTACTGGAGGTATGGCAGCAATGGCCCCTATGTTGGCAGCTGCAGGACCCTTTGCCCTTATGGCTTTACCTTTTCTTTTTAACAACGGTACAAACAAAGTACCTGAAATAGATTATGGGCCTGATCCTTTGGCACAAAGGTATAACTACGGTACAGCAGGTGTAAAACCTACTACAAACATGGCCTACGCTGGAGGTACTGATAGTGTACCCGCTATGCTTACCCCCGGAGAAGCAGTAATTCCTGCTGCCGCTGCTCAAAATCCTGCTAATAAACCTATGATTAACTCTATGGTTAATGAAGGTAGAGCTGCTAATGATATGTCTGAAGGTATGCCTGCTGAGGTAGATATGACTGCTATGGCAGGGCCTTTGTCTGGTAAAGCTAAACGAGAACAGATGAAGTTGCTACAAGATATGTCTTTTAAGAAGAAAGCTTTTGAAGCAGAAGAAAAAAGAAAGCAACAAGCTTTTGAACAAAAGATGTCGCAAAGTGAAATGAAAGCTATGTTAGCTATGCGTCAGTCACAGGAGTAGATATAATGGCTAGCCAATTACAACCAAATGTTTCTGAAAATTGGGCAGACAGGATATTTGATAGCAAAGGTAAGCTTGTAATGAGTGAACTTAGAAAGTATGCTAAAGCTACATATGGAGATCCTACAACGGCAGCTGCCTTTGTGGCCACAGTAAAAGCAGAGGCAGAATCAGGCACAGTGGAAAAAGGCTATACTAAAGAAGGAGCACTTAAATCTTTTATTACTTATAAAAAAGACAAAGATGGCAAAATTATTTTAGATGCCAACGAAAAGCCTATCCCAATAAATACAAAAATGGCCAACCGATTAACAAGGCTAAATGCCTTACCTGCAAACGCTTCAGGAGAAGATATATTTAATATAGTTTATGATGATGCTACCCGCACGAACAAGTATAAATTAGGAAATACTGAGGCGGGAGATGGTTATAAGTACCGAGGAAGAGGGCTTATTCAAATAACAGGTAAAGATAAGTATAAAAAACTAGGTGACAGGCTGGGTGTTGATTTAGTTGCTAATCCTGATTTGTTAGACACTGATAAAAACTTAATGTTGAAAGCTACCAGTCTTTATTTAGACGACAAAAATTTTACAGGTAACCTTGATACTCCTGATTTAACTAGTGATAGGCTTCAAAAAATAATAGGGCATCATAATGGCGTTGCTTCCGGACAAACTAAAACTCCGGCAGAATTAAGATGGGAAGATGCAAAAGCCCAACACACTGCAATGTATGGTGTTGATATGCCTGCTAGCTCTCAGCCTATTCAAGTAATGAGTAGTCCTCGTCCTCAAATGCGACCTCAACAACAAGAGGTTCCTGCAGTATCCACCATTTCTCAGCAAGTACCCCAACCTCTTGCAATAGAACAGGCAGTAATGGAAGCAAGCGCTATGCCTGTTCCTCCTCCCCAACCTCCAATTCAACAGGTGCCTCTTAATCCTGCTGGTGGTGTTATTCCTCTTCGCCTTGATAAGCTTAATCAAGGTACTCAGAAGGTAATGCCTCAACAGTATGCAGATGGAACTACAGGAGTTATACCAGAATGGCTTAAATCTTATAGTAAAGAAACTCAAAACGCTTATCTTCTTAGAGAAAATACTATAGGGGAAAGAGACAAAAACATAGCAGTAGCAGAACAAAGGGAAATAGATTCTAATTTTTATCCTATAATTAACCCCGAAGTTATGGAGCCAGTACCGGACGACATGAGAGGTTCGCCTCAGGGATTTTCAGGTTTATCTGACCAACAAATATCTCAGGCATTTAATGAGATGAATGCTGATAGATCTGCTTTTAATCCCGTTGTTCCTGCTTACGTGCCTCAACCCGGAGATATGTTAGGTTATCCTAAAGGTCAATTTAAAAACAGTTTTGGTCAAATGGTTCAAGCTGCACAAGAAAACAGAGCAGATATGTCTGCCTTTAATCCTGTTGTACCCCCAATAGCTCCTGCCCCTGCCTTACCAGTAATTCCTGCTAGCTTTGCAGGTGATCAGGCACCTTTAGGTAACGGTTTAGACTTAACTCAATTATCTATGAATGACCTTCAAGTTCTTAGCAAACGTAATCCATCTATGGTTCCTCTTATTCGTCAAGAAATTACCCGCAGGAATACAAACACTGCAGGTCGTAATATGGATGTAGCTATGGGTGATGATGGTCGTGCTCGTGTTCCACTTAGTTATATTGAAGATCCTAGAGTGAAACCTTATTTGCAACCTAATATGGCATATAATGTTGATGGAAACCAAGTAAGATATGATCCTATAGTTCCTGCAATACAACAAGTACCTAATCCCCGTAATATTGGAGGAAGTGAAGGTTATGGTTCTCTTGGGTTCGCTCCTGTAGATACTACTGACTATGACTTGTTAAGTGAATCAGATTTAGCTTTTCTTGCTTCAAGAGGAGATGATGCCGCTATTGAACAACAAAAATTAAATGAAATTAAAAGGAGTCAAGAGCAAGACCAAATGTCTTCTCCGGTAATGGATCCTATTGATCTTCAAACTCCTATACTTGCACCTTTGGATGCAGCAGAATTGAAGGTATATTCTGCTCAAGAAGCTGTTGATAATACTAATCAAGAAATAAAAAGGTTAGAAAGTATTTCAACTACTCTTGGTAATAGTAACTTTGTTGAAGAAGAAATTAACAGCCTTAAGAATAAGTTAGTTGCAGATCAAATAGCCCTTGAAGAAGCTAAAGCAGGAGAAGTAGCCGCTACATTACCTAATAATAATAATGATGTCCCTCCTCCTGTTATAACACAAATCCCTGCAGACCCTGCTATGGATAACAGAGAAAAAGTTCTTAACGATATGGACTCTGTGTCTAATGGAACAGGACTTACTACTAATAATAATGGTGCAGTAACAACTGCTGATGGTAAACCTGTTCCAGAACCTACCGATGAGCAGCTAAAGTTGTTAGCAGATAATGCTGGGTCTGATACTGGTACTTTGTCAAATACGCTAGGACCTACATTTAAGGCTTTGTTTGGTTTAGAAACACAGGACTTAACTCGTGCTCTTGGTTTTTATCTTATGTCTCGTTTATCTGGAGCCTCACATGAAGGCTCTATGCGCTGGGCAGGTGTTACTGTTCTTAAGCAAGCGGAAGTACGTGATGCCAAAAACCTTAAGACAAAGGAAGCCCTGGCTAAAGACAACAAGACCATCAAGGCCTTGGTTGACGCAGGGTATACTGAAGCTTCTGCCAGATCTTATGTTCAAACTAAACTGGAGGATGTTCTTAAGAAATCAGGTAGCGGAACACAAGGTAAATATCCTAGGACAGGACAGAGTGCTACACTAGGTATCACAGGGATACCGGGTCTAAGATTTGTACAGGGTTTTGAAGTAGATTCTGGACCAGACAATATCGGCAAGTATAACGTCTATCGAGTACCCACGGGAAAACCTGGTGAATTTATAGAAATGACTGAAGACCAGTTGGCTAGTTGGGTAAACACTAAGGGAGGTAATACACAACCCTTTGATAAAGCAGTAAACACATCAGCAGGAGAACAAGCTGCTGCTATAGCCTTTACTAACTCACTACAGCCTCGTATAAATGAAATGTTTTCAGGAAAGGATTATGATAATATCAGGACAGAGGCACCTCTTGCTTTCGCCGCTGCAGCAAACTTTATGCAAGACAAAATGGGCTACACCTTCAATGATCCAGGAGTTCAATCAGACGCCACTGTAGTGTTAATGACTGCAATGGAAGATATGCGGGACGACATGAAAAGTGGTAGAGTTAAGGATGTAAACAATGCAGCACCCTATATTAAGAGAGCCATAATGTCTTCTGCGAGTCTGGGTGCAGGTCAAACCTGGCTTACTTCAGATGGTAAAGGTCAAATTGATGCAACTAAAACAAATGGTATTTGGCAAAGTCTTAGTAATATTAATTCTGATCCAGGTGTTATTAAGACTAACTTTAGGAAGCTTTATCAGACTTATGCCTCGCTCAAGAAAGAAGGTAACCTTCCTTCTGCGTCAATTGACAAAAATGAAAATGAGTTTTACGTATTCTTACATACTACTCTAGCTAACAAAGAATATAGAAAAACCATTCTAGGAGAATAAAGATGTCATATATTGATACACTCAAATCTACTGTTGCGGGATTAGAAGCCGCTGGTGGATTCGGAAAAGAAGGCATAAATAAGAGTGGGATCCAAGTAATCGATGCAGATACTGTTGAAGATGATCAGGGAGTTATTAGGCTTTCAGGAATTGATGCTGCTGAGACTCCCCACATAGATCCTTATACTCTAGACTATGCTCCCGGGGGTGAAATCAAAGGCATACTTCAAACAGGTGAAACTGCTAACCTGATTGATCAAGGTTTTAATCAACCTTATCGGTCAGGGGAGCAGGGCTCCTTTGGTAGAGACCTGGGTGACTTGTTAAACGAAGAAGGTACTAGCGCAACCAAGACACTACTTTCTCAAGGCCTAGTTGATCCTTCTCGTTACGCCACACAAGAGGAGCTAGATGTAACTAACATTGGTGGACTAGATAGAGCACAAAGAAAGTTTGAGGGTCAAGAGAATGATGCCGACAAACGCAGGGCTTCCCTCATAGAAGCATCTATGGCTACTTTAGGTGGAGATCCTTTTCAACTAAAAGATACTGCTGCATCAGAAGCCCACTATGCTGCGGCCCCCGGAATGTTCCGTGGTGTGGCAATGGAAAGATCTGACCGCACTATAATCAATGAAACTACTGGGTGGCAGATTGATGATGCTGCAAGCATGGGTCTGAGTAACGGCAAAGTGGGTGCCTATGCTTTTACTCAATTGATGGGCGATTTAGTTGGACTTGAGGGACTATCTCAGTGGGGAGAGGACCACGCTGCTAGGCTAAAAAGACAAATGGAAGACCTACCCCAACTAAGGGACATGTCAGCTTTTGACGAAAACGGTGAGTGGACCTTAGATGGTATTGGTGAATTTACTAACTATGTGTTTAGCAACGCTGCAGCAAGCGCCCCTCTTATGGCAGTGACTATTGCTTCAACAGCAGCCGCTCCCTTTACCTACGGCACGTCTCTTGCAATCCCCGCAGCTATGTACTCAGGTATGACCTACGATGCACAGGATGAAAAGGATTTAGCTAAAGCCTTAACTTCAGGCGTATTCCAAGGAGCACTAGATATTATTGGTGTGAAGGGACTAAACCCAGTAAAGTTATTTACCGCCTCCGGTAGAAAGAATGCAGTTACTACTATTGCTGCACAAAAGAATATATCCGAAGAAGCAGCAGAGTCTCTTCTTGCTTCAACTATTAAGGATCAGACTACCACCGTCCTCTCTGCACAAGGTAGAGCCTTATCTAAGTCCATGAAAATAAGTGGCAACTTAGCAAAGGGCGGGGCAGGTGAAGCTATTACTGAGGCCACCCAAGAAGCTCTTGCTATTTGGGGTGAAGGAAATGAGGTAACTCCACAGCAAGTTAAGAATAGATTACTCAATGCTATGGTAGCTGGTGGTGTACTAGGTTCTGGCTTTACTGGTGTCTCCGAGATTGCCGCAGGAATAAAGTCATCACAGATCACAAAAGGCAACGAAGTAGCTGAAAAAACAGCAATTCAGTTAACCAACGATCAGGATAAAAAGGATTATGGACATACCCTGGATGTGAAACAAGCCATCGAAAAGATGGATACTACCCCAGTAGCACCTCCAGTTAACGGAGAAATAGACCCCACTACTGGTGTTAACTTGAAGTTACAAGCTAAGGCTAAGGTAAAAACCAAGAAGTCTTTTGTAGACAATGTTTCAGATGCTATTCCTTTTCTATGGAAAGGCCAACTAGAAAATAAGTTAGGGAGGTTTAAGTCTGGAAAGTATGGGTCTATGTTATATAGCTCCTTGGTAGGTAAGAATGGCCGTGCTGGTAGGAATTACGAGGAGTCACGGAGGCAGTACGCCGCAGATAATCTAGATAGTCCCTACCTTGATGCAATTGAAGGCCCAAGTCGTCTAGGCTTTAAAAACTCCCAAGACTTATCTTTGGCTTTTAGTACCTATCAAAAACAGATTAATAACCTACTAAGACGGGCGACTAAGTTAGCAGACATAAATGAAATGAATGCCAAGAGTGCGGATAAAAATAAGATAGATGCGAGGCTCCTGCCTTTGGTTGGTGCAATATTTGAGAAGAACTTGGCCATAAGACAACAAACAGGCATTAAAGAGGTAAACCTTTTAGAGAAAACCTTTAACAAGAATTATATCTATCGTAATCAAAAAAAATTTATGTCTATACTACAAGCAGAACTGGGCGTTACTGCAGAGGTTGCTGCTGATATCACTCAATCAATAATTAAGAATGAAGATTACACTAACCCCGACGACGCGCTAAACTCGCTACTAAACCTTTCTAAGCCTAGCACTGCGTCAGCTAAGAGTAATACTAAGGGCTATGCGCAGTACAATAAAGCTTTTAATGAGTTTTTACATGCGGACATCACAGATAATATACAGGCTAATGCAGTTAAGTTCGGCAATACTAGAGCTAACATGGAATATATTGGCGCTGGAGGATCCAAGTTGTCAAAGGCGTTAGACCTCATGCGAGCTAATGGTGAAATTGATGATGTTGAGAAGGCAGAACTTGCTGAAGGCCTCTCTAACTTTTTAGACCAGATAGCAGGGGAGTATAACCGTGTAGATAATCCGTCTTACAATGCTGCCTTAAACAATGTATCATTTATGACTATGGTTGCTGCACTACCCCTTGCTGCAGTATCTTCTCTTACCGAATCGGCCTTAGTAATATTCAGTAGCCCTAAGCCACTGGAGGCTGCTTGGGTTATGTCTCAAACTGCAGCCAAGGAGTTTGTAGCCATATCTAATGAAGCACTGAACTCGCTTTCAAACGGGAGAATACCAATGCAATCTTACTTGCATAGGGAACAGTTAAGAAAGGCGGGCTACTTGCTTGAGACTCAAGGTGCTGCTGCCAGACAAGGTGTAGACTCTAGCCCTTCACAGGCTAGGTTTGTTCAAAAGTTTTTCAAAATTAATGGACTTACATCTTTAACTAATATACAGCGTGCAACTAGTTTGCAGCTAGCAGAAGATGCGATTGAACACTGGGTAGACCAAGCATTGTTACAAAAAGGTATCAACAATCGCTTGTATACTGAGGCACATAATAACCTGAGCTATCTAGGGGTTAACCCTGATGTTATGATAAACTACAAAGAGAATTATCATAACATGAATGTTCCCAGCCCGTTACAACTAGTAACTCGCGCGATTACAGCAGAACAGTACCTTGAGCAGCTGGAAGTAGCTAAAAACAGATTTGTAGACCAAAGAGTGGCACAGCCATTTAAAGGCAATAGACCTGAGTTTTATTCAGACCCACGGCTACGCTTGTTTACTATGTTTCAAGGGTTTATCAGTACTTTTACTGCCAATATCCTACCTATACTTTACGGACAAGCTTTTTCTACCAACAGCTTACCGAAAGCTAGAATACAGGCCATAACTACTATGGCATCTATGATAGCCTTTACTTACTTTGCTCAAAACCTTAAAGATCTTTTAAAGGGCAAAGACGAGGATGATGATCTGCCTCCGTTCAAGGAGTTTTTAAGAACTATGTACGGTTCAGGTCTTGTAGGTACAGCAGAAAGACCTCTTACTGCACTCATGCCTTTGTATGGAAGTAGTTCAGCACTAGGTAACTCAGTAGATAAGTTGTTAGGTACTACCGCAGGTGCTATAACCGATTCAATAATCGGGGAGTCCCCTCAGCTAGCCTATCTAGATAACGGAGTAGGTATGTTTTCAGATGCTTTAGCAGATGATAACTCTCGCCTAAGTCGGAATATACTGAAGGCTACCCCCGCAAATGTATTTAAGAATTGGTTTGCACCAATAGACAAGGAGTAAAAATGGCTAAAACGATAAACACAGGCGCTTTCGCACCAAACGTAGAGGCACCTCAACCAGGCCCCTCTGAGGTAGCGGGGTTATCTCCTGAATTACTACAACAGATAGCAGCACAAGGTATCTCACCTGAAATGCTTATGTCTCAATTACAAGCTATGCAGCAGGGAGCAACACAAGATGTTGCCCCTGTTGTGGACCCCTTACAGCCCTTTGATAACTTACCCCAAGCTGATGCAGCACCACAAGGAAGTAATGTGGTGCCTATAAGCCCATTTATGGATGAAGCGGGCCTTGACCAACCTTCAGATGCCCCTCAACCCGGGATCTTTAATCCACAAGATGTAAGCCAAGGTCAGAGAATACTAACTGAACAAGGGAGGCAAGGCACAACCCCAGAAGTACAACAAGCCCAACAAGAACAGTTTCAAGCAGAGGAAGAGATGAGGGCACAAGGTGCTGTTGGTTTTAAACAAAGAACTAGGCAGCAATTTGAAGAGGCTTATGAAGGTTACTTAATGCCCGGCACTACTGGTGTTCTTTACAGAACAGCTAAGGACGTAGCAAACGCAGGTATTCAAGGTCGCTATAAAATTAAAGACCCACAATCTATCTTACCTGCATCTATTACACCTGTAGAGCTGGTAGCCAAGTCATTTAAAACATCACCTGTAGAGGCCGTAAATGCAACTACCTTTTCTTTTGTTAATATCTCTTCGGCGTTGAGCGAAAGACAGACGGATATTGACAATGCAGTAGAGGCAGCAGACAGTGACAGTTTATCGACACTAGGCTTCTTAGCAGGAGATACTAGTGTTGATGAGGCAGGCAGAGTTATTATCTCTGCTGATACGCTGGATGGTATTCTTGCAGGCTACACTAAGAGTTCCTTAGCTCGAGTAAGGGGCGTTGACGTTGATTCACTAGATCAACCTGCTTTGGTGGGCAATTCTCAGGCCCAAATGTTGAAGGGTGCGGGTCTTCTGGAAGAGGTATTCTACCAACCCAAAGATCCAGAAGGTAATATCATAGACCCTAAGGCAGCACCAGTACGGGGTTACCAGATCTCTGAAATGGGGGCAAATGTTTCTTACAACCTGAGAGAAATTTCTGACAAGAATACTACCCTAAATAAACCTTTACCTAGACGTAAGGCAGTAAAAGTTCATGGTCAAAGACCAGGCACTTCTATTGGTGCTTATAACCTACGTAAGATTAAGGTAGATAAAGCTGCTGGCTCTCGCTCTAAAAAGGTTACTGCTTCCTATCAATATGCAGAGGACTATCGCCAAAGTCCAGTAAGGTTTAATCCCCAGGTTTTGGCTGCAGTAGATACCATGATCAGAGTATATGATCAAGCTAACAAGCTTAAAAGGTCAGGTGGAAATATTAATCCTGACCAAGAAAGACTTTTGGCCAACATTATAAAAACTCTTAAATTAGAACCAGACAAAGGTGTTGATGGGCTGCCACTTGATGACGCTAGGACCCCGTCCAAAGTTCTTAAGGCTAAGAGAGATTTGGCTGCAGCTCAACAGGTTGACGGTTTTGTTAAACGCCATGTTAATCCTCATGGTAACAGTAATCGCCTAACAAATGACACAGCAGATGTAAATGAACAAGAGTCTCCTAGAATACACAAAGGAGCGATGGAAGGTGTTCCTCGTAGTTATGTTCTAACTGGATTAAAGAGGAAGTCAGACACCGATTCTGTAATCTCTAAATCCGAGTGGGATACTTTCACTGCCTTTCTTAACGGAAGAGGTAAACCTTCAGTAGAAATTGAACGTACAGCTATGTTATGGGCACTAGGCTCTTGGATACTACCTGGAACTAGAACTAACTCTGACAAATACCTGGTAGATAACTTCACTATGGGTAAGCTTAGAGAGTTTGCTAAAAAAGGCGACCTCATGAAGCAATTTATTGAGAACCCAGGAAGCATTACAACTGATCCCGTTGCCCTAACTAGGTTTAACGAGTTCATGGAGTCAGACGTTAGCATTGATAAAGGGAAGGTTAATGGCTTTATTACTAAGTCAGCCTTTCTTGCCAGTGACATCGTAGAGGCACTAGACAGTAACGTAGCCGGGGATCCTATTAACTTAGCGTTTAGCCCAGTAGCCCCCTCTATGGATCAGTCCTCTGCAGGACGTACCCTTATGGCTTTTGATACTGGAGATATTAATACTATTGAACACGTAGGATTAATGTATGACCCAGAAGAATCAGGTACTAATATGTTTCCTCGGGGGAATCCTCGTGCATTCTTTCTGAGGACTATCCAAGCAAGGTTAGGTAAGCCCGATGCAATTAGAGGGTTAAACGCCTTACAACAGCAAACAGTTGCTTCCGCATTAATACCTAGAGGTAACTCCCCTGAGTCTTACGCAGAGTTTGCAGATGATCTAGGCAAGGTACCGCTTATGACTGCGGACTATGGTAAATCTAAACACTTTATGCATGGACCTGCAGCTAAGTTCTTATCTAAGAGGCCAGAGATATCATTATTACTAGATGATGTTGCTACAGAGAGCGGGAACTACGATTCAGGAGTGGATATACTTAATGCCGTGATCAGCCAAGGTATTGGTGATGTTACTAGCACATGGTACGCTCGTAGTCTCAAGTCCCAAGCCATTGGTGCGGCCTTACTTGGATTTAATTTAAGAGGAGAGCTTTCAGATGGATCTTCTATAAGAGTAGGTGTTAAGGAATACTCTACCCTTGATGACTCTGGCTATGAATTTGTAGGACCAGATGGTCAAGTTACTAACACAGGAGAGTTATCTGAACGTACACCTACTGATGCACCTAGGGCTAGATCTAAGGCTAGCTGGGACAAGGATACAAAGTCCTATCCTAAGCGTAGACTAGGTTCTGCTCAAGTTAACGCGATTGGGCCTGTTTTAGCTCACTTAAGAGAAGTTGAGGTCAACGCATTATCCCACAGGGCGGCAATGGAGAGACTACAGGATCCTAACGTGTTCTTTGGTAACATCCACGACAACGTATTTGGTGACCCCGTGTATATGGCTTTGTTGCAAAACAATATAAACAATTCAATGAAGCAGGTGACTACTCATGACATACAAGAGAGTATTACTAATGCATTTATAGAAGATGCTACAGTACCTCTCACTCGCTTAAGGAACAGGAAGGATTCAGAGGTAGTGATCGGTTCAGGAGCCAAAGACCCTTCACTTTCTGGTTGGCTTGAATACTTAGATGAGTTATACTATGAGTTTCAAGAAAATACTTTGAAAGGGGTTGATCCTAAATTTCAGTATCTCCATGATCTACAGCAAGAGCAGTTAATGGATGCTTACTCTGACGGCAATGGTATTTGGCGTCCCTTGGCTAAGCCTGGAGTTGTTCAGTATATCGGAGCAATACCGTTAAAAGATAGACAACCTAGCGAAACAATAGCTATGGTAGTACCTACAAAGGCTCTGGATATATTTATTAACAAACATGTTCTTGGTCCTATTAAAGAGGGCAAGGAGAAGAAAGATAAATCAAGAGGTGATGTTAGGAGGATACAAGAACTATACGATGAATACTCTAAGAATGGCCAAGGTTTTATGAAAGTCGGTCGTTAAAAAATTAAAATACCCCTACGGGAACTCTGCTATGAGTCCTGCGGGGGTATTTTTTATTATAGTAGTCTTTTAAGATCAGCAAGTGCAGCAGTTCTGCTGGCATTTGCTTGGCCGTGAGCAGCTTTTTCACTCAGACCATCCCTTTGAATATAGTCTTGTTTATTTTGTTCATACATCATATCAATAGCGTATTTAGGGCCTTTCACGCTGAACAGGTATTGCTCTGGTATCACTATCCCTGTTGATTCTGCAAAATCTTTTTGCCACTGGAGATCATCATAGGCCTCTCCACGCAAGGCAGCCTTGTTAAAGGATTTACGTTCTGTCATTTTTCATTTTCCTCTGTAGAATATCTGCGTTTGCAGAGTCGAAGATAGCGTTTGCTGCGCCTATTACGAAAGCACCGGTCAGTAGGATTGCAAATATCATTCTAATATTCCTCTTTGTTTAATATCCCGTTGTGAGCTAAAAACAAATCATATTGTCTAGCCCCTTCTTTAGGGTTATCTTGTTTAGAGATAAAGTAATCTCTCATTCTATCTTTACTGTAAGCATATACTTCAGGGTCAATACCTTCAATCTCACAGTAACGTTCATCGGTCATTAGGGGTAGTTTATTTTTACTCAGTAGATACCGATCACGCAAAGCAAACCAATTGTAGTGGGTTTTATCTGTCATGTTTTACCTATGAAAAGAAGTTACGAGAACCAATAACCTTTGTTATATCTAGGTTACCCAGCTCTGGTACTTCTATATCGCAGTCATTGTTAGTGATATAACGTTTAACTGCTTCCAAGGGGTTATCGTCACTGTACATTTCAACGAATTTATCTTGTGTTAATTGTTTCAATTTATCAACATCGGAGGCATGACAGCTAAAGCTATCGTGTACTGCACCGAAGTTAACTCCGAATTCATCTATCACAAGAGCCATATGAGTAGCATCCTGTGAATGAATATAGTTGGGGGAGATACCTGCACTAGCTTCCCTCCTGTTTGTTGTATCTAAATATATTTTAGCTACATGATTGATACGACCGGGTTGCTTTGAAGCACCACCGATTACACCACGTAAGGTAGACTTACAAGTGTCTTGTCTTGTAGCGTTTACCTTATAAATAACAGGGAAGCCTGATTTAGTCATCCAACGAATGTCTTCTCCCGCATGTCCTTTTACTAACACAAGTTTACATTCTGATATCTTAGAGTTAATCTTATTTAACTCAAGAGTGTTTTCTATTGTTGGGTCATCCCTTTGTTTCTTGTTAGCTAACCTTGCTAACTTCTTATACTTATTTATAGTAGCATGAGAGACTTTCTTTCCGGTACTATCTTGGTATTCAAAAGTACCTAGCTCCCATTGAGCTAAGTCTTGTAAGAACTTCATTGTTGTCTGAGATCCTGGACATACTTCTTCAATAGCCTTAAGGATATGAACAGCTAACTCATCACAGTCAATCTGAGTAATGTTATACAGATCATCTGCACCTGCTTGAACACAATCAGAGTACATAGACTCAGCAATTGTTTGTGCCCCTGCAGAGTATGCACGGGTCATTGTAGCTCTCTTAGAGATTAACTTACGTATCTCTGCATAAGACATTGGTCTATCTTTAAAGAAGTCAGGAGCTAACTCTACTAGCTTTTGTGCTACCTTAACGTAAAGGTCATGGGGTACGTTACTATCTTCCAAGGCTACTAGTTGTCCTGTCTTCTCATCACGAGACAATGCAGCAGAGTGTTGATAGCCATTACAAGTACCGTCAATAGCTACAGGTATACTTGAAGTAGGCTCAAGCCCTTCTGTTTCCATATCAGCAATGTTACACCATTCAATACAACAAGCTAGGAACACAACTGTTTTCTCACAGTCATGTAGTATACCCTGATCTGCAGTGGTTTCAACCAGATCCCAGTTGTTATTAAACCAGTTAATTCTATCTTCAAGAGAGAACTTATCTACACTGATAGTATCAATTCCCTCTTTGATAAGCATAGACTTATAGTCTTCTTCTACCCAAGAAGGTATATTGTTTACTTCATACTTTTCATTGTATGAGTTAGCAGTATGAATGGCTAATGCACGTTTACCTGCATCATCAATAGGTTTACTCTCACTGAAGCTCATAAGACCACGGGCAATATCATTACCTTGATAGTTCATATAAGGTTCTTTATAGTATACTCTGCCTCGGTAATCCAGGTCAACTAAAGAGTAGAACTTATCCCACTCATTTAGTTGTTTAGCTTTACCTATAGTAGTTTTAATCTCAGCACGTTTAGCTCTTACTTGTAATGGGCGTAAAGTCTTTTCCCATTCCTTAGCAATAAGATTATAAGCACTCTTGTTTGCAGCAGAAGGAGTCTTCTGATACTTCTCATAAGCAGTCTTAAGTAAACTCTTAGGTATAGCCTTGTCATACATAGGAATATCTGATGGCATGATGTCATCTAGATTATCTAATAGTACATCGAGTACTTTTGAGTTAATCTTCCATGGAGTTTGTTGTAAGTTATTTACTGCTCTTACAAAAGGAGAGTCAATATAAATGTTATTGAAGGCATCCCTTTGAGCTTGAGGAGCGGAGATACCCCATCGTTTAATTAGAGGATAGTTTTTAGGTTGCATAATGTTACTGATATCGGAAGGCAATTCATCTACCGTATATACGAGTAGCCCTTTGCTTTCGATTAACTTAAACTCACCTATTTCTTCCCATCTTTCTGTTGGTTCAATCATGTAAGGAGCTTGGGCGTTATACGCACCAAACCCCTCTGCTCTTTTAACATTAATAAAGCCTGACTGAACATAGGCTTCTAGTACAAGATCACCTGTCCTGATTGCTTGATGGAAGCTACACTTAGTATTAAAGTATTTTGTAAACACATGCTCACCAATACCCACACTAACTTGTGTGGTCTTGGCAAGGCCTACTGGTTGTTCAGGATATTCTCTAGTAAAGTTAGAAGACATCTTATCGAAAGCCACTTGTACAATGCTAGGAATATTATCTCTGAACTTAGATATAGTACGTAATATCTGTGCTCCTTTATTTGCTTTAGGGTTGTTCATGTTTACATTAGAAACTTTGTTTATTAGATAATCCACCACTTCATTGAGAGGGTCTTTCATGTTATCTTCCATCAGTTATTCCCTTTTAATAATGGACTTCAATCATATGCCAAGGTTACCTAGCATATCATCGTATAGCCCATCTTGTAATCTGCCTGTATCATAGTCATAAGTACAAGTACCTGCTGGACCTGTCTTGCCTGTATAACGTGACTTAAGTACTGATAGTTTAATTGTATTACGTTCACTTTCGTTATCAGCAGTAATATTACGGGCAAAAGCTAAGATGTCGTGTGAGATTTGTTTAATTGAACCTGAACCTCTAATGTCATCGACTGTTGGCAATCTACCTTCTTCAAATGATTGTCCTGTAGTAGACATCTTTCGTAGATGTGACACCAAGCCGATCCACACGTTGTGTTGTTTAGATATACGCAGTAAGTCATTCATTACCTTATCAATAGCTTCATTACCAGTTAATCCTTCTGAACCTTCAGACACAAGAATAGTAATGTGATCAATGAACAGATACTTACAACCTGATAAGGCCATATATTCTAGTTGAGATATAATACCATTAGACATAGAACCACAATGATCCAGCACCATAACTCTGTCTTTGAAGGTATCGAAGCCCACACGAAGATCATCGAGCTCAATTTTCTCTGCAGCAGGGTTACGTTTAATTACCATGCCAGCAAGCTTACGGGTTGTTTCAGCAGGACTTTCTTCAAGAGCGATAATGCCTACCTTTTCTTGGGTCTTATCTATGATATCAAGAACAATCTCACGTAACATAGTAGACTTACCTGCACCTGTACCTGATACCCACAAAGATATTTCACCAAGGCGCATACCTTTAATCTTATCGTTAAGACCAGAGAAACATTCTGGATAAGGCAATGATTCAACATCATTGTATTCTACTAGCTTCTTCCATAGATCTTCACCAGTAACAATACCTTGTGGGCTATATTGTTGTGCATCCCAGATACCTCTGAGTACAGCCATGTATCCTTCTTCAGTAAGCGCTTCAGAAGCATCTTTGAATTTAGTACGAGCAACTTTTACTTTATCAAAGCCAATTGAGTTAGCTAGCTTATCTATTGCTATATCGCCGGCTTCATCTGTATCAATGAATAGTATTACCTCATTGAAAGAACGTAGATAGTCTCGATTCTCTACAACAGCCTTCAAGTTAGATGCAGAAGGAATAGATACAACAGGGTAAATTGCACCGCTACTATACTTAGAATATGCTTCAGCTACAGCAAGAGCATCTTCTTCTCCTTCAGTGATAACAATTCGTTTACCTGTACCTGGGAATACATTCTGACCGAATAGAGTAAGAGGTAGTTTACCTTCTACCCTGAAGTCTTTAGGGAACAAACGTTTCTTATTACCTACTACAACGTTATTCTCATAGTAAGGATAGTATACTGCGCTAGTGCCTCCTGTAGAAGATACTTCTCTTTTAACACCAAACATCTCACATACTTTAACTGAGATATTACGGTCAGCAGAGGTTCCGAATGGTAGGGAATCAAATGATATCACATTACTTTCCTCTTCTACTTTGTTTTTGAAAGCACGTTTATTACTTTCACAGTTAGGGGTGAAGCACCAAGTAGAACCATCATCATACTCACAACGGTTATTACTTGATCCACAAGAATCACATGAAGTTTTTCTTAGTATCTTACCCATTGTTCATTTCCTTTTGTAAATTGTCTGCATTAATAGATTCCATTTTTGCGTTGATTAAACCTACCACAAACGCACTGGTCATTACTACTGCCAAAAACATAATTAGACTCCTAGTTTTTTGTACATCATATATTGTTCGAAGGCTTCGTCAAGACTTAGTTCAGAAGTCAGCCACGATACTTCCGATACTATTTGTTTCTTTAGTTGTTTTACTGCTTCCTTTTTCGTTGGTGCTGATGCTGTTGCGTGTACCCACCCGGACACCATCGTTGCTTGATACATTTGTGTTAACTTCCAGTCCTTCTCGATTACTATTCCGAACTGTCTTAACAAATCGTTTTCCTGTTCGGATGTCATATCGGTCATCCATGCTCCTTTTAAGATAGATTAAGTCCATGTTAAGTTGCAAGTCGTCTTCCCAACCACGACCAAAAGTCTTTTGCCAGAAGGATTTTACAGCAGATAAATGTTGGGATACAGGTACTCCCTCCATAACCTTAGCTGCCTTAACTTTACCAATACCTTTGAGCCCAGTAATGTTATCTACTGAGTCACCCATAAGTACTTGAGTGTGTAGTAGTAAAGATCCTTCATCTTCAGTTACATTAGTGTATTCTTTATTGCGGGTATTAAAGTGAAGACCCGGTACTTGCAATAGATCTTTGTCTATACTAACAATAATACCGGGCTTCTCTGTATTCCAAATAGCAAGCAAGTCATCTGCTTCCATACCATTAGCTGGGATAGCGCCCCAACCGTTTTGTAGGTAATCATAGCTGTAAGCAAAGAATTCTTTTTCTTGTTCAGTTAATTCTTTCTTACGATGACCCTTATATTCAGGATAAATTTCTTTACGAAAGTTATCACTTCCTTTGATTGCTATTTTACCTGTGCTGCCTTCAAGTTCAGACATAATACTAGCTATAGTCTGATCTAGTTTTTTCTTAATGTCTTTAGTACTGTTAGCACCCCACATAGACTGGTATACTAGAATATCGCCATCGATGTATATGTTAATACTCATCTTCATCTGCCTCTTCTATTTCAATAAGACCTAAGTGTAAACCAACAACTAGTTCTGCTAGGGCTTGATTGCGTTTCTCTAAGTTCCATATTTGGTAGGCCTGGAGTATAGTTATTCCTACTAAAGTTAATAGTACTTCTGTTACTTCCATTGATCAAAGTACTCTTGTAGCTCTTTGTAACCTCCGATGTGAACACCGTCAATTACTATTTGAGGAACAGTAGTACCTAATTTTTCCTTTACATTTTGTTTTACACTAGGTTTGCTGGTTAGATCGACCTCATATATAACATAGTCTTTGTGGGAATACAATAAGTTTTTTGCCATCTCACAAAATTCACAGTTAGCTATTGTATACATAGTAACATTATAGATCTTATCAGTATACGCTTCCATTAAGTAACTCCTTTTTCTCTTCGTAGGGAGCAACTATTTTTCGATAGAACTCTTGTTGAGCTCCAGCGAGAGCACCCATTACATCATTAAGTGTTTGATAATCATACTGATCTTTGTCTGAGATATAATCAGACATCATCATTGCGATAAGATACTGTAGTTCACCTGCATTTTCAGGGTCACGGTCATACAATTCTTCTCGTGCTTCTTTAGTTATATATGGCATTAGTGTACCTCCAAATAATCTTTACCTACTTTACAGTCACCAGCTTCCATAATGGTTACACCAAGTTCTTTGGGTGCTTCTACAAACCACTTACGGATGATAGCCTCTGCTCTTTCAGTATCTTCAGGTGAGATTTCCCATGTACATTCATCATGGTAAAACAATAGTTGTTTAGCTTCAATGCCTTCTGATTCAAAGGCTTCATTGATACGCACAATAGTTCTCTTCATTAAGATAGCTTCAGTGCCTTGTATCAGATAGTTAAAGGCTTTATATGCTTCATCTGTATAGATTCTACGGCCATCAAGGCCACGCAGATAACCTCTTTGTTGTGCTACATTCTTTACTTGTTCAGTTAATGCAGCAAGTGCTGGCCATCGTTGTAAGAAAGCATCTTTAGCTTTATTACCTGCTTGTGCAGAACGACCTAAGATTGTACCAAGCTTGTTACCTCCAGCGCCGAATAGAAAGGCAAAGAAGAAAGGCTTAGCCTCGTTTCGAGTACAATTAATAGCATCAGCATTTTTCTGGTGTATATCTCCTTTAAGAATTTCATCAGACATCTCTTGATCTCTACCGAAGTGAGCAACAACACGAGCTTGATAGCCGGCACCATCAGCAGATATTAATAGCTTATCATCAGGACAGATAAACATAGAACGAATATCAGCACCGTAAGCTGCTTTAGGTGAAGGAATGTTAGCAATAATCTTATGGGTCTGTCGGCCTGTAGCAGCACCGATATCTATCACATCACCGTACAACCTACCGTTACGGATATGTTCTTTCCAACCCATAAGAATACTATGGCGAGCACGTAGTGTAAAGTAACGATCGATATCAATACCAATACTACCTAGCTTAGTCAGGCTATCTGTAGTTAACTTAGGACTAACCTTTACAAACTCGTTGTGAATCTTTTTCCAGTTCCACTGAGTAGGTTCCCATCCAAGAGTATAAAGAAATTCCTTGAGATGTTCTTGATTACCTAGTCTGGCTTCAATAGTTTCTTTACGTTGAAACTCCTCTCCTGGTTTTATTGGGGGATCACTGCTAAGAGAATCAGACACATCAATATAGCGCCCAAAATAGTCGCCCAAGAGCCTTGCAGAAACAGCGGTGTATTCTCCGTTCTTCTTGTACTTAGCGGTCTTGGGTTCTTTATCGATTGTGATTGTGAGGCTACCAAGTTGTGGCTCAACTCTTTCTTCGATCTCATTCATTTCACCTTTTATTTTGTTTACAGTAGTATTAAGTAGTTCTTCATTGATACGCCAGCCATTCTTAATCTGTTCACTAGACCAGTAGGCCATCTGATGTTCGATATTAATGGCATCATTATAGCTAGGATTAGTAACTATAATCTTATCATACTCTTGCATAAGCATATCGTATACAGCAATGTTAGCATCAACATCTGCTATACAGTACTGAACCATTTCATCAGAGTAGTTGTCAAACCCTCCATCATAGTCCATCTTTTGTTCTTGACCAGCCTGTTTGGCAAGTGCTTTAAGGCTGTGTCTACGTCCTGTTTTCTTACGATGGAAGTCGTTAAGACGAGAATAGATTACTGTATCGATAAGCTTATTACGATCGATAGCATAACCCGTTACCTTCTCGAAGACCACACGGTCATAACGCATACCATTATGCGCTATAATTCCGGTGGCCTTCTCGAATAATTTAAATGATTCAGATACATTAGGATACTGATCATCGTGATCACTAAAGATATGTAGCTCTTTAGTGTGTAAGTTACGCATTACTGAAACCCATATTGTGTCCGCTACATCTTGGAAGCCGTTCGCTTCGATGTCCCACGCATATATTGTCATAGTGTTTCCTTCGATTGTTGGCCTACCCTACAGGACTCGAACCTGTAACCTACTGCTTAGAAGGCAGTTGCTCTATCCAGTTGAGCTAAGGATAGTTTGTTTTATAGATTACTCGCCAGTAGTTTCTTCTGGTTTAATGTAATCAATTGTAGTCTCGATTACTTCTGTTGTAACCTCAACTGTTTTTTCTACTGTAGGTACTACAACTTCTTTTGTAACACCTACTAGGATGCTAAATCCTACCATAAAAATAAAAATTGTTTCAAACATATTACTGTACTCCTTGATGACGACGGTTGTTTTTGATATAAGAGACCATTGCTTGGCTGATATTATAGCATGAGCCAATGTAATGTTGACGTAGCATTGTTTCACGTGCAAGCTTACGAATGATCTTTACTTCTTTCACTGTCAATTTTTTCATTTCTTTTTCTCTCTTTTATTAGAGGTATAATCCAATGATCTGAATGATCATGCGGATCGTCCGATTTCTTTGGGGATGTATTTGATTCCTGCGATGTTTCCGTTATAGAATTTAGGCTTGTCATTTGAATCCCTCATAGTCAACACATCTAGTTTGTGTTGAATATTAGCTTCACCATAAGATAGACCACCACGAGTGTTGTATATCATTATTATAGTGAAGGAGAAGTTATCTTTACCGTGCTTACTCAGATCTAGATTAAGCTCGGCAGAAGAGCCGGTATAGTTCTTCCAGTTAGTTTCAGTACCATACCTATAGTTAGGTGTTTTAACTCCTTTCCTAACGTAATTTTTCTTTCCACCATGCAGAAAGTTTTTCTTACCTACATAATATCGGTCATCCAGAATATTATGTATGAGGTAAACAAAGCCATGCAAGCCAGTGATATCTAGCGGGTCTTGTGTTTTCCAATGACCTTGGTTATCGTATAGCTTGTATGACCTTATTTGTTTTAATAGATTATTCAGATCCATCGTAGTAATCTAGCACTGCTTCGACTGCTTCTTGTAGATCATAGTGTACCTCTGTTGCATAGGTGTAAATAAAGGGGTGTTTAAATTGACCTGGATCTACCAAGACAATAATAACTTTACCCCATTCTTTAGCCTTAGCTACTTCCATAACAGTACCCCACTTTTTTCCGGGCATACTATCTCTTAGATCAGCTAAGATTACTTTAGAGTTCTTTATATCTAACATATCTTGAGCTTCAATACGCTTGAGCTTGTTATATGTAGATATATCTGCATCATCATAGTTCTCTGATAGATGCAAAGGTATTCTTCGTGTAGGATGTAGACACTTGATATCGAACTCTTGTAGAGCTTGATCAACATACTCTCGCCAATCCATCATATCAGAAGTACTAACATGTTCCATGGCTCCAGCAGTATATACATAGTCACTCATTTTATTTACCTTCTTTCTTAGGGACTCTAACGAAACGGTTAGCCCAAAGTATTTGAGCTAACTGAGTTACATAGTATTGAGTGTTGTACTCAGGAAGGATCCATGCCGGACCATTCCTGGTATCAACTTTAATTAGTTTAGCTGGCATTAGAAGTCTTCCCCAGCACCGTCATAACTAACGTAGTCAGTGATTTGCATAGCAACCAGCATAGCTGATACGCCCTTCTTACCTGCCATCTCCCAGTCATAAGAGAATAGCTTGATGTGACCTTTAGATCCATTGCCCATGCCTTTAATTTTACTTGGAGCCATTTCTTCTTTATCAGTATCAACAACCTTGGGGGGCTCTTGTGGTTCACCATTAGCTTTAACTGCTTTACGTTTAATATTAGCGTAATAACCGTTATCTCCCTTCTTCATCTTGACACCAGCAGACTCTAGCTGTGCCTTGGTTGCATCGTTATTTGTAACCACCTGTACATCCCACTGGAGTGTACCGAAAGGTGAATGTTTATCAACCAGTTTAGGCCAGTTGAATGTTACGTCACGTACTACGATTACTTGATTAGCCATTATATATTTTCCTTATGTTAATGGATTGTGATTATATCAGAGTATAGCTCTACTATAAGCTGGTTGATTACTTCTGATACATTTTCTTCATTGACCTCATGATTTATATTTAGATCAAACAACTCTGAGGACATTATAGTTGTTTGATCTTCTAAGACCTCCCAGTAAACCGGGAAGTCTTTGTAGTGATGTAGTGATATCACTTTAAGATTCATTTTCTTGCTCAATTACCTTGACAAGATAGTTAGCATACCATTGTATTTTCTTGGCATCCTGTAACTTAGCATCTTTCTTACCCAGACGAGTGCTATACTTAAACACTTGACCGAGGATATGAGATGTAACACCTGTGTGGTGTGATAGAATATAAGACATGAGATCCATATACTCTAAGCCATCCGGATAATTACCCGGTGGAATTACTTTATAGTGAGCAGGATTAATTACTTGATCTTGCTCATCATCATCCATGTCAGTAAACTTACCGTGGAATAAAGGTTCCTTTCGTTTCTTATTAAACTCCTTGATATTTTCTTTATCAAGATCTGATAGCTCGTCAAGCAAGAATTTAGTTTCAAAGCTTGTCTTAGCGTGCATCAATTGCTCTAGTATTTTCTCACGAGTCATAGTGTATCCTTAGTTTAGAATGAAAAATATCAGTCCCTTTTAATAATGGACTATAGATTTAGTTGTTTCATCATTGACAGCTTTTGTCTGCGTCTCATTGTCCTCTCTGCTTTTACCTCATCTGTACCCAGTGCCCAATGTGTTTTGTCTGCTGACATTGATAGCACTAAATCTTTTACTTTAAACAGCTTACGTATAGCCTCGTCTACTGAATAGTTCTTAGTATAATAGTAACCGTTTGCTCTATTCTTTTCTTGACGAGTACCAGTTATTTGTAGTACCTTTACGTTGTATAAGGTCTTATCTTGATCAGTTGATTTAACATCTGCTGATATTGTGAATGCTCTTGCTCCTTCGAACTCAAGTATCATAAGGTTATTATCAAACACCTTTTCACACCAATCTTTATCAATACCTATTTCAGGTTTTGTTCTTATAGTAGTATCATTCTGACCCATAACTTGATGTACAAATCCAGGGCTACTCTCTTCATCATAAGCATTGGTGTATTTAAGATGATACAAGTCTGCAGTAGAAAGCTTATTTCTCAGTACATGATTTGCTTTGATAACAGTATCTTGTATTTTAGAAGCTTCTCTTTTCTCGTTTGTGTCATTGAGCAGGTATTCAATGAACACTTCCTTCTTAACTATTTCTAACAGTACCTTGTTAATCATCCTGTTGTTTAGCTGTCGTAAGTCAGGTAAAACATCTTCACATATGTCAATACCTACTGAGGCAGAATAGTGTTTGGCATGATAGTTATAGTAGTAGCTCTTTGAGTTACGTAAACAACCAAGTTCAGTCTCAAGAGGTATAATTTGTCTGTTATGGTTAAAGGTAGAGTTAACTTCCTTGGTACAGTTAGCATATGCTTGTTCTATATTAGTTAGATTAAGCTTACTGTGTAGCATACTAAGATGTCCTACAAGCTCTCCATGAAGATAAGCTTGTTTATTTATTGTGTCATTCTTAGCATTTACTGCTGCAATCATTGAGTAATCTTTAAACATTTTGATTGTCCTTTCTTAGACAGTTACAGATACAAGTGTACCATATGGATTATCGGTATTACCTGTGGATAGCCATACAACAGGTACGGCTGGTTCTTCAGGCCACGAGTTAAAGAACTCGCAGTCAGAAAAGCATAGTAAGGTTTCTGTTTCAGGTAAGCATTCTTCTACATACTTGAAACCAGGAGACATGTCAGTACCTCCTCCGCCTTTTAATTTTAACTCACTAATGTC
>Ga0206125_10000802_pt1 | contig 39047 bp, 51 predicted proteins | sample Helgoland_Spring_4_FD_148598 | JGI IMG/M metagenome (GOLD analysis project Ga0206125, IMG submission 148598) | Pelagic subsurface seawater microbial communities from Kabeltonne, Helgoland, North Sea - Helgoland_Spring_Bloom_20160331_1 | ecosystem: Environmental > Aquatic > Marine > Epipelagic ... | reverse complement strand
GAAGTGTAAAACGATTAATTGGTAAGGACCACCGTTGTATAACCACTCATCGATTGAAGCTGCTTCCCAAATTGGGTAGAAGTGCATACCAATAGCGTTTGAACTAGGGATAACTGCACCACTGATGATGTTGTTTCCGTATAATAAAGAACCTGCAACAGGCTCACGGATACCATCGATATCTACTGGAGGAGCTGCGATGAATGCGATGATGTAACAAGAAGTAGCTGTTAATAATGTAGGGAACATTAAACAACCAAACCAACCGATGTATAAACGGTTTTCAGTACTTGTAATCCAAGCGCAGAAGCGCTCCCATAATGAAACGCCTTCGCGTCTTTCTAAAGTTGCTGTCATAATAACATTTTAATAATTTTAAATCTTCCCAAGTAAAACACTTGTTATACTCAATTATAATACAAAACGAAGTATTAAATTTAGCACTTCAGTTATTTATTTTATTAATTTTAAAAATTCTAATTCAAAATCATAGGTTGCTCTAGTTGTATTTCCACCTATAAAAATTATTTCTTGATCTTTAACAATCCAAATTTGTGAATAACTAATATAGCTAATTAAACTACTCAACATTAAAAATACAAATCCACTATATATAATAGGAATACCTGGATCAGTCTTAATTTGAACCCCAGTTGAACTTAAAATATCTAATAATGTAATCGAATTAACAGAATTAAATGTTTCATTTAACTCTAAATTTCCTAGAAATAAACCAGATCTATTATAAATTGAGCAATAACCTTGTAAATTATCAATTAAAAGTGTAATGCCATCATTTAGTTTTTGATTGTTGGGGATCCAAGTTAACCAAATTTTACTAGAATCATTTGTAATATTAACTAAAGGATATTCTAGTATCACTCGATTATTATCCTGTATACGTAAACCTATTAGATTCCAATCTGTTTGATAATAATCAATATTATTATATTTTGCGGGAGAGTTAACAAAAATTGTTTTATGTTTAATTTCATTACCATCAACATCTAATATTGAAAGATCTGAATAAAATTGAGCAACAGTTGTTTGTTTTGTATACGTAATCCAAAAATCATTAATTCGAGCTGATGTTTTCGGTATTAGTGTTAAATTTCCATTATTTAAAATATTTTGAATGTGAAAAGTTTCAGTTTTTGGAATTATTTCTTGTGCCTTAAATCCAGTCAAAGAACCAATAATTGAACCAATTAATACTAAAATCATACTAAAATGTACAATAATCGGTGCTATTCGTCCTATTAAACCTTTATAACAATAAATAATATTTTTTTGTTGAAAAATGGAATAGTTTTTTTTCTTTATTTTAAATAACAAATGTGCAAAATTTAAATGGGGCGATTGTGTAAAAATTTTTAAACGACAAAATTGCTGTGTTGTACGAAAAAATTGACATCGACGTGCAATTTTTAACGATGGCAATTGCTGTAGAAATGTACAAGTTAATAAACTTATTCCAAATAATAAAATAAGACTTATAAACCACCATGTTTTATAAACATGATCAAAACCAAATTTTAAAATTATATCCCAAGATAAAAATCCAAATACTCGATTCGTTAAAGGATAATTTAATTTATATGTTTCAATTGATTGATCTTGTTCAATAACGGTTCCAATTATACTAAACAAAGCAATTATTAATAAAATACTTATTGCAAACCTTAAATCTGCCAATGATCTAAAAAGTTTTTGTTTCATTCGGTAGTTTAATTTATATAAATAGGTTTTGAAGATGCAAGACGAATACGTCCTGAAGCAGCCCAATTTTGTAATTTTAGTGTTTGATTATTTTCTAATTGTGCTAAAGGAATTAATTCATTTAAGGCTAAACATATATCATCTGTTGTAAATTCTCGTTTTTCATAAAAAGCATGATACATTCCTTCTATAATACTTTGGCGAATTTCAGCACCAGAAAATGATTCAGAGAGTTGGGCTAATTTCGAATAATCAAACGATTTCCAAGTATTTGGACGAAATTCTTGAAGATGAATCTTAAAAATTTGTTCTCGTTCTTCTTTTTTTGGTAAATCTAAAAAGAAAATTTCATCGAAACGACCTTTTCGAATAATTTCTAATGGCAAAACATCAACATTATTTGCTGTGGCAACGACAAATACAGGTTTTGTTTTTTCCGATAGCCAACTGATAAAAGTAGCTAAAACACGATTACTCGTACCACTATCACCTTTGTTATCATTATTACTAAATGCTTTATCAATTTCATCAATCCATAAAATACAGGGTGCTAATGTTTCTGCAACATTAATCATTTGTCTAAGTCTTGACTCTGATTCCCCTACAATTCCTCCAAAGAGCTTACCAACATCTAATTTTAATAAGGGTAATTGCCATTCCGTGGCAATTGCTTTAGCTGTAAGTGACTTTCCTGTTCCTTGAATTCCTACAAGTAATAAACCACGTGGAGTGGGTAACCCATAATTTGACGCTTGTATACCAAAAGAGGTTTTTCTTTTTCGTAACCATTCTTTTAAATTATTTACACCTCCAATATTAGTAATTTTTTCATTTACTGACCAATATTCTAAAATTTCAGTTTGACTTATAATTTGTTTTTTTTCATTTAATAAAATTGCTATGCTACTTTCATTGATGGTTTTATGAGTAACAATAATTTTCGATAAAACTCGTCGAATACGCTCAAGAGATAATCCTTGACAAGCTCTTGTTAAACTTTCGAATAAATTTGCATCAATTTTAATATTTAATGAATTGATTAATCGATTTAATTCTTGATTTATTTCACTTTCAATTGGTAAATGAAATTGCAATACAGTGACTAAATCTTGTAATTCTCGTGGAATTTCAAGTTCTGACGCAACAATAATAATGGTTTTTGGTTGTAATTTTAAAATCCGACTTACATTTTTTAATTTTCGTGAAATGGAAATATCTGTTAAAAACCGATTAAAGTCTTTTAGTAAAAAAAGTGCTGGTGTTTCAGACGTTAAACGTTCAACAAGTTCTAGCGCTTGTAATGGATTTCGTTTTGCAAATCCTTCATTGTTAGGATTATTAGTATATCCATCAACAAAATCCCAACTATATACACTTCGATTTAAATTTGTTTTAATATGTTTACGAATAACGTATTCAACCCGATCTTCTTCAAGTGTATTTATATATATAATTGGATACCGCGCTTTTAATAAAAGCGTTAATTCATCATTAAATTTCATAAGCTAGTTATCTAGAAACTTAGTTTGCTAAATTATTATTATATTAGATTTAAATAAAAAATTATTTAATATTAAATTAAACCAATAGAAGAAATTTGTGTAATTAACTCATAAATACTATTAACTCTTCATCAAAAAATATTAAAAGCACTTAGATATAATTTATTTTATTAGTAAAGAACTCATCTCTAAAATTTGCAGAGAGCAAAAATTTAGTCATATTTTTTGATATTTCGATCGAAGCTAAGATATAAATATTACGAATTAAAAAGACATGAAGATTTAGAAAAATTAAAAAATTTTGAGTGAAAAGGTTATTTAACAACATATTTTAAAACTCTAAAAAATCTAAATGAAGAAATAAATAGTAGTTTTGAGAATATAAAATTCTTTCTTCAAAACTACTAAAAATACTATATTGTTTGCTCAAAATCGATTTCAATTTCGATGCATTTTTCATCTACTTTTAATTTGCAATAGCGAGCACTCTATTTTTGAATTGCTAAGTTTTTACGCCCTTTTTTTCGACGACCTCGAATAATTTTACGGCCTTGAGCAGTCGCCATACGAGCACGAAAACCTGATAATTTTAAAATCGAATATCTTGTTTTATTAGATAAGGTACGTTTTGTCATAATGAAATTCTAAATTTAAAATAAAAATTAATTTAACTATTTTATAATATTGATGAACGAAGAAGGTCATAAATAACTAGATGTCGAATTGTTAAAGTTCGATTTTGAAATAATTCATACGCTTCGTTTTTATATTCAAATAAAGGATTTCGTTGACCATAACTACGCCAACCGACAGCATCTCTTAATAAAGACATTTTCTGTAAGTGTTCTTTCCAGGCTATATCAATATAAATCAAAATAAGGGTTCGTTCGATTGAGCGAATTATACCGATATGTCGAATTTCTAATTCTAATACTTTTAATTCATATGATAACCAAAATTCTTGAAATAAATAAGTTTCTAACTCAAATGAATCGAACTTAGTTATATCATAGCCAAATTTATTTATAAGAGTTGATATGTTTAGTCTTGTTCCAAATAAATTTTCAATTAAAAATAAAGCTTGATTAATATCAAATTTCTTTGCTTTTAACTCACTTATAAGTTCTTCAATAATTTGTTCGCCATACGCTAAAATTTTATCACGAACAGATGTACTTTCTAAGATCTTACGACGTTCATAATAAACAACCGCTCGCTGTTTATTTAAAATTTCATCATATTCAAATAACGATTTACGACCATCATATCTATCTTCTTCAACACGTTTTTGGGCTGAATCTAAACTTTTAGTTAATAATTCTGATTCTAATGGAACATCATCGAAAAGTTGATTTTGCATAAAATCCTGAATTTTTGAACCTCCAAAAATTCTTAACAATTCATCTTCTAAACTTAAGAAAAATCGAGATTTTCCAGGATCTCCTTGTCTCCCACACCTACCTCTTAATTGGTTATCAATTCGACGAGAATAATTACGTTCAGTTCCTATAATATAAAGACCACCTAAATTCTTAACAATGGTATTGTCTAATTTTTGTCTTTTTTTTGAAAAGTTAAGGAGTTCATTAACTAAAAATTTAATAGAACATTGATAGCTTGTTTTTGGAATTTGAATTTGATCGCTTTCATTTAAAAGTTTTAAAATTCCAGTTTCAGATAAAGTTAAGAAATTTGAATCCTGAAGTAATGAACTTAAAACACTTAAAAATTTTTGTGAAGTACCAACTAAATACGACATTAAAGGTCCAAAAATAGAGGCCTGATTCAAATTCTGCTGATTTTTTGCTAAAACTAAAACCGTATATAATTGTTTTCGAACTGTAAAAGTAATATTACCACCTAAAATGATATCGGTACCACGACCTGCCATATTTGTAGCAATAGTAATACTATTTCTTTTTCCGGCTTGCGCTACAATTTCAGCTTCTCTTTTAACATTTTCAGGTTTTGCATTTAAAATTTGATATGGTAATTGATATTCTTTTAATAATTCTCCTAACATATCTGATTTTTCAACTGTTGTTGTACCAATTAGAATAGGTTGTCCTGTAAAAGAAATATCTTTACATTCTTTAGCAACGGCATTCCATTTTGATAAATTATCTTTATAGACAAGATCTGGAAAATCTTTTCGAAGATTTGGTCTTGCAGTTGGAATTGTTTCAACCGGTAACCTATAAATTTTTTCAAATTCAACTTCTGCTGTTTTTGCAGTTCCTGTCATTCCAGATAATTTAGGATATAACAAAAAGAAGTTTTGGTATGTAATCGACGCTTTTGTTTCAGTATTTTGACGAATTGGAACATTTTCTTTTGCTTCCACGGCCTGATGTAAGCCTTCACTCCAACGTCGATCCGGCATCGTTCGACCAGTAAATTCATCAACAATAATAATCTGATTATTTTGAACAATATAATGAACATTTTTAAAAAATAAGGTCGTTGCTTTAATTGCAGTAATTACATAAGGAATCCATGGATCATTTGGATTATATAAATCCTCAATTCCTAAAATATTTTCAATTTGTACACTTCCTTGTTCAGTTAAAATAACATTTTTATTCTTTTCATCGACTTTAAAATGAACATTAACTTCTAAATAATTGGTAACCTCAGCAGCAATAATATATTTATCAATTGATGTTTCAATCGAATCAGAAATAATTAATGGAGTTTGGGCTTCATCAATAAAAATTGAATCAACTTCGTCTACAATACAATAATTAAATGCAGGTAAGACAACTTCGTTAATATTCAATGCCATATTGTCACGTAAGTAATCAAAGACTACTTCGTTATTGGTTACATATGTTATATCGGCTTTATAGTTTTGTTGTCGTTCAGAAACTAACATGTTTTCTTGAATTAATCCTGTATCTAATCCTAAAAACCGATAAATTTGACCCATAGAGACTTGATCACGACTGGCTAAATAATCGTTAACGGTAACAATATGAACACCTTTATTTGTTAAAGCATTTAAATATGCAGGTAACGTTGCCACTAATGTCTTACCTTCACCGGTTCGCATTTCTGCTATTTTGCCACTATTTAGAACTAAACCGCCCATTAATTGAACATCAAAATGACGCAAGCCTAACGTTCGTGCACTTGCTTCACGCGTAATTGCAAATGCTTCAGGAATTAATGTTGTTAAATTTTGTTCGATTTGGTAGCGTTTTTTTAATTGAAATGTTTTATTTCGAAGTTCTCCATCCGTTAACGTACTTAAACTATTTTCTAAAGCATTAATTTCAGAAATTAATTTTTGATATTTTTTTACAATTGAATCTTTTGTAAATGGATTTTTTAACATTCTATAAGTTTTATAGCATTTTATTAAACAATAATATTTATTCGTTTATGTTTAGCATCTTTATAATCAAATTTTACAGTTCCATCAGTTAAAGCGAATAGTGTAAAATCTTTTCCACAACCTACATTGATTCCTGGTTGAAATTTCATGCCACGTTGTCGAACTAAGATATTACCTGCTTTAACAACTTGTCCTCCAAATCGTTTAACTCCTAATCGTTTTGCATTTGAATCACGACCATTTTTAGTACTACCAGCACCTTTTTTGTGAGCCATTTTAATCTTTCCTTTATCTTTATTAAATAATACTTATATCTTCGATAAGAACGCGTGTCATTTCTTGACGATGACCTTGTTTTTTACGTGTTTTCTTTTTTGGTCTCATCTTATAGACAATAGTTTTACGTCCACGTAAATGTTCCAAGATTTTACCTTTAATTTTAACACTATCTAAATATGGTTTTCCAATAAGAATCTCACCATCATTATTTAGTAATAAAACTCGGTTTAAAATAATTTCTTTACCTAGTTCTGTAGGAATACGATTTAAATCATAGTATTTACCCGTTTCAACCCAGAACTGTCTTCCACTTATTTCGACAATTGCATATTTCATAATTTAAAAGACATTATCTTTATATATCAGTATGGTAATAAAAAACTTTTGGGAAAGTCAAATTATTTAGACATGGATAATATTATTTTTGTATGTTTTTAAGTGTCCATAATTCATTATAAAAAAATTCGAATGCTTTGGACTGATAACAGTCAGAATTTGTTATAATTGAGAGTGTACGAGTAATTTTAATGTTTTCAATTGTAATAATTTCAACGGTTTCTAATTCAATTTCTTTTTCAATTGCAGATGAAGAAACAAAAGCTGCACCTAAACCTAAACTAACAGCTGTTTTTATTGCTTCAATGGAATTTAATTGCATAATAATATTAAATTGTTTTGTTTCAATATTATTTTGTATTAAAATGTTATCAATAAATTTTCGAATGGTTGAATTGGAATTTAAAGTTATAAAATTGAGATGATATAAATCATCTTTATTTATAATTTTTTTCTTTTTAATTGCAAACGGATGAGATTTCGGTATGATTAATAAAAGTTCATCTTCAACAAAACTCTCAACTTTAAGACTTTTTTTTAATTCAGATGGAACATCTCCCCCTACTACTGCAATATCAATTTCCCGATTAACTACATTTTTTGCGATTACGCGAGTTGATTCTACTTGTACTTTTAAATTTATCTGTGGATAGTTTTGAGCAAATAGAGCTAAAACACGTGGCATTAAATATGTTCCAATTGTTTGACTAGCACCTACTGTTAAGTTTCCGCGATCCCCGTTTTTTAGATCATTTAAAACTCGACAACTTTCTTCACATAAAGCAAGAACTCGTTCTGAATATTGAAGAAATACTTTTCCAGCTTCAGTCAATGAGATTTTATTATGCTCTCGATTTAATAATGTAATATCTAAACGATTTTCTAATGTTTTAATTTGTTTACTTAATGATGGTTGAGAAATAAATAAAACCTCAGCAGCTCGTGTAAAACTTTGTTCAGAAGCAACGGCTTTTAAAATCCGAAGTTGTTGTAGCGTAAAAGGAAGAATCATTTTGTTTAAAATAATGTCTATTGTTTATAAAATGTATAATGGATCTTATTTCTCAAACTGCGGATGGAGAGACTCGAACTCTCAAAACAAAAGTTACTAGGACCTAAATCTAGCGCGTCTACCAATTTCGCCACATCCGCCGATTTACTTTATTAACAACCAATTTGATAAAAATTCAAATTGATTGTTATTGAATAAAAAATACACTTATTTCTTTCAAATTTTAACGATTAAATAAAAACTCTTATTTTAAAAAGTAACTTTATTTATTAATTCGAAATGAAAAGTAGCTTTTTAAATACTTAACTTTTATTATCACTGAACATTTAGAGTTAAAAAATAAGTATTCGCCAATAATCTTCTATTCATCTACATACATACTATATAGAAAACTAGTTGATTTTCCTCGTAAAATTGATTTCGCTAATGAAAGTGATTTTTCTGCTGCTTTATTCGCTTTTCTTTTCCAATTTGCTTTACGAGCATTTTTTTTTGATTTCGATGTCCGTTTTTTCGGTACAGCCATAATCCTAAAATTTTAGAAAGTATTATAGAACAGACTATAGAAAAAATTTACGAAAAAGTCAACTAATTTAAAAAGTTATTCTTTTTCTCTAATAGCTTGTTTTTTGATTCCAGCGTTCTAAAACTAATGTATTTGAACCATCATTATTTTGTTGATATTTAATTGGTTGGAATCCAATTTTTTGACTTTCCCCAATAATAACTTCACCTGCATACTGTTGAGCAATTTTATCAACAAAACTTTCTATTGGATATGGTTGTTCCCAAAAACTCATATCAACAACTAATTCATATTCTTGGCCATTCCAACAAAATTCAACATCATATCCATTTGATTGTGGAATTACTAAATTAATACTATAAGGGTTAGAACCATATCCATCTATAACTTTTTTTTCTCGTTGATGCGTAATTTCTAATCTATTCAAGGCTTTTTCTAAATAAAAAAGATTTTGGAAACGAGTTTTCATGTTTGTAAAATGTGACATAGAGATCGCTAGTTTTAAGGTTAATACGTTTACAATAAGTATAGATTATCTGAAAAACTTTAAACGTCTATTTTTATTTTATAAATTATTTCCTTCAATCTAGAGCTTATAATTTTTGAAATAAAATTCGGAAAATTTAAAGAATTATTAATATTAAACAATGAATAATTGAACTTAAAGATAATTATATTTCAGTAAGTTAGTCGAATTGATAAATAAAAAATACTATAATTTTTTAAAATAGAAGAATATTTTAAAGAAAATAAACTATAATCTACAATAGTAACTAATAAAATTATATAAAATTTATGTCTCATACAGTTAAGATATATGACACATGTATTGGTTGTACGCAATGTGTCCGAGCTTGTCCTACTGATGTATTAGAAATGGTTCCATGGGATGGTTGTAAATCAGGTCAAATTGCTTCTTCGCCACGTGTAGAAGATTGCGTGGGATGTAAACGTTGTGAAACAGCATGCCCAACAGATTTTTTAAGTGTTCGTGTTTATTTAGGAGCAGAAACAACTCGAAGTTTAGGTTTGGCATATTAAACAGCCTATTTTCACATAAATAAAACAGGAATCTAAAAATTTTAAATCGTTTTTTAGATTCCTGTTTTTTTATGATAACCAACCATAACTATGTAAACCTTTTCCTAAAAAATTAACACCTAAATAGCAAATCCAAATAACAAAGAAGCCTAGACCACCTAAGATTGCTGTTTTTTTACCTTCCCAACCTTTTGTTATTCGTGAATGTAAATACGTAGCAAAAACAAGCCATGTAATTAAGGCCCAAGTTTCTTTTGGATCCCAACTCCAATACGATCCCCACGCTTCATTTGCCCAAACACCTCCAGCAATAATTCCAATTGTTAAAAAAGGAAAACCTAATCCAATTATTCTATAGCTCCAATTATCTAAACTTTGTAAAAGTTTTAATTTTCCAAGTTCTGAAATTTCATCAGATGGTGAAAATAATTTGGTTTCATAATATTCTAACATAACATTATAAAGTGGTAATGACGATTCATCAATTGCTTGTAAATTAACATCTTGATATTTTGAAATTACTAAGAATAAAATACATAATAATGAACCCATAATCAATGTAGCATAACTTAACATCATCATACTAACATGCATCATTAACCAATTTGATTGTAATGCAGGGACTAACGGACTTGATTTTTGCATATCAGCCGAAAGCGTTAAATTTGCAAATCCATTAATTAATAAAGCAACCGGAATTAAAATAGCGCCCATTAATTTACTTTTTGTTTTAAATTCAATATATAAATAAATTGTTAATAATGTCCAAGTTAAAAACAATAAAGATTCATATAAATTACTTAAGGGAAAATACCCTGCTACAATCCATCTTGAACAAAGAATAAAGAATAATAATACATTTGCAATAATTGCACTGAATTTACCTATTCTTACTAGTTGATTTGAGGAAGTGAAAAATGATAAACTTACCCAATAAATTACCATAGTAAACAATAAAATTCCAAAAACTAGATTCGATGAAAGATTTTGAATAAGATTCCAATCCATGAAATTTCTCCAATAAAATTTTTTATATAAATTGTTACACATTATATTATTGTACTAAAAACATAGATGATTAATTAACTTTATTTTTGTCAGTTTGAGATGTTATAAATTTAGTTTCGTTAATTAGTGTTTAAATTAAATAACCTTGATGATTTGAAAATTTAAAAAAATTTGTTTTTCGAAACTTTATTGTTAAACAACAAACATTAAAAATTTTACTTTTTACATTGTAAGTCTTTTAACAATAAACTAATCAAATATATTGAAATTGTAATTGACATTGTTAATAAGTTCCAAGTAACATAGTTTTAGTTCCAAGAAAATAATATATTATGTCAGCAACAGTAAAATATGAAATGATGATTCTTCTAACAGAAGAATTTAATGATAGCGAATTAAAAACTTGGGCCTTTAATTATGCAAAAGGGTTAAGAAAATTAAATGCTTCGAAAATTTCTGTAATTTCTCGTGGGAAACGTGACTTAGCTTATTTGATTAAAGATCAAAAAAGAGGGAATTTTATTCAAATTAATTTTGCAAGTATCCCTAAATGTATTGATACTTTCTCAAATAGTTTAAAATTTGATAATAATGTTTTAAGGTTTTTAATTTTAAAAAAACAAATTACATAAAAACTTTCTAATTAAAAAAGAACTTGAATTTATAGAAAAGATATGATAATATATGAATAGTAATTATATCCTCAGTAGCTCAGTGGTAGAGCAATCGGCTGTTAACCGATTGGTCGTAGGTTCAAATCCTACCTGGGGAGTTTTTAACAATATTTTAAAGATGATAGATACATTTGATACTTTAAAGATTGGAGATAAAATATTTAATTCACGTCTGATGTTGGGAACAGGAAAATATCGAACAGTTGATGATGCTGTTAACAGTATTACGAAAAGTGGATGTGAAATGGTAACTGTTGCTATACGCCGATTACCAACAAATTTAAGTAATGATAATACAAGTTTTCTTAAATCTTTAGACTGGGAAAAATTATGGTTATTACCAAATACAGCAGGTTCTCAAACAGCCGAAGAAGCTATTCGAATGGCTTTTCTAGGTCATGAATTAGCCTGTCAAATTGGACAAGAAGATAATTTTTTTGTTAAACTTGAAGTAATTTCGGATCCAAAATATTTATTACCTGATCCAATTGGAACATTAAAAGCAGCTGAATTCCTAATTAAAAAAGGATTTACTGTCTTACCATATATTAATGCTGATCCAATGTTAGCATTACATCTCGAAGATTTAGGATGTGCAACTGTCATGCCTTTAGGTTCACCTATAGGTTCTGGCCAAGGATTAAATAATCTCGCTAATATTCAGATTATTATTGAAAATGCAAAAGTACCAGTTATTGTAGATGCTGGAATTGGAGCACCTAGTGAAGCAACATTAGCTATGGAGATGGGGGCTGATGGTGTTTTATTAAATACTGCAGTCGCTCAAGCGAAAAATCCAGAAAAGATGGCATTAGCTATGAATCTAGGTGTACAGGCTGGTCGTTTAGCTTATTTAGCTGGTCGAATGGAACGAAAATACTATGCAGATGCTAGTTCACCTGTACAGCACATTAGTAAATTAATATAACTTCAATTTTTATTCTGATTGCATAAATTTTAAACAATCAGAATAAAAATTTAAAGAATAATGTTTATTCGACGTTAAATGGATTAATCTGTTACACTAAGTGCTGATTCTTCATTTTCATTTGAATTTTCTTGTTCTTTTGCTTTAATTAATTCAGGATCAACATTTGAATAATCAATTTCAACATCAACGTCATTACTATAAGTAACTCCCCAAGGTGTTCGTTCAAGTTCTTTTCGTGTTACTTTTAGTTTTGTATACGGATATAATGGTGTTGATAAACATTCTTGTGCTAACGTATCTTCTAATAATCTCATTACAGCTCGACGTAATGGACGAGCACCGTAAACAGGATCATAACCTTCTTCGGTTAAAAGATTTCGTACAGATAAATCTACTTCTAAAGTAATATCTTTTTCTGCTAATCGTTTTTGTAATGAACTTACCATTAAACCACAAATTTCCCAAATATCAAATTTCGTTAAATGATTAAAAACAATAATTTCATCAATACGATTTAAAAACTCTGGTCGGAAAAATTCTTTCAATTCGTCATTTACTAATCGTGTTACTTTTTTAAAAACTTTTTCATCTTTGATTGGTTCTGGTGTTGGTTCCCAACCTAAAACTCCATCTGCATCAAGTTTAAATGGTGCTTTTTCATCCTGAGATTTTGACTTAATACCACTTTCGCGTTCAATAATTTTTGCTCCAAGATTAGTTGTCATTACGACTAAAGCATTTTTAAAATCAATTACCCGACCTTTTGAATCTGTTAATCGCCCATCATCTAAAATCTGTAATAATAAATTAAATACATCTGGGTGAGCTTTTTCGACTTCATCTAATAATACGACAGAATAAGGTTTAGTTCGAACAGCTTCCGTTAATTGACCACCTTCATTATAACCAACATATCCAGGAGGCGAGCCAATTAGTTTTGCAACTGTATGTTTTTCCATATATTCAGACATATCTAATCGAACCATAATATCTTCATTACCGAACATATATTCCGCTAACGCTTTTGTTAATTCAGTTTTACCTACACCAGTTGGACCTGCAAAAATAAAACTTGCAATTGGGCGATTTGGATTTCGTAAACCTACACGAGCTCGACGAATTGCTTTTGAAACAGATACAATCGCATGATGTTGACCGATTAGACGTTCATGAAGCGTATCTTCCATTTTTAACAATCGTTTTGATTCAGAATCAGAAATTTTTGCTACAGGTACTCCAGTCCAACCAGAAATTACTTCTGCTACATCATTTTCCATAACTGTATCAACTTCTTTTCGTGTTATCCCAATTGCTTCATTTGTTAATGCCGTACGTTTCATAATTGAAATTAATGTACGAATTTCCATTTCATGATCAACTAATTGCTTTGCAATGTCAAAATCATGTTGTTTAATACTTTCTTCTTTATCTTTTAATGTTTCTTGTAATTCATTCATTAATCGTCTTAAACCTAATGGTAATCGACGGTTTTCTAAACGAACTCGCGAACCTGCTTCATCTAATACATCAATAGCTTTATCAGGTAAGAATCGATCAGCAATATATTTATCAGCTAATATTGCTGCCTGTTCTACAGCTTTATCGTGATAACTTAATGTATGGTGTTGTTCAAATTTTCCACGTAAACCTCGTAAGATATCAATTGTAACTCCAACACTTGGTTCTTTAACATGTACTGGTTGGAATCGACGCTCTAAAGCTGGATCACGTTCAATATATTTTCTATATTCATCAATTGTTGTTGCACCGATACATTTAAATTTTCCTCGTGCTAAGGCTGGTTTTAGAATATTAGCTGCGTCAACAGCACCTTCAGCTGCGCCCGCTCCAACTAACGTATGAATTTCATCAATAACCAAAATTACCCCAGAATCATTCTGAACTTCTTCAACAATACGTTTGATTCGTTCTTCAAATTCACCTCGATATTTTGTCCCTGCTAAGATAGACCCTAAATCTAATGCCATTAATAAATGACCATCCAGAAAATCAGGACCTTTATCACTTAAAATAAGTTGTGCTAAACCTTCTGCAACTGCAGTTTTCCCAACACCAGGTTCACCAATTAAAACAGGATTGTTTTTACTCCGTCGGGCTAAAACTTTAATCACTTCATTGATTTCTTTATCACGTCCAATAACAGGATCTAATTTCCCATCAACAGCTTCTTTTGAAATATTTTCCGAGTATTCATCCAATGTAGGAGTCTGACTAGCTCGTTTTTCACGTTCTAACATAAATTTTTCTGCTTGTGTTAGAGGTCGTAAAATTTCTTCTTGATTTAGATCAATTTCCATTAAAACATGATTACGAAGTTTTGGTACATCAACTCGTAATTTTTCTAATGTACGCATTGCAACACCATCAGGTTCTGCAAGAATAGCTAAAAGAATGTGCTCAGTTCCTACAAAATTTTGACCAAGATCTTTACCTTCTTGTACTGCCATTTCTAAAACGCGTTTTGCACGTGGAGTAAAAGGAATTTCTGATGCGACAAACCCTGTTCCTCGTCCAATATACATTTCAATTTCTTTACGCGCTTTTTTAATAGAAACTTTTGCTTTTTTCAGAGCTCTTGCTCCTATTCCATGTCTTTGCCCAATCACACCAAGTAATAACTGTTCTGTCCCAACAAAATTGTGCCCCATACGGCGTGCTTCTTCTTGAGATAACATTATTACTTTAATTGCTCCCTCCGTAAACTTTTCAAACATAGTGTTTCCTTGTAGAGTTAATAATTAATAAATTAAATTTATAAAAAACTTGCTGATGATTCAATAGTTTATTAACATTAATTAGATTTCCTTTTTTCACTTGTATGTTTATAACTAATCACATGTATTTTTAAATAAAGTAGAAATAAAGTTTGTTAGAATTAAGTTTGAATGAGATTCTCTTATTTATATGTATCAAATACGAGATAAATTATGAGAGTTGCATAATATCTTATTATTTATTATACTTCAAAAAATAACAAATTGCAATGTGAAAATTGGCGGTATGGCCAAGTGGTAAGGCAGTGGATTGCAAATCCTCGATCCCCAGTTCGAATCTGGGTGCCGCCTAGAACATTTTACTAAAATGTTGCTAATATAACTGAATTAGTTATATCATTTAGTTGCGTATACTTACAGGGGGACGTGGTGGAATTGGTAGACACGACGGACTTAAAATCCGTTGCCTAGTGATAGTGCGTGAGGGTTCAAGTCCCTCCGTCCCCAATCTAATATAGATTTAAAAATCTGAATTAACATCAGTTTATATATTTATTAATTTGAGAATATTTTCAACAAGCGCTAAAATAGTAAAATTTATTTTCAAATAAAATTTAAAGATAAAATAATAAAAATTTAGTTTATACGAAAGACATAAGAATATGATTAATTTTTTACTTAGAAACGATCGTAAAGAATTAGTTCTAATAATTTAAAAAAACTATAAAATTATTGAAGTTCAATGGTTTGATAGTTTTTTGTGAAATTTTCATTTAAATTTTAAGGATTTTTAGAAATTTAAATTACAGCATTGTATTAGAATTTTTTACTAATACAATGCTGTAATTTAAATTTTTACGATAAACAAATTCGATATAATACACCTGATGGTAATTCTGATTTAGATAATAAATCAAAAATATTAACAGTTGAATCATAATAAATTTCTAATAATCGTTTATGAATTCGTAACTCAAAATGTTCACGTGAATCTTTATCAACATGAGGTGAGCGTAAAACACAATAAATACGTTTATCTGTTGGTAACGAAACAACGCTTATATTGTTTACGTTATCATTTTGTATTGTATCAACTATTTTACGACACGATGAAGTTAAAAGTTCATGATTAAACGATTCTAATCTTACACGAATTTTTTCGTTCGTTGTTGTTTCCATAAATTTATTTTATTAGTTAACGATTTTAGAAACTACACCTGCTCCGATCGTACGGCCACCTTCACGAATAGCGAAACGCATACCTTCTTCAATCGCAACAGGGTAAATTAATTTTGCAGTCATTTTAATTCGATCTCCAGGCATTACCATTTCTACAATTGATCCATCATCAGCTGTGAATTGTTCAATTGAACCTGTTACATCAGTTGTTCGTACATAAAATTGTGGACGATATCCAGTAAAGAATGGTGTATGACGACCACCTTCATCTTTAGTTAAAACATAAACTTCTGATTCAAAGTCTGTATGAGGAGTAATTGTACCTGGTTTAGCTAATACCATTCCACGTTCAATGTCTTCACGTGTAACACCACGTAATAGAATACCTACATTATCACCAGCGAATCCTTCATCTAATGTTTTTTGGAACATTTCAATTCCGGTAATCGTCGTTGTTTGAGTGTCTCGAATTCCAACAATTTCAATACTATCACCAACTTTAACAACTCCACGTTCAATACGTCCTGTTGCTACAGTTCCACGACCTGTAATTGAGAAAACGTCTTCAATCGCCATTAAGAATGTTTTTTCAACATCACGTTCAGGAGTTGGGATATATTCATCCACTGCATCCATTAACGCAAAAATTTTATCAACCCATGGATTATCACCCCGTTTAAGATCTGGGTTCGAAGAAATCGCTTCAATTGCTTGTAAAGCAGAACCCGGACAAATTGGAATATCATCTCCTGGGAAATCATAAGCTGAAAGTAACTCACGAACTTCTAATTCTACTAATTCTAATAATTCCGCATCATCAACTTGGTCTTCTTTATTTAAGAAAACAACAATGTCAGGAACACCTACTTGTTTTGATAATAAAATATGTTCACGTGTTTGAGGCATAGGACCATCAGCAGCAGATACAACTAAAATTGCACCATCCATTTGAGCTGCCCCAGTAATCATATTTTTTACATAATCAGCGTGACCTGGACAATCTACGTGTGCATAATGACGTGTACTAGTTTCATATTCTACGTGTGCTGTATTAATCGTAATCCCACGTGCACGTTCTTCTGGAGCACCATCGATATCTGAATAATCTTTTACTTGACTATTACCTTCTAAAGCCATTGTAGCAGTAATAGCAGCTGTTAATGTTGTTTTACCATGATCTACGTGTCCAATAGTACCAATATTAACGTGTGGTTTCGTACGTTCAAACTTTTCACGTGCCATTTTAAAGTTCCCTTAAATTTTAATTTATATATAGTCGAATAAGCTTTTAGCGAGAAAATTTTTTATTGCTTAATAACGGAAATGAGCAAAAGCTTTATTAGCATCTGCCATTTTATGTGTTTCTTCTTTTTTCTTAATAGTATTACCGATTTCATTTGCTGTGTCAATGATTTCACTAGCTAACTTAATTGACATATTACGTCCAACGCGGTCTCTGGCATACTTAATAATCCATCTTAATGCTAAGTTTGTAGCACGAAATCCACTTACTTCAATTGGAACTTGATAAGTTGAGCCACCAATTCGTCGAGCTTTTACCTCAACCACTGGACTAGCGTTTCGAATAGCTTTTTCAAAAACAACTAATGGATCTTCATTTGTTTTAGCTTTAATAATGTCAAACGCTCCATTAACTATATTTTGTGCTAAGTTTTTTTTCCCGGATTTTAGAATTCGTGCGATAAGCAAGCTAACTAAGTAACTATTATATGTAGAATCGGGGTTAGGAAATCTTTTTTTTGAAATATTTCGACGAGACATAATATCAAGTTTTTTAAAAATGAATATAAATTATTTTATATAGAGATAGCCTCTTCGTAATTCTCTTTTAAATTTTTTAAGAAGAAGAATTACTCAGAAGTTATCTAAAAAGTTTCGATAAAATTTTAAAATTTAATTATTTATCTTTTTTTGGTTTTTTAACACCATATTTGGAACGACCTTGTGTACGATCTTTAACACCGCCGCTATCTAAAGCACCTCGAATAATATGATAACGAACACCAGGTAAATCTTTTACCCTACCACCACGAATTAAAACAACTGAATGCTCCTGTAAATTATGTCCAATTCCAGGAATATAAGCTGTAACTTCGAAGCCTGATGTTAAGCGAACACGTGCAACTTTTCGTATCGCTGAATTCGGTTTTTTAGGTGTTGTTGTATAAACACGTGTACAAACACCTCGGCGTTGTGGGCAATTTACAAGAGCCGGTGATTTTGTTTTTTTAGTAATTTGTATTCGTGGTGAACGAACTAATTGTTGAATAGTTGGCATGTAATTTAAAAATAATATATAGATATAAAATTAAAATTCGTAAATAAATTAAGAGAGTTATTTCTGCGTAGAATTTAAACCGTATTTTTTCATAAATCTTTCAACACGACCTTCACTATCAATAAGAGTTTGTGAATCGGTATAAAAAGGATGGTTTGCTAACCAAACGTCAACTTGTAATTCACGTTTTGTTGAACCAACATAGCAAAGTAATTTTCCATCGCAAAAAACGGGAGTATTTGTAAACCAAGTAGGATGAATTTCGGGTTTTGGCATATTTTTGATTTCTTTTAACGTTTTGAGTATTGTGGGGCTTTTCGGGCTTTTCGTAAACCATATTTTTTTCGTTCTTTAATTCGTGCATCACGTGTTAAGAATCCAAATGGTTTTAAAATTGAACGATTTTCTGGGTTCATTTGACAAAGTAACCGAGCCACTCCAAGTCGTATAGCATCAGTTTGACCTGTAAGTCCGCCCCCGTTAACCAAAACTATAATATCATATTGATTATCTAAATTTAATTGTTTAATAGGGGACCAAATTTTGTTTAAATAAGTTGCATTATATTGCAAATATTTTTCACCTGGAACTTTATTAATAATTAAATTTCCATTACCAGGAACAAGAAAAACTCGTGCAATAGCTTGTTTTCGTTTTCCAAGCCCAATGCTGTTTTTTTGAAAAACTAATTCAACGTTTGTATTCATAAAAATTTTTATATTTTGTTATTAAATTTTATTAAGTTCTTCTAGTTTAATAGGATTTTGTGCAGTATGAGGATGTTGTGAACCTTGGTAAACTTTTAAGCGTTTTGACAAATGTCTTCTTGGAAAACCGTTAGGTAACATTCCAAAAATACATTTTTCAATAATTCTTTGTGGAAGAGCGTTAACTAAACGTTTTAAAGAACTGCCAGGACGACCTGGATTGAAAACATGAAATTTTGTAATATTTCGATCTAACGTTAAGCATTCTGCGTTAACTAAAATTACATAATCACCCATATCAAACGAAGGATGATAATATGATTTGTGTTTACCTGACAATAAAGCGATACTTAAGGATGCTATTCGGCCTAAGCGTTTATCTTTACAATCAATGACATACCATTTTCTTTTATTATAATCAGAAGTCGGGATAAATGTTTCATTCATAAAATATTAATTAATATAATAAAATGCCTTATTATTTTAGGACTATGCCTAATTTCGTTTTAAGAGTTGTAAAAACTTCGTCCGCAGATTTGCGACCAAAATTTTTAAGTTCTTGTAATTTTTCAGGTGAATATTCTAGTAAATCACCAATTGTATTTATTTGCGCACGTTTTAAACAATTATATGCACGAACTGATAATTGCAATTCTTCAATTGCAATATTTGTATGGGGGTCTAAAGGACTTTTAATATCTTTTTTTTCTAGTTCATTTGTTCCTTGAATAACATTATTCTTTGTTAGAGAACTAAATAAATCAATAATAAATTCAGATGCATGTGAAACAGCATCTTCAGGCGAAATACTCCCATTTGTCCAAACATCAAGGAATAAACGTTCAGTTATATAATTTGAATTATCATAAACGTTTTCTATTTTGAAATCTACTTTTTGTACTGGCATAAAAATTGCATCTATTTGTAAAAAGTCATCTGACTTATCAGCAAATGTTTGACCTGCTAATTTATAGCCTGTCCCATATTCAAATTTAAATTCTATTTCAAGACAGTTAGAGGTTGAAATTGTTGCTATATAATGATTAGGATTTATAATTTCTAAGTTTGATGGCAATTGAATTGAATTTGCTGTAATTACTGCTGGTCCTTGGATTTTTAATCGACCAAATTCTGGATCTGTTGTTTTACTTTTTAAAACGATTCCTTTTAAATTTAATAATATTTCAAGAATATCTTCTCGAACACCTGGAATAATAGAAAATTCATCTCGGACTCCAGCAATTCTAACAGCTGTAATTGTAACGCCTCCTATATCACTCAATAAAACTCTTCGTAATAAATTACCTATAGTTATACCTTGTCCTGCATTTAAAGAATTAATCAAAAATTGACTATAGATAGATCCTGACTCAATTTTTTCTGATTTGAGACACTTAATAGAAATGTTCTTCATAATTTCTAGTAATATGTTTAATAATATATTTAGTCAAATATCTCGCTAAATTTTTTTAACTATGTTTATTAAGATTTTTTAAAGCTAAATTTTAAACACGACGACGTTTTGGCGGTCGACATCCATTGTGCGGAACAGATGTAATATCATGAATTGAAAGGATTTGTAAACCTGCCCCTTCAACAGCTCGAATTGCTGTTTCACGACCTGAACCTTGACCTTTAACTACAATTTCAACATTTTTCATGCCTATGCTTAAAGCTTCTAATGAAGCTTTTTCTGCTGCTGTTTGTGCAGCGAAAGGTGTTCCTTTGCGAGCACCTTTAAATCCTGAACTTCCTGCGGAAGCCCATGAAATAGTATCACCCGCTATATTTGTAATTGTTACAATTGTATTATTAAATGTAGATTGAATGTGAACAACACCTGTACTAAAACTATTTTTATCTTTTTTTAATGTAGGTTTTCGAATTTTTTGTGCCATATGAAATAAAATGTTAATTCTTATAATTTAGTGGAAATAATATTATTTTTTCTTACCAGTCACAGTTTTTTTAGATCCTCGTCGAGATCGCGCGTTTGTTCTTGTACGTTGACCACGGACAGGTAAACTATTTCGATGGCGTTTTCCTCTATGACAATTGATTTCATTTAATCGTTTAATATTTAAGCCATTAAATCGACGAAGGTCCCCTTCTAATTGTAAATCAATATTTTCTAAAGCTTGACGTAATGCAATCGTTTGTTCTGTAGTCAAATCATCTGTTCGAACTTCCGAACCAATATCTGCTACTTTAATAATTTTTTGCGCAGATGTAAGACCAATTCCGTGAATGTATGTAAGTGCGTATGCAATTCGTTTATTTCTTGGTAAATCAACACCTAGTAATCGTACCACTTGATTAACTCCTTTAAATTATTAACCTTGACGTTGTTTATGTTTCGGGTTTGGACAAATGACCATAATTTTTCCATGTCGTTTAATTACACGACATTTGTTACACATTTTTTTTACTGAAGGACGAACTTTCATTGTAATTTTTTGAATTATTAAGTAATTTTTAAAATTTATTTAATCAAATACATCATTATAAATATTTGAAAGAAGTATACTACGCATTTCTCTTGAAATATCTAGTATTACACCAACTAAAATTAATAATGAAGTAGTTCCTAAACCATTAAAGCTTGAAACATGTAGAATAGCTTCGATTATATTTGGTAATGTTGCTAATAAAGCTAACATAATTGCTCCTAATAACGTAACACGCTTCATAACTTGCTTTAAATAGAAAGTAGTTTCAATACCTGGTCGTATACCAGGTATACTTACAGCCATTTTTTGTAATTCATCAGAAATATCTTTTGGATTAAGAACAATATTTGAATAAAATAAACTAAATGATAAAATTAATACAAAATAACTAATCCAATATATAAGTTGGGATGATTTAACAAAAACTGGAAGCGTAACTATTGGTAATAGACCTAAATTTGTTATATAATTAGGTATCACTAATACAGCTGTCGTTAAAATAATGGGCATTACTCCTGCTTGATTAAACCTTAATGGAATATAATTATTCTCAGGTGAAATTGAAAAGGCTGGTGGTAGTTGGCTTAATTGTTTTGATGAAATTAATGGAACAATTCGAGCCCCTTCCTGCAATATAACAATTCCATATATTGCAATAAAGAATAATAATCCAATAATTAACCACGAACTAACGTTTAAATTTTCACTATTTTCCGTAATTAATTTTTTTCCTAAATTTGGTAAACTAGAAATAATATTTGTATAAATTAATAAAGAAGCGCCGTTACCAAGTCCATATTCTGTTACTAATTCACTTAACCATAATACAATCATGGCACCTGTCGTTAACCAAATAATTATTTCAGTTGCTAAAACTAAATTCCAGTCAAATAATGCACGTTTTAAATAAAAGGCAATACTAAAACTTTGAATCAAGGCCCAACCTAACGTAATTAAACGAGTTAGTTTTGTAATTTCTCGGCGACCTTCGCTCCCTCCTTCTTTTTGTAATTTAGAAAGTTTTGGAAAAAGACTAACTAATACTTGCATGATAATTGATGCATTTATATAAGGAAATATATTTAATGTAAATAATCCAATTACAAATGTATCATTCCCTGAGAAAGTACTAACGAGACTTCGTGTCATTGAATGTCGTTGAAGATAAAAAGCTAAGTGTCCATGGTTAATTCCTGGAACAGGAAGAAACGTTCCCATTCGAATAAATATTAATATTGCGACACTTAATAACAGACGTTTTAATAAAATATTATTATCATTATTGTTTTTCATTTTTTATTCTCGTGTTTTCTGATTTATAAAATAACTCTAAGTTAAACTAATATCACGTTTTTTTGCAACTTGAGAACTTGTTGTTAAATTGTCTAAAGCAACAATAGATGCGCGTGCATTATTTAATAAATTATTTGAACCTAGTTGTTTTGCAATTACGTTTTTAATACCTGCTACTTCTAGTACAGTACGAACAGCACCGCCCGCAATAACACCTGAACCTTCAATAGATGGTCGCATCATAATTTTACATGCGCCAAAGTTTCCATGTACTTTGTGAGGAATACTTAATGACTTAGTAATTGGAACTTGAATTAAGTTTTTCTTTCCATCTGTTTTTGCTTTTTTGAATGCATTAACAACATCATCAGCTTTAGCTACACCTACACCTACTTGTCCATTTTCATCGCCTATTACGACAATAGCACGAAAACTTAATTTTTTTCCACCTTTTGTTACTTTAGAAACTCGACTAATTTTTATTAAACGTTCAATGAACTTGGGTTCGTTTAAATTCTCGTTGCGACGAGGATTTCTTTTTTGTTTATTAGCTTGTTTTAAATTAGTACTCATAAAATTTATTAAACTTATACTTTTTAAATTGTTTATTAAAATTGAAGACCACCAGCTCGTGCTCCATCTGCTAACGCTTTTATGCGTCCATGATAAATATAGGGGCCACGATCAAAGACGATTTTTGTAATATTTTTTTTAAGACTAAGTGCTGCTAGTTTTTCACCCATTCGTCTTGAAGCCTCACAAGTTCGACCATTTGTAGTATCAAGTTTAATATCTCGATCTAAAGTTGAACAAGAAACTAATGTTGTTGAAGTTGTATCATCAATTATTTGTGCATAAATATTTTCATTAGAACGATAAACGGATAAGCGTGGTCTTTCTAAAGTTCCTTTTACTGATCCACGTAAACTATCACGTTTTAATTTTTTATATTTATTAGGTTTTAATTTTTTATTTTTATTTTTAAGTTTTAACAGCGTCCGCTTTGAAAATTTCATAACTTTATTTACTTATTATTAAAATTTTAGAATCTTATTTTTTACCAGATTTACCTGCTTTACGAACTACTACTTCACCTTTATAAAGAATTCCTTTACCTTTATATGGTTCAGGTGGTCGCCAATTTCTTATTTTAGCAGCAAATAATCCTAATTGTTCTTTATCACACGCTTGTAAATTAATTGTTGTATTTTGAACAACTTCTACTGAAATTCCCTCAGGTATTAACATTTTAACCTGATGACTATATCCTAAATTTAATACAATAGAATCACTTTGAACTGCAGCTCGATATCCAACCCCTTGTAAATTAAGGGTTAATTGAAATTGTTCCGAAACACCAATTACCATGTTATTAATTAGTGTGCGATATAACCCATGTAAAGCACGATTTGTTCGTGTTTCATTTTTTACAGTTACAAGTAAATTATCATCAGTTCGCTCAACTTGAAGCACTTCTGGAATAGTATTTTGTAATGTACCAAACTTTCCTTTGACTATAATTTCTAATTCTTTTAGATTAACATCGACATTTGCCGGGACTTTAATTGGTAATTTTCCGATACGTGACATATTATATAATTACTCCAGTTACCAAATATAACATAAAACTTCACCACCAATCCCAAGTTCTTTTGCTTTTAAGTTTGTCATTATTCCTTTTGATGTTGAAATAATTGCAATTCCTAATCCGTTTAAAACTTTTGGTAATTTTTTTGTACTAGCATAAACACGTAAACCAGGTTTACTAATTCGTTCCATTTTACAAATTACTGGTTCGCGTAATCTTCCTTTATATTTTAAAGAAATTAATAAATGCGAACGATTTTCTAATTCTGTATCAAAAACTTCAAAATCTTCGATAAATCCTTCTTCTTTAAGAATTTGAGCAATTGATTTTGACATTCTTGAGAGAGGAACTTGAACAATTTGGTGTTTAACCATATTTGCATTTCGAATGCGCGTTAATATATCTGAAATAGTATCAGTTACCACAATCTTCTCCTTATATATTTTTTAGTTTATTCTTGTGACCATCTCTTTCTTCGTAAATGTTTTTTTCTGTCCCATACTTGGTTAACTTCAGAAAAAGACGCATACTTTTCATAATATCCACAATCATTTAATGGGAATCGTAAGAATTTAAAAAGAATCATCCCATTTAAAACTTTATCGATTGTTCGAGATCTTGATTTTGGCGATGATGCTGCCATTACTAATGTAATACTAAAACCTTGAGTTTGATCGACATCTTCGTAATCAATTTCGGGAAAAATCAACTGTTCTTTTAAGCCTAACGTATAATTACCTGCTTTATCAAAACTTCTTACAGATAAACCGCGAAAATCACGAATTTGAGCAAATGTAAAAAAGATAAGTTTTGTCAAAAATGCATACATTTTCTCACCTCTTAGAGTAACCGTTAGACCTAATTCCATGTCTTCACGAATTTTAAAACCTGCAATAGCTTTCTTTGATTTAGTAATTAGTGGTTTTTGACCTGTAATCGCTGTAAATTCTTCAATACTTTTTTTCAAAATATTTGTATTTTGTGCTGCTAATCCTAATCCTCGATTAATTTGAATTTTTTGAAGTTTTGGAATAGTATGCGGATTAGCAAACATCGTTGGGTTATTTTTTCTTAAAATTGTTCGAATACCAGTCTCATATTCTTTTTTTATATCTTCAAGTAGAAGATGTATTTCAGCAATTTCTTCTAATGAGTTTTGACTACGCATATTTTATGAATGTTTTTAATTTAATTTTACATTTGAATGATGAATAGGAGCTTCAAATTGTTTAATTTCACCAACATCATTTTCAGTATTTGGTTTAACATGTTTAAACTTAAAATTGATACCTTTAACTAATACTTTTCCACTATTTTTGTATAGTTTAAGTACTTCACCTGTTTTATTTTTATCGAAACCAGATATAACTTTAACTGTATCACCAATTTTAATATGCATTTTTTGATTTTTACGCATTTATAAAACCTCCGGTGCTAATGAAACTATTTTTGAGAAGTTTTTTTCACGGATTTCACGAGCAACCGGTCCAAATACTCGAGTTCCACGTGGATTATTATCTAAATTTACAATTACCGCGGCATTATCATCAAATCGAATATACATACCATCTTGACGACGAATTGTTTTAGATGTTCTTACAACAATAGCTCTTACAATATCAGAACGCTTAATTGGCATATTTGGAATCGCTTCTTTAACAACACCAATAATAGTGTCACCAATTTTTGCGTATTTTCGATTGCCGCCTAATACCCGAATACACATAATTTTTCGAGCACCGGTATTATCAGCTACTGTTAACATTGTTTGGGGATATATCATAAAAATTGAATCTTAAATAATTAAAGATGATTTTGAAAGAATTTCGGCTAATTTCCAACGTTTTCGTTTACTTAATGGACGACATTCTTGAACTAAAACTTGATCACCAATGTTACATTCTTCCATTTCATCATGGGCTAAATATTTTCTCGTTTTTACCATTGTTTTTGAATAAATGGGATGTGGATATCGACTTTCAACTTTTACTACAATAGTTTTTTGCATTTTGTTACTAACAACAATACCAACTTTTTCTTTTACTGGCATTTGAGACTCCTTAAATCATCATTTTTATATCCATTTCTAGTTTTTAGAAGTTTCCTGTTACGGAATTCTATTTTTGAATTAATTGAACTAACGTATTACTTCGTTTTTTCTCAATTACATCTAATCTTGATGTTAAAAGAGTTTTTAATTGAGCTAAACGACGTTTTGTCGATTTAATTTCGTGTGGCTTAAAAGGTTGACGCGTAGCTTTTTTAAATCTTAAATCAAATAATTCTTTTTCAGTTTGAATAATTGCTTCAGAAATTTCAGTATTTGAAAGTGTTATGATATCATTAAATCTAGGTAGACCCATAATTTATTCAATATTTTTTCTAATAATAAATTTTGTTTTTATTGGTAATTTATAAGATGCTAAATTTAAAGCAGCACGTGCCACTTCTTGAGGAACAGCTGCAATTTCAAATAAAATAGTGCCTGGTTTTACAACCGCTACCCAATAATCAACAGCACCTTTCCCAGATCCCATACGTGATTCTGCTGCTCGAGCGGTTACCGTCTTATCTGGAAAGATTCTAATCCATAATGACGCTCCACGCTTTGTATAGCGTGTAATTGTACGCCGTGCAGCTTCGATTTGGCGAGAAGTGATCCATGTTGGTTCTAAAGCTTGTAGACCGTAATCTCCGAATGAAATTTCATTACCGCGTGTTGCTTTCCCACGCATCCGTCCCCGATGATATTTTCTATATTTTGTTCTTTTTGGACTTAACATAATAAAGTTCGTTTGTTAAATATAAATTTATTAAATAATTTAAACTTGTTTTATTAGTTAGTTAAAATTTCACTTTTAAATAACCAAACTTTAATACCTAAAACACCGTAAATAGTATTTGCTTCTTTTGCCGAATAATCTATATCTGCTCGTAAAGTTTGTAATGGTACTCGACCTTCACGTATCCATTCACTTCGAGCAATCTCAGCTCCATTTAATCGACCTGATACTTGGATTTTAATTCCACTAACATTGTCTTCGTGAGCACTTTGCAATGCCTCGCGAATTGCACGTCGAAACGCAATTCGTTCTTCTAGTTGTTTAACTACTAAATCAGCAATAAGTGATGCATTTAAATTAACTTTTTCAACTTCAATAATATTAATTGTAAGTTGACGGTTAGCTGGTAAAAATGTTTTAATATTTTTTAATAACGCTTCGATTCCTAAACCATTTTCGCCAACTAAAGCACCTGGTCGTCCTGTTTCAATATTTAATTGAATCTGGTCACTTAATCCATTTCTATTAATCTGAATATTTGAAATACTCGCTGTTTTTGTTAATTTCTCAAGGTATGTTCGAATTTTATCGTCTTCTTTTAATAAATTCGCATATTGCTTAAAATTTGCATACCATGTAGATCTATGTTCTTGTGTAATTCCTAATCTAAATCCTAAAGGATGGGTTTTTTGTCCCACAGACTTAATCCTTATTAATTAAAATACAGTTTATAAAGTTGTTTAACTAATCGCTTTAACAACAACAGTAATATGACACGTTGGTTTTAAGATACGATAAGCTCGTCCTTGTGCACGCGGTCTAATTCTTTTAAGCTTCGGACCTTCATCAGCAAATATTTCTTCAATAACTAATTTTTTTTTATCTAAAGAATAGTTATTTTTTGCATTTGCTGCTACAGAATGGACAATTTGCCAAACGGGTCCACCTGCGTCATATGGTAAAAACTCTAGTATCATTAATGCCTCTTGATACGAACGTCCGCGAATTTGATCTAAGACTCGACGTACCTTATGCGGTGACATTCGTATATATTTCGCTACGGCTTTAACTGATTGAACGTTAGACATAAAATGTTCTCCTTAGTTTTTTAATTTTGCATATATTTTAGTTTTATATTTGAAAATTGAAGACATTGAATCATAGCATATAATTTACATTAGACCAGTGTTGGTTCGTTTTCAATAAAAAAGATTTAATAAATTTATTTAAAATTATCTTTTAGTGATTATCTCTAATTTAAAACAATTCTAAAATTTTAATACCCATAAACTCTTTAAATTACTTATTAAAGCAGTTTTAAAAAATTTTTCTACCAAGGAATTTCAATTTTTTCAGGAGGTGGTTTCATTTGACACGCTAATTTAATTGTTAGATAATTCGAACATGTTGAATTTTGATTTTCTAATTTAGTCAGTTTTGAATTATCTGTAATATAGATTTCATAAATCCAAATATCAAAAAAATTAACACAAAGATTATTTTGAAGTGAAATCACTATTGAATGTAAAACTTGTAATAATACATCTCGTTCGGACGGCACTGACTTTAAAAGATATGAAATATCTTCAAGAACATAATACAAGTATTTAAATTGAAAACTTTGTAAAATTAGTTTTGTAAACGACGATAATTGGTTATCATATTTAACATGAAATGTTTTAACGGTGAAATTTTGAGGAAAGCGAAATTCCATCATAGTAATTTCTTCTTAGTTTTTATCGTTTTGTCTTTTTATCTGTTTTGATATGAGATTTAAATGTACGAGTTGAAACGAATTCACCTAATTTATGACCAACAAATTGATCAGAAATAAAAATTGGAACATGTTGTTTCCCATTGTAAACCGCTATTGTTAATCCGATCATATTAGGTAAAATTGTTGAACTTCGCGACCATGTTGTAATCGTATCTTTTTTTCCACTAGCATTCATCTTATCAATTTTTTTTAATAGATGATATGCAACAAAAGGTCCTTTTTTTAAAGATCTTGACATTTTAAAAATATTTGTATTTATAAAATTTTTAATTACGAACGACGACGAAGAATATAATCATCACTTCGTTTTTTATTTTTTCTTGTTTTCATTCCTAAAGCGGGTTTACCCCAAGGTGTTAATGGACGAGTTCGCCCAATAGGTGCACGGCCTTCTCCACCCCCATGTGGGTGATCACAAGGATTCATTACTGATCCACGAACCGTTGGTCGTTTTCCTAACCAACGTGTTCGACCTGCTTTTCCACTTTGAACTAAAAAAGCATCATTATTACTAATTTCACCAATTGTAGCAAAACAATCTTTGTGAATTAATCTTACTTCTTTTGAAGGTAGTCGTAATGTAACGTAGTTGCCTTCTTTTGCTAATATTTTTGCCGATGTTCCGGCTGCTCGAACTATTTGACCACCACGATTCGGAATTAATTCAATATTATGAACTGATGTTCCTAATGGAATTTCTGATAACGGTAAACTATTACCAATATGTAATGGAGAACCAGACCCAGAAACAATTATATCACCTACATTTAAATTGTTTGGATGTAAAATATAACGTTTTTCACCATCTATATAGTGTAATAAAGAAATTCGAGCATTTCGATTTGGATCGTATTCAATTGAAGCAACAGTTGCTGGTACTGAATATTTTTTGCGTTGAAAATCGATTAATCGATATTGTCGTTTGTGTCCACCTCCGCGATGACGAGTTGTAATAACTCCACGATTATTTCGTCCTTTTTTACGGTGGTTTTTTTGAATTAAAGTTTTTTCTGGTTTACTTTTTGTAATTTCAGTAAATGCAGAAAGCGCTCGATTTCTTGTACCTGGTGTATATGATTTATAAAGTCGAATACTCATAAACTTGATTAATTTTTATAAATTATTAATTTTCTGCAAATAAGTTTATTGTATCTCCTTCTGCTAAAGTTACAATTGCTTTTTTATAATGTGATTTCCAACCAAGATATTTTCCTACACGTCTTTTTTTCTTAGGAAGATGACAAGTATTAATTTTGATCACTTTTACATTGAATAAATATTCAATTGCTGCTTTAATTGTAATTTTATCAGAAGAAGGATTTACAACAAAAGTATATTGGTTATTTTCTAAAAGTCTTGTACTTTTATCTGTAATAATTGGATATTTAACTATATCTATACTACTAAGATTAAAATATGAAGAATCAACCACAATAAATCTCCTTTATTTCATTTACTGCTAATGGTGTTAATAAGATTTGTTTTGCTTTTAACAAACTTAATGTATTTAAATTAGAAGCAGAAATTACCTCTACATTTTTCATATTTCGAGTTGATAATTTTAATGCGGGTGTTTTCTTAGAAACAATAACTAGTACTTTCTGTTCCAAATTAATGCCACATTTTTTGCAGATATTATAAAATGTTTTTGTTTTTGGTAATTCCACAAGATTTTCTAAATTATCAATAACAGAAATATTATTTCGTTTATTGTAAAGTAATGTTTGTAATGCTAATTTACGCTCTTTTTTATTTAATTTTAAGATAACTTTTTTAGGTTTGGGCCCAAAAATAACCCCACCACCTTTCCATAGCGGTGAACGATTAGAACCTGCTCGAGCACGGCCTGTTCCTTTTTGACGCCACGGTTTACGACCCCCACCTCGAACTTCACTTCTTGTTTTAGTAGAGACAGTACCTTGTTTTTGGGCCAATTGATGTCTTAAAATATCTTTATGAATTAATTGGTTTCCTGATTTCTCAAGAACCGTAAACGTTAATTCATGTTTATCTTCTAAGACTTCTCCATTTATATCTAATGAATTATATGTAACAAATTTTTGAATAGTCATATTATATTTTTCCTATATTCATTTCTTTGATAATATAGTTTTAATTAGTTCGATGTTACAATACTTAGTAAGTTTCCAGGTTTTCCTGGAACAGAACCTTTTACTACTAAGATATTTTCATCATTATTTACTTGAATAATTTTTAATTTTTTAATATTTGTAACTTTATTTCCTAATTGACCCGCCATTTTTTTTCCTGGTAAAACACGCCCGGGAGTTGTTCCCATACCGATTGATCCAGGTGCTCTATGATTTTTTGATCCATGAGTCATAGGTCCACGCGTAAAATTATGACGTTTTTGAAGTCCAGAAAATCCTTTCCCGTTACTTTTTCCTGTAACATTAATAAGTTGTCCCGCAGTAAATGATTCAACATTTAAAATCTGACCAACTTCAAAGTCTTCGGGATTAGTTACACGAAATTCTTTTAAATATTTTAATGGTTGAAGATTTGATTTCTGTAAATGACCTAATTCAGGTTGAGTTAAAGATTTGCTTGCTACATTTCCATATCCGATTTGAATTGCATTATACCCATCACTTAACATAGTTTTTACTTGTGTGATAACACAAGGTCCAACTTTTAAAATTGTAACTGGAATAATGTTACCTGATTCATCGAAAATTTGGGTCATACCAATTTTATTACCTAATAAACCTAAAGACACAATATTTCTCCAAAATAGATATATACATATAGATAGATTAACTAATCTAAAAACAAATTTAGGTTTTATAAAATAACCAAATATGAGAAAATAAAACAATCGAAATTGTTAGATTAATTATAATAATTTAAAGAATTTCCTATGATTTGTCTAGGTAAGATAAATTAACCGTTTTATTAAATTTTTATTTACGGAAATTGAACGTATCTTTTTGCTATGAAAATTAGTTATATAGTTATTAAAATTTAATATTAAAAAAAAATCCATGGGAAAAGTTGTAGGTATAGATTTAGGAACAACAAATTCAGTTGTAGCTGCAATTGAAGGGGGTCAACCAAGTGTAATTATAAATGCTGAAGGTTTACGAACAACACCTTCAATTGTTGCATACACAAAAAAACAAGAACTTTTAGTGGGTCAAATTGCAAAGCGTCAAGCCGTTATTAATCCAGAAAATACTTTCTTCTCAGTTAAACGATTTATTGGTTCAAAAGAAATGGAAGTTTCTGAAGAATCGAAACAATTACCGTATAAAGTTGTAAAAGATTCAAATGGAAACATTAAGATTAAATGTTCTTCTTTAAATAAAGAATTTAGCCCCGAAGAAATTTCGGCACAAGTTTTACGAAAATTAGTTAATGATGCAACGAGTTATTTAGGTCAAGAGGTAACACAAGCAGTAATCACAGTACCAGCATATTTTAATGATTCACAACGACAAGCCACTATGGATGCAGGAAAAATTGCTGGCATTGAAGTTTTACGAATCATAAACGAACCAACAGCAGCATCATTAGCGTACGGATTAGATAAAAAGCAAAATGAAACTATTTTAGTTTTTGATTTAGGTGGTGGAACATTTGATGTTTCAATTTTAGAAGTTGGAGATGGGATTTTTGAAGTTTTAGCAACAGCGGGTGATACAAATTTAGGTGGCGATGATTTTGATAAAGTTTTGGTTAATTGGTTAGTAGAAGATTTTAAAAAACAAGAAACCATTGATTTAACACAAGATATTCAAGCTTTACAACGATTAACTGAAGCTGCTGAAAAAGCTAAAATGGAATTATCAACAGTTGAAAAAACAACAATTCATTTACCATTTATTACAGCTGATAAAACAGGACCGAAACATATTGAAAAAGAATTAACTCGTGAGATTTTTGAAAAATTATGTCAAGAATTAATTAACCGATGTCGTATTCCAGTAGAAAAAGCTCTTACAGATGCAAAATTAGATAAATCAGATATTAATGAAGTAGTACTTGTTGGAGGCTCAACACGAATTCCGGCGATTCAAAACTTAGTTGAATCATTAACAAATAAAAAACCAAATCAATCAGTTAATCCAGATGAAGTAGTTGCAATTGGCGCAGCAATTCAAGCTGGAATTCTTGCGGGTGAGATTAAAGATATTCTATTATTAGATGTGACACCATTATCGCTTGGTGTTGAAACACTAGGGGGTGTGATGACAAAAATTATTGCTCGTAATACTACAATTCCAGTTAAAAAATCAGAAATGTTTTCAACAGCTGTTGATAATCAAACAAATGTCGAAATTCATATTCTACAAGGAGAACGAGAATTAGTTGCAGGAAATAAAAGTTTAGGGAATTTTAGATTAGATGGAATTCCACAAGCGGAACGAGGTGCTCCGCAAATTGAAGTAACATTTGATATTGATGTTGATGGTCTATTATCAGTTAAAGCTAAAGAATTAGAAACAGCTGTTGAACAATCAGTTACAATTCAAGGAGCTTCTAATTTAGATGAAAAAGAAGTGGATGACATGTTAGCGGAAGCTGAAAAATATGCATCTTTTGATAAAGAGAAACGACAAAATATTGATCTAAAAAATCAAGCGGAAACTTTATGTTTTGAAGCTGAAAAAGAATTAACAACATTGGCTGATACAATTGACGATGAGAAAAAACAAAATATAACAAAACTTATTGAAACAATTCGTCAAGATATTCAAACAGATAATTTCGAATCATTACGATCATTAGTTGAAGAATTAAAAGTTGCAATGAAAGATATGATCCAAATAGATACAGCTGAGCCTTTATCTGATTTATAAAAATTTTAACTAACAATTTGACTAAATTTAAGATAATTACTGAAAGATAAAAAATTGAGATTAAACATTTTAAAATCATTAGTTGATGAAGAGAAAACCTTAAACGAATTTTTTATTCGTTTAAGGTTTCCTCTTCATCAACAATAATACATTCAGTAGTTAAAATCATACTTGCAATTGAAGTTGCATTCTGTAAACCCGAACGAGTAACTTTCGCGGGATCAACTACGCCTTCTTCATACATATTTCCAAATGTATTTTTGGCTGCATTATAACCAATTTCAAAATCTTGTTCTTGAACTTTCTCAATTATAACAGGGCCATTAATTCCAGCATTCTCGGAAATACGTCTTAATGGCGCTGTAATAGCTCGTGAAATAATAATTGCACCAATTAATTCATCTTCTTTTAAATTATTTTTAGCCCATGTGACCAAATTTTCAGATAAATGAACTAAAGTTGCACCACCGCCAGGTACAATTCCTTCTTCTACAGCTGCACGTGTTGCATTAATCGCATCTTCTAAACGTAATTTTTTATCTTTCATTTCTGTCTCGGTTACTGCTCCTACACGGATTACAGCAATCCCACCTGAAAGTTTTGCAATTCGGTCTTGTAATTTTTCTTTTTCATACCCTGTATCAGCAAGATTGACTTGTTTTCGAAGTTGCTCACATCGTGCTTTAATTTCGTCAAGTTCTAAACCATCGCCGACAATCGTTGTTGTATCTTTTGTTACAATAATTCGACGGGCTTGGCCTAATAAATTTAATTGAATATTATCTAAATTTAAACCTGCATCTTGCGTAATAACAGTTCCACCCGTTAATATTGCTATGTCTTCTAATATTAATTTACGCAGTTCACCAAAACCAGGTGCACGAATAGCTACAACATTTACAATGCCACGTAATTTATTTAAAATTAATGTTGCTAATGCTTCTTTTTCAACATCTTCGGCAATAATAAGAAGTGGACGCTTTGTTTTTGTTACCTGTTCTAAAATTGGAAGTAGATCTTGTTGGACTAACGTGATACGTTTGTCAGTTAATAAAATTAACGGATTATCGTATGAAACTTCCATTTTTTCCGTATTGGTAATAAAGTAAGGAGATATAAATCCTTTCTCTAATTTCATTCCTTCTGTGATTTCTAATTCTGTTTTAATCGCTTTTCCTTCTTCTAATGAAATAACACCTTCTTTTCCAACTTTTGAAAGCGCATCCGCAATTAATGTTCCGATTGCTTCATCATTTCCAGCCGAAATTGCTGCTACTTGTTGAATAGATTGAATATCTTCAACAGGTTGTGCAAATTCATTAATTTGCGTAACTAAATATTGAGTTGCTTTTTCCATTCCAAGTTTAATTGAAATTGGATTTGCACCCGCTGCAACGTTTTTTAACCCTTCTTTAACCATTGCATAAGCTAATACTGTTGCTGTTGTCGTTCCATCTCCGGCAACATCATTGGTTTTTGATGCAGCTTGTCGTATTAGAGATACACCTGTATTTTCAATATGGTCTTCTAAATTGATTTCTTTTGCGATTGTAACACCATCATTAACAATTTGTGGTGATCCGTATGCTTTTTCTAATACAACATTACGACCTTTTGGTCCTAATGTAACAGAGACCGCTTCTACCATTATTTCCATTCCACGTTCTAATGCACGTCTTGCATTATCTTGATATAATATTTTTTTTGCCATTTTTTCAAATTTTTAATTAATTTTTCGATAGCGTAAAGTAAAAACTCTTCAAGTTCTTACTTTACGCTAAATTAGAATAATTTTGCAAGTTAAATAAGTTATTCTATTGAAATTTTTTAAATAAAGTCTTTACGAAATATAAGATATGCTAGTATTATTATTATATGTAACACAGTTTGGGCTTGTAGCTCAGTGGACTAGAGCACGTGGCTACGAACTACGGTGTCAGGGGTTCGAATCCCTTCTTGCCCAATAAGTAAATTATCTGAAGATTGTTAATCTATCAATCTTCAGATTCACTTATCTGTTATTAACTGTGTTACTCTTCTTGGGGTGTCGCCAAGTGGTAAGGCTGTGGACTTTGACTCCGCCATTCGTAGGTTCGAATCCTGCCACCCCAGTTATATTAATAGTAATTGACAGTAGTTGAGAAATTTCAGCATATTATTTTTACGATAAATTGTACTATTTAGTAAGGATAAAATTATGGAAGCGAAAATACAATTTATAAAAGGTTTAGATGAAAAAGTTTTACCTGACGTGCGTTTAACCAGATCTCGTGATGGTAGTACTGGAACCGCAACATTTCGATTTAAAAATCCAAATATTTTAGATAAAAATACAACAAAAGAAGGTGAAATTACTGGAATGTATTTAATTGATCGAGAAGGAACCTTAGAAACACGTGATGTAAACGCACGATTTATTAATGGAAAACCAGAAGCAATTGAATCGATTTATATTATGAAAAGTCCCGAAGCCTGGGATCGATTTATGCGATTTATGCAACGCTACGGCGAAAGTAATGGATTAGTTTTTACTAAAGCGAATTAATAAATATTAAGTTATATGGAAGAAATAAATATAATATTTAATTCAGTATAGTAAAATTAATTCTCAGTCGATGAAGAAAAAGAATGTACTAACTTATCCACCACCAACAATGGTAACGATTTCAATTTTATCATTATTTGTAATAAAAATTTTAGTCCATTCTTTTTTGTTACAAATAAAATTATTATATTCTAATACAAGCAAAGCAGAGTTATAATTAAAATATGCAAGTAATTCAAGTAGGCTGATTTTTTGTTCAGTCGCATATTCTTGTCCATTTAAAAAAAATTTATTGGCTTTTGTCATTATATAATTTTATGAAATATCTTTAACATGATTCTTAAGTAATAAACTAGACTTGAGAGAATATAACATGATAACATTGTAATGTAAATAGTTTGGCGGGTGTGGCCAAGTGGTTAAGGCAGTGGGTTGTGGTTCCACCATTCGCCGGTTCAAGTCCGGTCACTCGCCCTACATATCTAAAAAAGAATAAATTTAAAAAATATTTAAAAGTAAATATTTGTGAGTCAGCTACGAAAAACTTAATCAGAAAACGAAAAAATATATTAAATTTTATGTCACGTTATAGAGGACCTAAATTACGAATTACAAGACGATTAGGATCTTTGCCTGGTTTAACGCAAAAACAATCAAAAAAAGATGGTAGACCAGGACAGCATGGAAAAAGTAACGGCGGTCCAAATAAAAAATCGACGGAGTTTGGAGTACGATTAGAAGAAAAACAAAAATTAAAATTTAATTATGGGTTAACTGAAAGTCAGTTATTCCGCTATATAAAAGAAGCTAGAAGACGCCAAGGTGTAACAGGGTTAATTTTATTACAATTATTAGAAATGCGTTTAGATACCATTTGTTTTAATTTAGGGTTTGCCCCAACAATTGCCAATGCTCGACAACTAGTTAACCATGGTCATATTATGGTTAATGGAAAAGTAGTAAGTATTGCAAGTTTCCATTGTAGAATTAATGATGTAATTGAAGTTAAACCTAAATCAACATCACAAACTTTAATCAAAACCAATGTTGAAAATAAACGATTTAGCGATATTCCAACTCATTTAAAATTTGATGAATCAAAATTATCAGCAACAGTAACAAATTTCTGTGATCGAAATGAATTATTACTTGAGCTTGATGAATTATTAGTAATTGAGTATTATTCAAGAAGATAAAAATTCTTAATAATTTAACCAACCTAATATTTAGATACAATTTCAAAAAGAATAAAACGTTATACTTTAAATTAAAAAATGTTATGTTAAAACTAAGATTAAAAAGAAACGGAAGAAAAAGACAGCCTTCATATCGGCTTGTTGTAATGGAACAGTCAAGTCGTAGAGATGGTCGTCCTGTTGACGAAGTAGGATATTACAATACAATAACGAAACAGTCTTATTTTGATATTCCAAAAATTAATAAGTGGTTAGAAGAAGGTGTTCAACCAACAAAAACAGTAGCTGATTTATTAAAGAAAAACATAGTGAGTTAATTTAAAACTTAATTGGATTAGGAAATTTCACTGGAGATATAGGTATTGTATTTTAATTGAACAGGAAGAAAAGAAAACGAATTTGATTCGAAATAGTAAATATGATTTCGAATCAAATTCGTTTTCTTTTAAAATTTTTTATTTTAAACGTTGAATCTGTTGAATTGCTAGTCGACCAATATTGTATAAAGCCCATGATGCTGCTATTAATAATGGTGCAGCAATTACAAGTAAACGCGTATCCATAACTGATAGTCCTCTATAAATATTAAAAATTTAAATACAGAAAATGATATTAATAACTAATATTATAATTAACATTATATATAAAATTAAAAATATTAGTTATCAATATACTGTTGATTTTAGAACAATTATTTAATTCAAAACCAATAATATCTTGAATTTTCCAATTGAAAAATAAGACTCTATTTGCTTGTATTAGTTCATTTTAAATTACTTCAATAACAGATTTTAAAACTTTGGCATTGAACTATTTTCCCAGGAGGTCCCCCCCCAAGTATTTTCGTCGATTTATAACGTTTCACAACTGAGTTCGAGATGGATCAGTGTGGTTCCGCTCAGTACACTAAAAACACCAAAGCAAAAAATCTTTAAGGTATTTTAAAACCTTAAAGATTAAAAAAATTCAAGTCCTCGGTCTGTTAGGACATCTCAGCTACATACATTACTGCACTTATACTTAATGCCTATCAAACGGTTAGTCTTACCGTGACCTTACTCACTTACGTGATGAGAATACTCATCTTGAGGTGGGCTTCCCACTTAGATGCTTTCAGCGGTTATCCACTCCATACATAGCTACCCAGCGTTTACCGTTGGCACGATAACTGGTACACCAGAGGTATGTCCTTCTCGGTCCTCTCGTACTAAAGAAGGCTCCTCTCAATATTCTAACGCCTACACCGGATATGGACCGAACTGTCTCACGACGTTCTGAACCCAGCTCGCGTACCGCTTTCATGGGCG
>Ga0206125_10000800_pt1 | contig 39086 bp, 38 predicted proteins | sample Helgoland_Spring_4_FD_148598 | JGI IMG/M metagenome (GOLD analysis project Ga0206125, IMG submission 148598) | Pelagic subsurface seawater microbial communities from Kabeltonne, Helgoland, North Sea - Helgoland_Spring_Bloom_20160331_1 | ecosystem: Environmental > Aquatic > Marine > Epipelagic ... | reverse complement strand
AATCTTGTCATAGGAACTGCGTTGCTTACCCTGGGGATCAAACAATAGAGATCGGGCATAGGGTTTTTGATTTCCAGAGTCACTGACCGGTAATGTTCCCGCCACTAGCCAGATGCTCTGCTGGCGCGCCTGATCTGATAAAAACTGTCGTACCAATCCCTGAGGCGTGGATTCAGCTTGGCCGATAGTGATGAAATCATCGCAACCCAAATGGGCAAAGTTTTCCGGGAGTACAACTAACTCCGCACCTAGATCGACGGCGCGCTGAATCATTGCGGAGGCGTTATTGAGACTGTGCTCGATTGAATCACCAGGTCGCAGCTGAACTGCTGCGGCAATCAACTTATTACTGTTGCTTTTTCTCTGAGTCATTCTCTGGCTTGTCCTTTTTATTTTGGGGCTTTTCATCCTTGAGATCCGAGGCGAAAATACGATCTACCTCAACATCGATATCATCCCAGGAGCCGGAGATTTTATAACTGATACTCGATAACCTATCGACCTGCTTTTCAACCAGCTTACTGGTGACATAGACACCGGCAGCAGCGGGCAATCCACCCATTAGAGCCACCACCCAAGGCAAGTTAGTCGCCACCGGCAGCGTGGCCACCAGACGACCATCGACCTGCTCGTTGAGCAGATCAAAATCACCGGCCATGCTCATACGTCCCGAGGGCATTTTCATACGCAGGGGATCCCTAAAACTGGCAACACCCTGTTCAAAATGCAGGGTGCCATTAAGGCTGTTATAGGCGAGATTCTGTCCAACCACATCGGAGAAATCTAGCTTTAAACGTCGCAACCAGTTGGCAAAGTTGACCAGGCTGACCATTTTTAGCGCTGCACCAGAGCCGCCTGGGGATTTGTAAAAACTACCCTCTTGCAGTTTGATTTCAAAATCACCGGTTATATTTTCACGGGAAATTTTCCACGGCTGATCCTGCCAAGAAAGGTCAAAAATTAAGCGCCCGGACTCGCTATCAACAATTTGTGGCGTACCCAGGCCTGAGGTCAAGAATTCGCCAATATTATCCACAGCCACTGGGCCAACAAGTCGACTGGCATAGCTTGTGCCATCGTATTTCCAGAAAAACTCTGTCGATGGCTGATCCTCAAAAGTACCGGGCTTGAGACCAAACAGGTTGCCTTTAATCTGGTTAAAGGCCGCACCGGAAACTTCCGGTCGCAAATTAAAGGACAGTGAGCCCCATTTGTTTTCGCCAATCACTAACTCATCTATAGCCACATCGAGCGCGAGAAAACGACGCGGGTCAATTGCCGATGCACTGGCCTTTTCTTTAAGCTGTGCCGAGGGCAAACTCAGGCGGCTGAGATTAATCTTGGGTACCTGCACAGATTCAGCGAGCGGAATTAACAGCTGCCCGTCGACCAGGTCACTAGTCAAATCAATATCCACCCACTGCTCTGATAATGTGGCTGTCGCGGCAATCTCTTTTAACTGGAAAGAGGCCAGTTCCAACTCATCAAAGCGCAGATCAAAAACAGTTTTCCAGTTGGGTTCTGTCTCGCTGTCAGAGCGTTCAAAAAGGCCTATCAATGGCTGCCAGATTTCTAATTCAGTGGTGGAAAGATAGGAGGACAGCCGCAATACTCCCTCTTCAGGCTCAATCATGGGTCGATCGTAACTAATTTGCCCTGCTCTGAACCCTCCACTAAACTCGGCATTATTAAAGCGCAGGTCAAAGTCCAAATTGGAACCAGGTTCAGAATTCGCCTTGCCCGCTAGTGTCGCGGTAAGACGTTCAAACTCAGGCGTGAAATAGAAGGTCATATCCAGCGCTTGGGAATCCTCGGGAGATTTAACCAGAGGCACCGGCAATTCAAGGCCAACGCCCTGCAATTGACTGCTGACTTGAAGAGTGATCGCCTTACTGGAATCTTCACTGACAGTGGGTATAGTGATCAACCCTTCAATAGGCACTGTGCCGACAACGACTTTCTGCCAGGGAAATTCAACCAGCTGATTAAGACTTTCTGGAAGAAGATCACCACTAAAGGCAATCTTCTGTTCGTCACCAGTCTTATACAGCCTGGTGACCATTGGCCGCTGCCAGAAATTACCTGTTATGCCCTCTCCATAGAGACCATCCTGCACAGAGAAATTCAGCTTACCCTGTATATCGGTCATACTGATTGGTCTATCGGGAATGCCTATAAAACCCTTATCAATGGTTGTCGAAACATTGTATTCACCCCTTAACTGCTTGCTTTCCGCCCCCGAAGAATCAGTCTCCTCTTCCCTCTTTGACATAGGAATAGCCAGATTCAACTGACTGACGGTTTTACCTGTGTAATCCCAGTCTCTAATACCTGCCACATTGTCCTGTAGAGGAGAGTTCGCCAGAATATTTATTATCTCAGATAGATCACCGGCAACCTTGGCATCGACAAACAGGTAGGGCTGATTGTCGGCAGTTTCCTTAGAGTAGACAACAGTCGCATCAGTAATTTCAGTACTACCAATTGTGCCTGACTCCAATGCCACCTCGACGAAAACATCATCAACCAATAACAGGCTGGTCGCATCGCGAATACCAGTCCAGTTGGGATCGTAATTGATATGCCCGCCACTGGTCTTCATCATCAACTGGGTAGTCTGTGAAGCACTATCAAATCTCGGCGGGCTATTGCGTATCAGCAAGCCAAACTCCTCCACCTCAATATCCACTATCGACTCTTTCAACCACTTATCGAGTTGTGCTGACATTCTGTAAGGCAGGTATTTATTGCGCTGACCGGCATCCAGATTACGCGCGCCAATCAACAGGCTGACATCCGGAGGGGTGCCCTCGGAGGGAATAGCCTGCTGGACAGAAAATAGTATATTTGAACTGCCAGCATCGAGCTTGGTGCGAATAACATTACTGCGAACAGTCAGCAAGTTGTCGTCCGCCTCCCATGACACATTAATCGATCCCGTCGCTTCATCAATGGTCAGATAATCTTTATAGGCAGAGGGAAAATAAGCCTCAAAACCATCGTTGTCAGCAAATGAGAAAAGTCCACGATCACCGTAAATTTCTATATAACCATCCAGCCCTCTAACAGCCGGCGATTGTTTCCAGGAAGTAATACCTATCTGTTTAAGATTGGCCGAGGCATAGTATCCAACATGATCCTGACCTAGGGTCAGCGCATTAATCACACCCTGAGGCTGGAGTTTTTCCACCGCATTTAAGACTTTCTTATCGGCAATCTGTGTGCTCGAAAGCAGCTCGGATATCAATGTTAAGTCCAAGTGATTTACCGATATATCAAAATCCTGCCACTGAGAACCCAACCGCTGGGTAAAGACTAAATCAAGAGGCTCTATCTCAGTATCTGACCAACTGAGATCAAATCCCTGCAGTCGCAGACCCCAATCCGACGCCGGAGTAAACCAACCGGTGATCTCGGTCTCAATATCAGTCAGTGGTGGCACATCGACCAGCCAAACCAATGGAATCTCACCTATAGAGAGCATGCCTTCAAAATCAACAGAGCCACCGGGGTGAACAGCAAACCATATCTCGCCATTGGCATTGGCATCAAAATCGGAGAGGTTGGCGAACAGACTTGGCAGCAGTGATCGGGCCAGGTCGGCCAGAGGCTCGGAGAGATTAAAGTCATCAAAGCGGAAATAACCCTCGGCGAAAAAGCTCTCTATATCGGCGAGATCGCCATGCCCCTCAATCAGTAAATAAGCCGGGCTTTGATCCTGTTTCGGCGAACCGTCCTTGTTGAGCAGCGAATCCTGTTCGGAGAGAATGACCGAAAGCTCTGCACGATGAAAATCATCGGCGTTTTCCATCGCCACATTGCGACCACTGAGCAGCATTGTCTTACCGGAAAAGAACTCCAATACAACCTCTACATCCTGAAAACGGATCAACTGGCTGTAGGAGAGTGAATCGACAAAAAGACTCAGGTCAGCATCGGCGTTACCACTAAAACCTTTTAGTCCCCAGCTGCCCCCCTCGTCTTCGACCATGGTTAACTGCAGACGATCAACCACCAGCTCTCGCCAGATCGGTGTTCTGTGGGCAATAGTCTCAAATAGATCCAAATCAGCACGGCCGCCATTGATAACAACCGCAGGAGAATCGCCCTCTGCAAAAACTGCCGCCCTTTCAATATCAAGGACAGGTACAAATCGCGGCCACTCACCATTGAGCTCGCCGAGTTCAACCCGCAGGCCAATTTGATTCTCGATGATTTGTTGGATATCGGCACGATAATTATCGACACTGGCAATCATCTGACGACCGATAACCACCAGTATCACCATGCCGATAATCAACAGGGCAAGGCTCAGCCATAGCCAGCGCATCCCTGTTTTGATTGCTTTACCCATCTTCGCCATAGCCATATATTCGCTTAAACCGGAATAATATCAAACTGTTCGAGAGGGTAGAGACTCTCAACTCTAAACTGAATTGTCCGGTCAATAAATTGTTCCAAATCTGCCACCTGGCTTGAGTCCTCATCTAAGAGATGCTCAATCACCGAGGGTGATGCCAATACCTGCAAACTATCACATTCGTAGGCGCGAGCCGCACGCAGAATATCGCGCAGTATTTCATAGCTGATCGACTCCGCCGATTTAACATAGCCGCGCCCCTGGCAGGTCGGGCATTCGGCACAGATAATCTGTCCCAGACTCTGGCTTGTGCGCTTGCGTGTAGTCTGCACTAATCCCAGCTCGGTCACACCTGAAATTGTTGTTCTAACCCGATCTCGCGCCAGCGCTTTTTCAAAGGCGCGCAATACCTGACGGCGGTGCTCAGTATTTTGCATATCGATAAAATCAACAATGATAATGCCGCCCAGATTGCGCATACGCATCTGCCGAGCAATTGCTACTGCCGCTTCAAGATTGGTTTTATAGATAGTCTCTTCAAGATTGCGGCGCCCGACAAAGGCACCGGTATTAACATCGATAGTCGACATTGCCTCGGTCTGGTCAAAAACCAGAGAGCCGCCAGACTTGAGAACAACCTTGCGCTGCAGCGCCTTAGTAATTTCATCCTCGATGCCATACAGATAAAACAGCGGGCGCTCGCCGGGATAGTGTTCGAGCAAGCGGACAATTTCCGGATTAAATTTATTCGCAAAAGAGGTCAGCTTTTCGAGAATCTCACGGGAATCAACACGGATCTTCTCAACTTCAGGCCGAACCATATCGCGCAGAACACGCTTGTAGAGAGGCAGGTCTTCATACAGGCAACAAGGCGCCTTGGCAGTGGTCTTTCGCTCCAGAAGATCATCCCAAACCCGATTGAGAAAGCCCACGGCATTGCGCAACTCTGCTTCTGTCGCACCCTCGGCAACCGTACGCAAGATATAGCCGCCGCCGACTTTCAGCTCATCGACCACTGCGGTCAGCGTTGTTTTGAGTCGCTCGCGCTCCTCTTCATCCTCAAGGCGCTGGGATATACCAATATGCTCTATATCAGGCATATAAACTAAATTGTAGGATGCTATCGAGAGCTCCGCAGACAGCCGCGCCCCCTTGGAGCCGACTGGATCTTTTATTACCTGAACAACTATCTGTTGACCATCGTGGAGCAGATGAGAAATTTCCGCCGGCTGTGCATCGGTTTTTTTATTATTGCGCGAAACCAGATCATCGATATGTAAAAATGCCGTGCGCGCTTCACCAATATCAATAAATGCCGCCTGCATACCGGGCAGTACTCGAACCACCTTACCCTTATAGATATTGCCGACCAAGCCGCGCTTATTATTGCGCTCGACATGGATTTCCTGGGGCACGCCGTTCTCGACCAGGGCCACACGGGTTTCCATCGGCGTGATATTAATTAGTATTTCCTGGCTCATCCTATTTCCAAAATCTATTTTTTATTTCTGACTGCTATTCCACAGTGGTACAGAAAACTTATTTAATAGCTGCTCAGTCTCTGCCAGCGGCAAACCGACAACACCACTGTAACTACCTTCAAGCTTTTCAACAAAAACACCACCGCGACCCTGAATCGCGTAGGCGCCAGCCTTGCCCTTGGGCTCACCGGTCTGCCAGTAAATCAGACACTCAGATTGGCTAATTGTGCGAAACTCAACCAGGGTTTCTGAAACTGCCAGCGCTGTGTCCAAACCATTATCTATGGCCACCGCAGTAAAAACACTGTGTACCTTGCCAGACAGCGTCATTAGCATTTCCTCGGCATGCGCCTGATCCCGGGGTTTGCCAAAAATCTGCCCTGCAAAAACCACAACAGTGTCAGCGCCCAGGCTCGGCAGCTGGCCGTCCTGACGCTGAAAACCCGCCTGAGCTTTTCCCAGCGCCAGACGCGAGACATATTCAAGCGGTGATTCATCGCCGCGACGACTCTCATCAATATCCACTGCCAGCACCTCAAAGCTTACCTCCATCTGTTTCAGGAGGTCACTGCGGCGCGGAGAAGCGGAAGCGAGTAAAAGTTGCGCGGTAGTTAAAGACAAAGTTGATCCTCAGCGTTCATCAGAACAGGTTCGGGCAATCAATTTATCGATAAGCGGCCAGATCAATGCAGAAAACAGTGTTTTCATCAGCAGATGGTCCATTGCCATGGGCAGCCCGGACAAGATTAAAATGCTCGCCTCGAGAAAACCCACCAAAAGAATAATCAGATAAACCAGCAATGTTCGCTGAATAATCGACAGGTACTTAACCCAGCGACTAACAATAACCACCAGAGTACCGCAGAGGGCAAACACCAACACTGAATGGCCGAGCGTTGTCTGCAAAAGAAAGTCTGCTAACAAGCCGACCCCAGCGGCAAAGAATAGCCCGAACTCCACAGGACGATGAAAGATCCAGCCCATGGTGACCAGTAATAAAAAATTGGGTTTCCAGACAATCCAGTCACCGCTGACCGGCATAACGCTGAAGATCACAGCAATAACCAGGGATAACAACATCACAGCACTGTGATTAACCGGTGCCATTATTGCGTCTTATCCAAATCGCCATCGCGTGAGTTATAGAGCAACAGTAAATGACGGCTGCGATCTATTTCTGCCGAGGGATCGACACTGATTTTAAGAAAACTGTCGCCGGGCTCCTGCTCAATACTAATCACTGTACCCACCGGATAGCCCACCGGATAGAGACCACCCAGACCTGAACTAATCAGCTTGTCACCCTCTTTAATATCTGCAGTGGGCGAGACAAACTTGAGGTTGAGCAGATTGTAGTCAGAGGTGCCTTCAGCAATTGAACGCACCCCGTTGCGCAATACCTGCACCGGCAGTGCGTGACTGCTATCAGTGATCAATAAAGCAGAGCTATGATTTTTATGAACAGTAATAATCTGCCCCATCAGCCCCTCTGCATCGAGCAGCGGTTGACCGACAAATACACCATCATCCGTGCCGCGATCAATACTCAATGTATGGCGCTGTGGATTTGCCGAAACCCCAATGACCTCAGTGACCAAAACGCTGTCTCTCAACAGTTCAGTGGCATTGAGCAGGCGGCGAAGACGCAGGTTTTCAGCGGCCAGATCAGACATGCGCTGCAATTGGCCGTGATAGATCAGGCTCTCTTTACTCAGGCGAAGATTTTCGCTCTCGAGCTCAGAGCGGGAAGTGACATTGCTAGAACCCCATTCCTGAACACGCTGGGGGATATTTGAAAACCAGTAGAGAGGGCGAACCAGATTGTCGACAGTGCTGTAGACAGGCTTTAACCAGGGCGTAAAAACATCCACCATCATAAACAGCAGCGCGACAAATACGACGATAAGAAATTTTCTCGCCGGAGAGGATGCCTTGCTAAAAACGTTTCTGATAAATCCTCTCCCGATCGCCAGCAGATAGAGTAAAACCGGCTACCAGCTGGCCAACAACTTTAGAAAGTTAAAGAATTAATCCTGTTATTGTCCATCATCTCCAGAGCCTCACCGCCACCTCGCGCCACACAGGTGAGAGGGTCTTCAGAGAGAATCACCGGCAGTCCAGTCTCAGCAGTCAACAGACGATCCAGATCGCGCAACATAGAGCCACCACCGGTCAGAACAATACCGGTCTCGGCAATATCCGAGGCCAGCTCTGGCGGAGACTGTTCGAGTACGCGTTTAACTGCCTGCACAATACCGGCCAGCGGCTCCTGCAGTGACTCGAGAATTTCATCGCTGTCGAGGGTAAAGCTTTTCGGTACACCTTCGGCGAGATTGCGGCCGCGAACATCAATTTCGCGAACCTCTTTCGACAGATAGGCACCGCCAATTTCCATCTTGATACGCTCAGCGGTGCTATCACCAATAACACTGCCGTACTTGCGACGTACAAAGTTGACGATTGACTCATCAAAGCGGTCACCGCCAATACGTACGGAATCGGAGAACACCACGCCATTAAGCGACAGAATAGCGATTTCAGTGGTACCACCACCGATATCCACCACCATAGAACCGACCGCCTCTTCAACCGGCAGGCCCGCACCAATGGCCGCAGCCATTGGCTCTTCAATCAAAAACACCTCGCGAGCACCGGCACTGTAAGCCGACTCTTTAATCGCGCGCTTCTCAACCTCGGTGGCCATACAGGGCACACAGATCAAAACGCGGGGGCTGGGAGGAACAAAGCTTGAGGCGTGAACTTTCTTAATAAAATGCTGCAGCATCTTCTCAGTAACCTGGAAGTCTGCAATTACACCGTCTTTCAGGGGACGGATCGCGGTAATGTTACCCGGTGTACGACCAAGCATTCGCTTTGCATCGACACCCACGGCTTCAATAATCTTTTGCCCCAGATGATGGCGAATGGCAACCACCGAAGGCTCATTGAGAACTATGCCTTTTTCACGCACATAGATAAGCGTATTTGCTGTTCCCAGATCGATCGACAGATCACTTGAAAAGAACCCGCGTATTTTTTTAAACATCTATTCGATATTCCCTAATTTTCAGCCCTGTTTGAACAACAACGCAGACGGTGTATTTAATCGGCAAATTTAACAGCGGCAACCCAGCAGAGCAAGCACTCACTGTGTCTTTCGTGTTATTTTTAAAGCATTCTAACTGATCTTTTCGCAAGTTGCTGTCATCTGTAGAAAAAGTCGTAAAAAAGCGCATAAAATCAGCGTTATAAGTACGCCACCCCCTTAACCTGATCCGCTCATTTATGGTACCTTACGCCACCTTGCACTGGGCACATCTAAAGCACAGCTAACGGATAATTTAATGAGTATCGAACGCAGAGAAATTGAAAAGCTGGCCACGCTATCGCGTATCGCCATTAACGAAGAGACTATCAGCGAAGTGTCGCAACGTTTGGGCAGTGTTCTCGAACTTGTCGACCAGCTGCAGGCGGTCAATACCGACGGCGTTGAAGCCATGTCTCACCCCATGCAGGCAACCCAGCGACTGCGTGAAGATGAAGTTACCGAACTCAATCGACGCGAAGCCCTTCAGGCCATAGCGCCAGAAACCGAAGACGGCCTATTTTTAGTGCCCAAAGTCATAGAATAAGCGGGCCAATAATGCATAACCTGACCATCGCCGAGCTTGTAAAAGGGCTGCAGAGCAAAGAATTTACCAGTGTTGAGCTAACTCAGCACTTTTTAGACCGCATAGCCAGCCTTGACCCTGCCTACAATGCAGTGATCACAGTGACCGCAGAGCGGGCCCTGCAAGCTGCCGCCGCCGCTGACCAGCGACTGGCCGCCGGCAATGCGCCGGATCTCTGTGGCGTACCCATTCTGCACAAAGATATTTTTTGTACCGACGGCGTGCGCACCAGCTGCGGTTCAAAAATGCTCGATAACTTTATTCCCCCCTACAACGCCACCGTGGTCGAAAACTTTGAGCAGGCCGGCGCTGTAGTACTGGGCAAAACCAATATGGACGAGTTCGCCATGGGCTCCTCCAATGAAACCAGCTTTTATGGCCCGGTTAAAAATCCCTGGGCAACGGACTCAGTGCCCGGCGGCTCATCCGGCGGTTCCGCAGCTGCAGTTGCAGCGCGACTGGCACCTGGCGCCACTGCCACAGATACCGGCGGCTCTATTCGCCAGCCCGCAGCACTGTGTGGCGTTAGCGGTATTAAACCAACCTATGGTCGGGTATCGCGCTGGGGCATGATTGCCTTTGCCTCAAGCCTCGATCAGGGCGGCCCAATGGCGCGCACCGCAGAAGACTGCGCACTGCTGCTTAACTGCATGGCCAGTTATGACGACAAAGACTCCACCTGTATCGACCGCGAAGTGCCGGACTACACCGCCACATTAAGCAGCTCGGTTAAAGGTTTGCGTATTGGCGTCCCCAAAGAATACTTCTCCGAGGGTCTGCACCCAGGCACGGAAGAAGCCGTTCGCGCCGCATTGGCCGACCTGGAAGCACAGGGCGCAGAGCTGGTTGAAATCAGCCTGCCCAACTCGGCGTTATCGGTACCCGCCTATTATGTAATCGCGCCAGCAGAAGCCTCAGCCAACCTGTCGCGCTTTGATGGCTCGCGCTATGGCTACCGCTGTGAAAATCCCAAAGATCTCGAGGATATGTACTGCCGCAGCCGTGCCGAAGGCTTTGGCGAAGAAGTGCAGCGACGTATCCTGATCGGCACCTACTGCCTGTCTGCCGGATACTACGACGCCTACTACGGTAAATCCCAGCAGGTGCGCCAGCTGATTCAACAGGACTTTGTCAGCGCCTTTGAAAATGTCGACCTTATTATGGGCCCCACCTGCCCTTCACCGGCATTTAAGTTTGGCTCTAAAGGAGACGATCCGGTCGCCATGTATCTGGAAGATATCTACACCATCGCCACCAATCTCGCCGGACTGCCCGGCATGTCGGTGCCCTGCGGTATGGTTGAAGGCAAGCCGGTTGGCCTGCAAATTATTGGCAACTACTTTGATGAAGCGCGCATCTTAAATGTCGCCCACCAGTATCAGCAGGCCAGCGACTGGCACACAAAGGCTCCGGAGGGTATCGCATGAGTTGGGATACAGTAATCGGGCTGGAAATCCATGTTCAGCTAGCCACTAAAACAAAAATCTTTTCCGGTGCCAGCACCGCTTATGGTGCCGAGCCGAATACTCAGGCCTGCGCTATCGACCTGGCTATGCCTGGAACACTGCCAGTGCTTAACAAGCAGGCGGTTAACTACGCGATTATGTTTGGTCTGGCGATTGATGCCGAGATTGGTCAGGTATCCGCCTTCGAGCGCAAAAACTACTTCTATCCGGATCTACCCAAGGGCTACCAGACAACACAGCTGGAAAAACCCATAGTCGGTCGTGGCAATGTTGAGATTCAGCTCGCCGATGGCAGCACTAAGAATGTCCGCATTCACCATGCCCACCTTGAAGAAGATGCCGGCAAATCACTTCACGAAGGTAACTTTAACAGCAGCTTCTCAGGTATCGACCTTAATCGCGCCGGCACACCGCTGATTGAAATTGTCTCCGAGCCGGATATGACCAGTGCCGAAGAAGCGATCGCCTTTGCCAAAAAAATTCACAGCATTGTCACCTCTATTGGCATCTGCGACGGCGAGATGTCACAGGGCAGTATGCGCTTTGACGTCAATGTCTCGGTAAAACCCAGCGGCAGCGAAACCCTGGGCACCAGAACCGAAACCAAAAACCTCAACTCGTTTAAATTTATGGAAGAGGCGATTAAACGCGAAGTGGCTCGTCAGATCGACGTGATTGAAGACGGCGGCACTATCGCTCAAGAAACACGCCTGTATAACGGTGAAACCAAAGTTGCCCGCTCCATGCGCAGCAAAGAAGAAGCTAATGACTACCGCTACTTCCCCTGCCCCGACCTATTGCCAGTTGTGGTTAGTGACGAACAGGTCGAAGAGTTGCGCCGCAAACTGCCAGAACTACCCGATGCCCGTCAGGCACGCTTTGTTAAACAGTATGAACTGTCCGAATATGACGCCGGCATACTCAGCAGCGATGCAGCCATGGCCAACTACTTTGAAGCTGTTACCTCAGCTTGTAACAATGCCAAGCTGGCGGCCAACTGGACAATGGGCGAGCTCTCTGCACGCCTAAATAACGAAGACCTAAGTATTGCCAACAGCCCGGTCAGCGCTGAACAGCTTGCCGGACTTATTGTGCGCATTGCCGATAACAGCATCAGCGGCAAAATGGCCAAAGAAGTGTTTGAAGCCATTTGGGCCGGAGAAGGCAGTGCCGATCAGATCATTGACGCACGCGGCTTAAAGCAGGTTTCCGATAGCGGTGCCCTTGAACAGATGGTGGCCGATGTACTGGCAGCCAATCAGGCGATGGTCGATGACTATATCAATACCGATGAAGCCAAGCGCAAGAAAAAGCTCGGCGGCTTTATGGGCCAGATTATGAAAGCGTCGAAAGGCCAGGCCAACCCTCAGCAGGTTAATCAAATTTTAGCCAAGAAGCTCAACGAGCTTCTTTAGCTAGAAAACAAAAGTTAGGAAGCAAAAAGGAATCACTTAGTTATGTCATTAAAGAAAGATAAACAGAAAGTTCTCGGCGAAGTATTTGACGATGAACGAGTAAAAAGCTTTTTAGATTATCAGGCACCCGATGGGGTAAGCAGTGACTTTCACCTGCTGGAAAAAGCCTATCGCGGCATGAATATTGATAACTTTGTGACCTTTTTAAATTTCTTTAAAGAGGCCGGATACGACCTCAATGCCACTAATCCCGATGGAAAAACCCTAAAGCAGATTGCCGGTGAGCATGGTCATGGGGCGGATTATATTACTGCCCTGACAGCGGCAGGTGCTGAATAGCAAGAGCAACAAGAGCTCCTATTCTGGAGCTCTGACACCAAAGCGCAGCAAAAATTATCCCTCCTTCTGAAAAATTAAATTACACTCAGAAGGTATTAATTAAATCTATAGATAAAAAAGGGGATAATAAAAATGAATTTTCTCGACAAGTATCAAGAAGAAACCTATGCACTGCTAAGAATCGTCAGCGGCTTTCTATTTATCTGGCACGGCACTCAAAAGCTAATTAACTTTCCCGCTGAATTTCCCTATCCGCTAAACCCATTAATGTATGCGGCTGGAAGCATAGAGATGATCGGTGGCGCACTGGTAATGATTGGCCTGTTTACCCGTCCAGCGGCCTTTATCTGCAGTGGCACCATGGCCGTAGCCTACTGGATGGCCCATGGTATGAATCACCTATTCCCAATCCTCAACGGTGGTGAATTAGCCGCTCTCTTCTGCTTTGCCTTTTTGTTTATTGCCGCTCGCGGCCCAGGTATTTGGAGCCTCGACAAGTAGATCAAAAGCATTATAAAGGGCGCTGCAATAGCGCCTTTTTTTAATCTTATCGAAAGTCCAAATAGTTAAAAAATCCCCGTCAATCTGCTACGTTTATACAGATCTTCCAAAAAGTTGCAGCGCCGATGACTGACCTGACAAGCAAACTAAATTCTTACTATATTACTGCCGTACTGGGTGTGGTTTTCGCCATCGTTGGTTTTAGCTACAACGCCTGGCGCATGGAAGTCACCGAAGACAACAACAATATTCGCACAGCAGCTTTTTCGGTACTTTCAGAACTAGCCGAACTCGAGCAGATAATTTATGCCGCTCATTACGACAAAGATGTGATTGCCGGCAGCCCGAGAAAGGGCTGGGTAAAAATTGGCTTAATTGGTGACTTAAGCATGCTGATCAGCGAGCCGGTAAGCCTAGCCTCTGAAAGACTTAAATCCATCTGGTCCTACCACTGGGAGGATATCGCCAACGATATTGAAGCCACCGATAAAACCATTGCTGAGATCGACAAGGTTCGGGCAGAAATAAAACTAACGCTAAAATCCTTAGACTAAAAATTGATGAGCCATCTAAACGCACTACTCTCCGAGGTTCGCGCCTGCACAGTCTGCGAACCCGATCTTCCCAATGGTGCAAGGCCAGTATTACAGCTGCACCCGAATGCAAAAATTTTAGTTGCCGGTCAGGCACCTGGCCGCAGAGTTCATGCCTCGGGTATACCCTTCGATGACCCCAGCGGCGACCGCCTGCGCGACTGGATGGGTATTTCCAAAGAAGTTTTCTACAACCCGCAACAGATTGCTATTGTGCCTATGGGGTTTTGTTTTCCGGGAACCGGAAAATCTGGCGATCTACCTCCCAGACCGGAATGCGCAGAGACCTGGCACCGAAAACTATTTAACCAATTGCCTAATATTCACAGCAGTCTGGTTATTGGAAAGTACGCCCAGGATTACCATTTTTCCCAGCCAAAAAAATCCGTCACCCAGTTAGTAGAAAATTGGCGTGAATACTGGCCAAAGCAAATTCCCCTGCCTCACCCAAGCCCGCGCAATAATCTCTGGCTGCGCAAAAATCCCTGGTTTGAGGCTGAACTGGTTCCATTGATACAGAGGCGCATTAAAGAGATTTTGGCAGCAAACTAAGGGGCGCAATCAACCCTTTTATAGAGGCAGATCAATGCAGGATTTAATCAACTGCATTAGCTTATCAGGGTCAGTTATTTTTAAGGAAAACACTCGACCATGCTAAAGACTAACCGCCATTTGATTTATTTTGCCGCAAGCCTGCTATCAATACCGTTTATTCTATGTCTGATAATTATTGTTTTGCTGTCAGTTATTCAGTAAGCCGGCCAGATTGAAGTTTCACCCCAAGGCCTTTGCAGAACTGCTCTCCATAGTCTAAAAATAGAGGATAAATAATTCCCCGTATTAAGGACTGATCATGGGTTTGGCGGTTTTTGCATTATTTGTAGTTTGTGGAATCTATGTACAGCATCGCGGCCTGGTGCAACACGAAAAAATGAGCCGCAAATTAACCGATCACTCAAATATTTTTGGCCCTATCAACTGCCTTTTCTACAGCTTTTCCAAAGTCCCTAACAGTCCCTATTTAAACATCGAAGACTTTCCCCAGCTGCAGATTCTGCAGGATAACTGGCAACTGATTCGCGACGAGGCAATTGCCTTAAATAATCAGGCGCAGATTAAATCCTCAGACAAACTCGACGATATTGGCTTTAACTCATTCTTCCGCACCGGCTGGAAACGCTTCTACCTAAAGTGGTATGGCTCAAGCCTCAATTCGGCTAGGGAGCTCTGCCCGAAAACTGTCGCGCTACTTGAAAGCATTCCCACAGTTAAGGGCGCAATGTTTGCCATGCTGCCGCCGGGAGCACGATTGGTAAAACACCGCGATCCCTATGCAGGATCCCTGCGCTACCACCTCGGCCTAGTCACCCCCAATTCAGATGACTGCTATATCAATGTCGATGGACAGAACTATTCCTGGCGTGATGGCGAAGCCGTTATGTTTGATGAAACCTTTATTCATTACGCTGAAAACACATCTGATCAAAATCGGATTATTTTATTTATTGACGTCAAACGGCCAGTGACCTTTTTTCTCGTGGATTGGATCAACCGACTGTTCTCGCGAATAGTATTGGGCGCCTCGGCCACGAAAAATATTGATGGCGACAAAATTGGATTTTTGAATCGGATCTTCGCATCTATTTATAAAATTCGCCTGTTGGGTAAAAAAATAAAAGCCTATAACCGCAGGCTCTACTACCTGCTGCAATACGCTCTTTATGCCTGGCTTATCTATTTAATTTTTTTCTGAGGGAGTGCTTCCAATAACCGCCTAAAAAGGCTAAAACGAAAGGAACCAAGACCATGTTAAAACGTAATCTATTAGCAATTATTGCTGTATTTGTAGTCTGGTCGATTCTCGACTATTTAATCCACGGTATGTTGCTGCAATCATCCTACGAGGCAACTGCAAACCTGTGGCGGCCCATGGAGGAGATGAATCCACTCCTTTGCTACGGCGTAAAACTGGGCTTTAGTATCTGCTTTGTCCTGATCTACGACCTACTGATCAGTGAGAAATCACTGCACAATGGCATTAAGTTCGGCCTACTACTGGGCCTTGGTAATGGACTGATGGGCTTGGGTAGCTATGTCTATATGCCAATCCCACTAACACTGGCAGAAGCCTGGTTTGCAGCAGCTCTGGTGCAGACCGGTGTATCCGGTGCAATTGTCGGCGCGCTTATCAAGAAACCTCAAAGCCACCAAGCCATCTAACAGAGTAATTCGGCCGTCCAGCATCTATACTGCTGCCCAGTTTATTAAAGGTTATTAAACTGGGCGGTGGGGACGGCCGTATAACAGTCAAATAATCGACTGTTATCCATGCCAAAAACCGTTAAAAAATCTGACTTCCCCGTCAAGCTCTGCCCAGTTTGTCAGCGCCCGTTTGTATGGCGCAAAAAATGGCAGAAGGTCTGGGATCAAGTACGCTTCTGCTCACAGCGCTGCAGAACTGATGCGCGAAAAAGATAATCTGCAGTTCAAATAAAAACTAAATAAAGACCAACTTTAAGACAGGCCCTATGCATACTGATCAAACCCAGCACTCCGTAGACACGCTTATTATTGGTGCCGGCCTCTCCGGCCTCAGTGCCGCTGTTGACCTTCAGCAGGCAGGCCACAATGTGCTACTGGTCGATAAGGGTCGCGGTCTCGGCGGACGTCTGGCGGGGCGACGTATTGGCGATGCCAGCTTTGATCATGGCGCGCAGTTTATGACCACCCGCAACCCACGCTTTGCGGCGACAGTTCAGGACTGGATTGCAGCCGGTGTCGCAGAAGAGTGGTACAGCAGCTTGCCCGGCTCCTCTACTGAGGGTCACCCCCGCTACCGCGGCGTACCCAGCATGACCGCTATCGCTAAAAACCTGGCGACCGATCTTAATATCCTTCGTTCAGTGCGAGTGCTCGATATTGCCCAGCGCGACAATCAGTGGCTGGCAAATCTCGACAATGGCCAACAGGTAATTGCCAAATCTATGTTGATCACTGCACCAGTTCCACAGACCATTGATCTGTTAGCAAGCGGTAATATTCAACTCACTGCCGCCGATCAGGCGCGCTTAGAAGCTATTGAATATGAAGCCTGTATTGCAGTGATGGCAGTTTTAGATGGGCCCTCGAGCATTCCCGTCCCCGGCGCAATAGCACTAGAAGATGGCCCTATCGCCTGGATAAGCGACAACCAGCAAAAAGGCGTTTCAAAGATACCTGCGATTACGATTCATGGCAGCGGCGATTTTAGCGCCGAGCATTTTGACCTCGATCGCCAGATCACCGGCCAACAATTAATTGATGCTGCACAGCCTTTACTGGGTGCCGGCGTTAGCGATTTTCAAGTGCATGGCTGGCGCTACAGCAAGCCCACAGTGGTCGACCCTCAACCCTGCATGCTGGCGAGCAGCGACACATCGCTCCCACCGCTGGCACTGGCCGGAGATGCTTTTAATGGTCCAAGAGTTGAAGGTGCCGTGGTCTCTGGCTGGGCCGCTGCCGCAGCACTTGCCGGTCTACTTTAATCACCCCGACCATTCCATACTTGCCCTAAACTGTTGGTTATAATGCAGTACAAATAATACTTTATAAGCAGCCTTTCACCATGACCACAGAATCAGACTTACAGGCTCGCAGCGGTTCCATCTGCGAACTTTGCTCCAGCAGCGAACAGCTCGAGGTTTTTGCCGTACTGCCCTCCGATGAAACGGCCGATCAGTCTGTACTGATCTGTAACAGCTGCGCCGATCAAATCAACAATCCGCAAAGCGTCGATATCAACCACTGGCGCTGCCTAAGTGACAGTATGTGGAGTCAGGTACCAGCGGTTCAGGTAATGGCCTGGCGAATGCTTACCAGACTCAGCGCCGAGGGCTGGCCACAGGAGTTGCTGGATATGCTCTATCTGGATGAAGAGACTCTGGCCTGGGCACAGGCTACCGGCGAAGGTCAAACCGATGAAGATGCAGTTATCCATAAAGATTGCAATGGCGCCCTACTCAGCGCCGGTGATACGGTCACCCTGACCAAAGATTTAAATGTAAAAGGCACCAGCTTTACCGCCAAGCGCGGCACCGCAGTGCGCAATATCTCGCTGGTATCCAGCAATGAGGAACATATAGAGGGCCGTGTAAACGGCACACAGATTGTCATACTGACAAAATTCGTAAAGAGGGCAAACTAATGGCACAGACAGAACAAGAATTGCGCGTTCAACTCGCCGCCTGCTATCGTATTTTCGACTATATGGGCTGGACAGAACTGATCTACAACCATATTACCGTCAAGCTGCCCGGGGACGAGCATCACTTTCTTATCAACCCCTACGGCTTGCATTACAGTGAAGTCAAAGCCTCCAATCTGGTTAAGGTGGATATCGACGGAAATATCGTTGAAGATACCGACTATGCCGTGAATCCGGCCGGCATTGTTATCCATACCGCCATTCACGCCGCACGTCCGGATGTAGTCTGTATTGCTCACACCCATACGAATGCCGGCATGGCCGTGGCCTGTTCCGAGGAAGGGTTGCGCAACGATAACTTCTACTCAGCACTGCTACACAATCGCGTTGCCTACCATGACTTTGAAGGCATCACCCTGATGGATGATGAGAAGCCGCGTCTGGTGGCCAATCTGGGGGATAAAAATATGCTAATACTGCGCAACCATGGCCTGCTTGCCTGTGGCCGCAGTATTGCCGAGGCCTTTCAAAGTATCTGGGCGATGCAGCGCGCCTGCGAAGTCCAGGTGGCTGGCGACTCGACCGGCAAGCCGATGATTCCTGTCGGCGACGATGTGCTGGCCAGAACTGAGCAGCTGATGACCATGCAGAGCATGGGGCAGCCTATTGGTGATCTTGAATTTGCCGCACTGACCAGAATTGTTGAGAAGATTGATCCCAGCTTTAAAGAATAACAAGCTATAACAACTAGAGATTCAGGTAGCTAGCCGCAGTAAAAGCCAATATACCCAACCCGACTGTCCAATATATATTGGCGGTTTTGTAAGCGGCAGCAATAGCCGCAAGCGCACCCCAAAGATAGGGATTGGACACCGCAGTATCCAGCTGATGTTTGTGTACAAACAGAATCGGCATGGTGATAGCAGTTAAAACCGCAGGGCCGCTATAGCTGAGAAACAGTTTAATATTTGACCCCAGACGCACAGGCAAGCGCCCCTCAAGAAACAGATAGCGCGTGCCAAAGGTAATACAGGCCAAGAGTAAAATAGTCAGCACTGTCATGCCGGCCTCCTTAACTGCTGCACTGTAAAGCCTGCGGCCATTGCCAGTAGAGCAGCAAAGACCAAGCCCAATTCCAACTCCCAGAGACTAAAGACCAGCGAGAAGATCGCTGCGGTAATCACCGCAGCCAGCGTGGCCAATGTTTTAATTTCCGGCACCACCAGGGCGATAAAAGTCGCGGCAATCGCAAAGTCCAACCCCAGATCAGTAAGATCAGGCAGTGAAGCACCGGCGACAATGCCAATAAAGGTCCACAGATTCCAAGCCAGGTAAAAACTGCCTCCGGCGGCCAACCCATAGATCAGGCGCAACTTTCCCTGATAGGCGCGGCGGTGCCCAGAGAGAGCAAACAGTTCATCGGTCAACAAAAATCCCAAGCCCAGTCTCCAGCGCAACGGCTGCGGGCTGAGTTTTTCGCGCAGAGAAAGGCCATACAAAAAGTGTCTTGAGCTAATCACAAAGGCGGTAAATAAAACTGTTACCAGAGAGGCGTTATCGGCGATCAGCTCGACAGTGACAATCTGCACTGCACCGCCAAAAATAATAGCCGAGAACATCTGCGCTTCCAGCCAGCTAAAACCGCGCTGAACAGCGATAGAACCAAATAGAATTCCCCAGGGAAGCACCGCCAAGCTGAGGGGTAGCATATCGACTACACCCTTGCGGACGGAAACTCTAATGCCCTTATTTAAATTGATCATAATAGAAGTAAACGCTTACTTTTTAACAAGAATTTAAACATAAAAGTGAGCGCAAAAGAGAGCACAAAAGAGCTTAGACAAACTTGCGCAGCAACCACTGAGGCATTAAATATAGCACCCAAGTCACAAACCGCCAGCGCTTGGTAATATAGAGATGATTCTTTTTCTTGATAAGCCCTTTAACCATCTGCTCAACCCCTTTCTCCACCGGTGCCATCCATACTGGATTGCCCTGAACCATCGGAGTTTTAACAAAGCCCGGCTCAATTGTAGTGATAGTAATCGGCAGTTTGGTTCTCGCAGCCCGGGAGCGCATACCGGCAAGATAATTGGACACAAAGGCCTTGGTGGCATGATAGGTGAGGGTTAAACCGCCAAACAGATGCGATGCTACCGAGGAGATACCGGCCAGATGACCACCCCCGCGCTGCACAAAGTGCTCATAGGAAACTATCGCCAGTGCCGCAAAGCCACGCACATTAACGTCAATCATCTCCCGCTCAACGGTCCAATCGAGCTTTTTCTCAAAGAGGCCAACACCGGAACTCAGCACAATTAGCTCAACATCGCCCATTCGGGTGATTAAATCCTGAAGTTGCTGCTGTGCCAGCTCGGCCTGAGTAACATCGGTGACCTGTACAAAGTGATTACCGGGCAGCTCTGCGGACAAATCATTCAACAGCTCTTCACGGCGGGCCATCAAGCCCAACTGATAGCCTTTATCGGCTAACTGGATCGCTAACTCCCAACCAAGACCGGAACTTGCTCCGACAATAATGGCCTGTTTCATAGATTCCCCCAACTGTGTCCTAAACCGTTCTCAATAGGACTATTTATTTTATTTAACCGATTTTAGACACATTTGTACGCATATATTTATCAGAATATCGGTTTTTTAACGAAGTTAGCATCAATACCCTGAGAGAGAAAATACTCCACACGACCATCAGGCATCAATCGGCTCTTATCAATATCAAAGTATCCTAACAGATTATTCAGGTCGCGCTGGGAATGAGGGTAGACCGGCTTTTGATTATCAGTGCGCGGGTATTGAGTTAATTTATCGAGATTTTTTATGCCGTACTGGTAATTTGGCAACTGACAGCGGCCATTGAGAACCCCCAGTCCATAACCACAGGTGGTATCAGCCATATAGGGCTGCAGTGCAGCAATAAAGGCTTTTAGCAGGGTGCCATCGAGATAGTTAAAGAAATCCCAGAATAGGCAGATATCGATCTGCGTACCGGCTTTGAGATTGAGAGCAGCGCTAAATTGCTCGACCAGCTGTTGATGACTTGGCTGCTGATGATTATCCTGATTCTCTTGGATATCAAGGCTCTCCTGATAATCGCCCAAAAGCTGCTCGAGAGAGAAGAGATCAGCGAATATCAACTTGCACTTAAAGTTAGAGAAAAGCTCAACGGTGGTCGGTGTTGCCAGCCCGATATCCAGCACAACAAGCTGCTTGTCGACCTGTACCCTTTCAAATAGCAGCGGTGCAAGGTTGCTGTGCAACTCTGCATTAAAGGTCTGGCTGTTGCTTTCAGCGCGCTTGATCCTCACACCTTATCTACCTAATAAAAAAGCTGAAATAATCCTACTTCGCAGTAGAAGCTATTATCGTGAAGCTTTCAATTAAGAAGCTTTGGATTTATCCGATTCAAACCCTACATTAGATAGGGGCGCACTATCTTTAACAACAGTTTTACCTGACTGGTCTTTAGAATGTTGCTGTGGAGAATGTTGCTGTGAAGAAGCCTCCTGCTTAGCTTCTGGCTGACCTGGATCCATCTCGATACTGCCTTTGAATTTAGCACCATCTTCCAGAGTGACGCGAGGCGCATCTATATTACCCAGTACATTACCAGTCTTGGAGATAATCACTTTTTCGACACCGGAAATATCACCCTCAACGCTGCCTTCAACACGAACTACCTTGGCAGAGATATCGGCTTTTAATTTGCCCGCTGAACCAACGGTGACCTCATGGCCTTTAGCGCTGATACTCCCAGAGACATTACCTTCGATAACCAGATCTTCGCCGCTGACAATTTTCCCTTCAATAACAACTGTTGGACCTATCATTGCTCTTCCTCCTGATGATGGCGTATTGCTGCTCTCAGATTCTTTACCAAAACCAAGAGAAGATTTTTTCCCTGCAGAACTTTTACCGTCCGCATCTTTTATAAAATCAAACATAGTGAGTACCAGTTAAAACTTTAAAGACCGGGTCATGCTACCAAGTTAAAAACCAATCATCCAGCCTGCCAGAGGAATTTTTCAAACCTGCAGCACAATAATTACTAGAAATAAATTAACTCAGCTGCTCGATTTCCTGTTGAATATCAAACCAGGTTTCTTCTTTTTCAGCGATAGATTTTTTAACGCTTGCCTGAATATCCAACTGCTCTTTTAGCTGCGCTTTATTGCTGTCGGAATATATTTCAACATCCGCTAAAAGCACTTCAATTTCGGCGAGCTGTTTTTGAAATTTCTCAATTTCATTTTCGAGTTTTTTTGATTTTTTAGTCAGCGGCGAAAGTTTTTTACGTGCTTCCGCAGACTGCTGACGCTGAAGTTTTTTCTCTGCGCTATTAAGCACCTCTTTAACTTCAGAATTTTCAACTGCAGTCTCTGCAATAATCGGTTGTGCAGCAGCATCCGGCACCCGATTATAATTTTTCAACCACTGCTGATAATCGTTGAGATCGCCATCAAATTCATCAACCGAACCATTGGCCACCAGATAAAATTCATCCACTGTATTGCGCAACAAATGGCGATCGTGAGAGATCACCACCAGCGCACCCTCATAACCCTGCAGTGCCATGGTTAATGCCTGGCGCATCTCCAGGTCCAGGTGGTTGGTAGGCTCATCGAGCAGCAATAGATTAGGTTTATGCCAGACAATAATTGCCAGTGCCACACGGGCTTTTTCGCCACCAGAAAAATCCTTGATCGGCTCCAGCGCTTTATCACCGTGAAAATCAAAGCCGCCGAGAAAATTGCGAATTTCCTGCTCAGTTGATTTCGGGCTGATTCTTTGGATATGTAGAAAGGCACTTGCCTGTAAGTCTAAAACTTCCAATTGGTGTTGAGCAAAGTAGCCGACTTTTATGTTTTCACCGTAGACACGTTTGCCATCGAGCAAATCTAGATCGCCGGTTAAGCTGCCAATCAAGGTTGATTTACCGGCACCGTTTGGACCTAACAATCCAATTCTTGTACCCGGCTGCAAATCAAAATTAACCTGCTTAAGAATTTTTTTATCGCCATAACCCAGATCTGCCTGACTAATATTGACCAATGCGCTGTGAGCTTTTTTGGGTGATGGAAAATCAAAATTAAATGGCGAGTCAATATGGGCTGGCGCAATATCTTCCATACGCTGCAATTCTTTAACCCGGCTCTGCGCCTGTTTAGCTTTTGATGCTTTGGCACGAAAGCGCGCAATAAAACCTTCAACTTCTTTTCGGCGTTTTTGCTGCTTTTCAAAACTCGCTTGCTGCAGTGCTAAACGCTCACTACGGACTCTTTCAAAGGTTGAATAATTGCCTTTGTAACAATTGGTTTTTTGATGTTCAAGATGAACAATACGCTCAACAACATTGTCGATAAAATCCCGATCGTGAGAAATTATTAACAGTGTTCCTGGATAAGTTTTTAACCACTGCTCCAGCCACAATGTAGCATCCAAATCGAGGTGGTTAGTCGGCTCATCAAGCAGCATTAAATCCGAGGGACTCATCAGCGCCTGAGCAAGGTTTAAACGTATTCGCCAACCACCGGAAAAACTGTTTACCGGGCGGTTAACTTCCGCCTGAGTAAAGCCTAAACCATGGAGTAATTGCTCGGCGCGATAGTGGGCATCAAAACCATTGGCGGCATCGAGTTTTTCATACTCTAGGGCCAGACGGTCGTTATCCTCATCCAGAGTTGCCTTGGCAATGGCTTTTTCTATGGCTCGCACCTGAGGATCGCCATCGAGAACATAGTCGACCGCGCTGTGCTCGGAATTAGCCAATTCCTGAACCATATGGGCAATGCGCCAGGTGGAGGGAATAAACAGATCACCGGCATCCGGGGCAATCTGACCGAGCAGCAGCTTAAACAGGCTCGACTTGCCGGTGCCATTGCCACCGATAATGCCGATATGCTGGCCGGGGTGAACCACCAGCTCGGCATCCTCTAACAGGACTTTTATGCCGCGACGCAGTTCGACATTACTTAATGTAATCATATTGGACTTATTACCAGTATTTTATTCAGATCCTAAAAAGCCGCCGGACTGGTGGCTCCACAATTTGGCATAAAGTCCATTTTTGGCGAGCAATTCTTTATGGCTGCCCTGCTCTACTATCTGCCCCTGATCAAAGACAATCAGCTTATCCAACGCGGCAATTGTCGACAGTCGATGGGCAATGGCAATAACTGTTTTACCTTCCATCAGCTGGTTGAGACTCTGCTGAATGGTTGCCTCAACTTCGGAATCCAGTGCCGAGGTCGCCTCATCGAGCACCAGAATTGGCGCATCCTTTAACAGCACCCGGGCAATGGCAACTCTCTGGCGCTGACCACCTGAGAGGGTAACACCGCGCTCGCCAACATGGGCATCGTAACCACGGCGCCCCTTATTATCGCGCAGGTTGAGAATAAACTCATGAGCCTGGGCCTGTTTGGCGGCGGCTATCATCTGCTCTTCTGTGGCATCCGGGCGGCCAAACATAATATTCTCGCGCACCGATCTGTGCAGCAGCGACGTATCCTGGGTGACCATGGCAATATTGTCGCGCAAACTCTCTTGGGTCACTTCCTTGAGATTCTGCTTATCAATAGTCAATACACCGCTCTGAGTATCAAAGAAGCGCAATAGCAGACTGACTAATGTCGATTTACCGGCACCACTGCGGCCAACAATACCGACCTTTTCTCCCGGGGCAATTGTCAGATCGAGCTGATCGAAAACCCGCTCATCTTCGTTATAGGCAAAATCAACCTTATCGAAATTGATCTCACCCCTGTCCACCACCAGTTCCGTGGCAGTTTTACTATCGGTAACGCCGTGAGGAATAGAGATTGAATTAATACCATCCTGCACCGTACCGATATTTTCAAACAGACCGCCGATCTCCCACATAATCCAGTGAGACATACTGATCAGGCGAATCGACAGACTCATGACAATCGCAATGGCACCCGGTGTCACCGAACCCTGGGTCCAGAGATAAATGCCCAATGCACCAGTGCTAAACACCAGCAGCATATTAAGTACCCACAGGCAGATATTGAGCAGGGTAACCAGACGCATCTGCGGGTGAACCGTATCGAGAAATTCGGCCATGCCATCTTTGACATAAGCGGCTTCACGAGTACTTCGCGAGAAAAGTTTAAGGGTGACAATATTGGTGTAACTGTCGACTATCCGACCGGTCATCAGCGAGCGCGCATCGGCCTGTAACATAGCGATATTTTTCATTTTCGGCACAAAGTATCGCTGTATGGAAATATAAGCCAATAGCCAGCCTATCAATGGCGCACAGAGCCTAAGGTCAGCACTGGCAACCAGTATAAGCATGGTCACCAGATAGATAGTCACAAATAGCATAACATCGAGCAGCTTCATTACCGTGTCACGCACAGCGAGTGATGTCTGCATCACTTTAGTGGCAATGCGCCCGCTAAATTCATTCTGGAAGAAACCATAGCTTTGGCTCAACAGGTAACGGTGGGTCATCCAGCGCACGGTCATGGGGAAATTTCCCATTAATGTCTGATGTACCACCATTGAGTGCAGTGCTCTGGAGACAGGTATAACCAGCAGCACAAACAGCGTCATGGCCACCAGAGTTTTCCATGAATCGGCAAAAAATGTTTGCGGATCACTGGTCGCCAGCCAGTCGACTATCTGGCCGAGAATGCCAAATAGCAGCGCTTCGGAGACCGCTGTAATCGCTGTAAGAATTGCCATCAAAATCAACCAGCGCTCTATGCCGCGTGTGTAATAACGGCAGAACTGATAGATTCCCTGGGGTGGCTGCTGGGGGGATTCGGCTGGAAATGGGTTAACCAGCCGTTCAAAAAAGCCAAACATTTAATATCCTGATAAAAGCTCTAATAAAGAGCTCTAATAAAAAGCCCTGATAATGAGTACTATAATAAACTTTATGTAGGGCGATATAGCGTGTGATCGCCGCCAATGCTTCAGCTGAGCATAATAACAATATCCGAGCCTTCTCAGGAGAAACAAATGATTTTTAAACGCTCTATTTGCGTAAAAATTTTCTTTTTAGCGAGCATTTTTAATGCAACCTCTATCAGCGCTATTGATCTTGAAGCAGAGCGTATGATCGACAACCTCGCCAACCTGCAGTTCGATAAACTCGGCAGCCCACAGATTAAAACCGATTCGATAAAACCGGTTCTCGCGCCCGCAGATCGGCCTCACCGCCTGCTGGTTATTGCGGTGGAGTTTCCGGAAATTGGCTACGAGCGCTTCGCTGGGCATAAAAGACAGAACCGCAAAAACCGCGACTATTTTCAGAAGCTGTTATTTGCTGGCAGTATTAAACGTCCCAAATCCGGCACTCTCTCCCACTACTATCGCCATCAGTCCAAGGGGCTCTACAATATTACCGGGCAGATTATGCCGATCGCCAAAGTCGACAAACCTCTGGCTCACTACGGGCGACCCATACAAAATGCCGATGGCAGCTGGCGCAACGATGACCACACCGATGAACTGGTTGCCGATGCCCTGCGCGCAGCCTATAAAAACAATCCCGACTTCCCATGGAAAGATTACGATATTTGGGATCCACAGGATTTTGATGGCGATGGCAATCGCTCTGAAGCCGATGGCTATCTCGATCACCTAGTGATTGTCTATGCCGGCAAGGGGCAATCCTCCTGTCAGGGGCTCTACAAACTCGGGGAAAAATTCACCAGCAATGCCGACAGCTCAATTTTCGACAGCCTGCCGCAAGCAGAGCGCGACTGTGCTGACCGTATCTGGCCTCATCGCAGCTCGATTAACCGCGATCTCGGCAAGGGTCCAACCCTCGAGGGTGTAGTGAACGGACGCGGCGGTCTGGAGATTGAAAAAGACCTGTGGCTCTACGACTACAATATGCAGTCTGAATATACCGAGATAGCAACCTTTATTCACGAATTTGGCCACTCGCTGGGACTGCCGGATCTCTATGCCCGCGCCACCAATAACTCCACCGCCTCCTGGGAAGTTATGTCCTCAACCGCATCGCCGCAACCTCAAGAGATGAGCAGTTGGTCGCGAATGGTCTTGGGTTGGATGAAACCCTGCATTGTCAGACCACCGAGCTTTGGCGGCGACAAACGCCACTCCATGTACCTGAAAACTATGAATAGCTGGTCGAATAAAGCCGGCGATATAAATAGCCCCGGTGTTTGCGACTCAACAATGGTGATTCTGCCACCGAAAATACGCGAGCTAAATCTCGGCCCTCTGGGTGAGGCGCAGGGCGAATACGCCGCCTATACCGGACAGGGCAATGACCTCAATCACTTCCTTACCCGCAGCTTTGACCTGACTAAAGTAGCGCCAGAGCAGCCGCTGATAATCTCCTTTGATACCTGGTTCAAAATAGAATCGGATTGGGATTATCTGTATCTAGAAACCGCAACTGATGGTGGCGAATACCGGCGCCTGCTGCCCACTGACAAAGACAGTGCGGCGGATACTATGAGTAGCATGCCCTCGAAAAAAGGTCATGAAGGTGAAGGCTCACTTCCAGGATTTAGTGGGCGATCCGGTGATATGGACGGCGATGGCAAAGTCGAGATATCCAGCGGCTGCGACCCCGAAATAGATAAAACTATGGCTGAAGATCGTGTCGGTAGCAGCGCAGTGGATGCCTGCGAAACGGCCCAGTGGATTGAGGGTAAATTTAATCTTGAAGCCTATCGTGGCAAACAGGTTTCTATTCGCTTCCATTACTTCGCCGATGGCGCCGCCGTCGAAGATGCTGCACTAATCGATAATATCGCCTTGCCAGCGATCAATTACTTGGAAGATTTTGAAAGCGGTAGCATTCAGGGCTGGAGCAGTCAGGGATTCACCATCAGTGGTGGCCAGCACCGTATTGCCGTACCGCATTATTATCTGCTCGAATATCGCGATCCCTACGCCGAATTTAAAAGCGTTAAAAACTACGATGCCAGTTTGACCAAGCCGGGGTTCTCATTCTATAAAGACCAGTCCGGCGAGATGAAAGCCTTTACTGCCAACTACCGCCCCGGCGTTTTAGCCTGGTACTACAACGGTGAATATCTCTGGAGCCAAAACGAGCCAGCGCAATTTGGCCCGGGCAATGGCTTTCTTCTTTTAGTTGATGCCAATCCCCAGGAATTTAATCTACCCGGCGTACCTGACAAGTATCTGCAGAATAAAGATGGCTGGACCTTCTACAAATTTGATCAAGAAGCTCAGCCCTGGCTGCACAGTGGATTTGTCGACGTTATGTGCCACCAGCGCCGCGCTGCATTTTATGCCAGTGATGTCAGCGTGGAAGATCGCCAGCGCTGCAGTCAATCTCTGATCAACGGCCTGCCGCCGGTTGAGTCATTAAACTGGAATGGTCGCCAGCTGATGTATGGCTATACATTGATTAACGACCTGCTGCCCGGTGCCGGTAGGCTTAAATACAAAGGTGTCTCGACGCTATTTGATCTGCGAATCCGCAATGGCATCACCGAATATCGTCTCTATGATCGCGTATTGCGCAACCGACATTCCGGCGATGCACCCTTTGCGCTAGAGCCATTTTCCGATGGCACCTCTATCTACGGCATCCAGAATAGTAGTTTGGTTCGCGAACAGAGCACGGCCTATGCGCCAGTCAGTGAGTTCTCAGATGCTCACCCCAACCGCTATCTAAATCCCCAGCTTCCCTTTGGTGGTGCCAATATTCCCGAGCTGGGATTGCGCTTTAAGCTCGGCCAACCGGCCGCCCAAGCGCCGGGTGACGCCGAGGTGAAGGTTATTATAGATTGGGATAAATAGCTCATATAATATATGATAAAGATGGTAGTAAGTATTTACATTTGCCAACCGAACGCAATCGGAGAATCGCCTTCCTGCCATGGCGGCAGCTTTTTCATTGTCGCCAAGAATAACGGTGATTCGAGAAATCCCTGCAACCAGATTTGCAGCTTTGGATAGGGTGCCTGATCAAACCAATTCTTGTCGACAAAGGCGAACTGCCGAATAAACGGGAACAGTGCAATATCAGCCATGCTAATTCTGTCTGCCAGCAGATAGCTCTGGCGATCTAAATGCTCTTCCAGCAAAGCTAAAAATACTTCGCCCTGAGCGCGATAGAATTCTTGCGACTCCGCCGGATAGCGCTCCCAGTACTTATACTGATCGAGATGGGTTTTAAACTGGTTATCGTTGTAATCAATTAGCCGGTTAATAGAATCCAGCAGCTCTTCGTTTAACCACTGCTGCGGATCATCAATAGCCAGCGCCCAATGCATAATATCGCGACTCTGATCCAGCACTTGAGAATCGGGCAGCAGCAATACTGGCACAGTTCCCTTGGCGGAAATGGCCAGCATTGAGGATGGCTTATCCTTGAGCAGGACTTCACGGAGTTCAAGGTTTATACTCGAATATAACAGAGCCATCCGCGCGCGCATTGCATAGGGGCAGCGCCGAAAAGAATAAAGCACAGGTAACATTGGGGGAAATCCGCTCCGCGGGTTAAATAAAACGACAACTCTAACAAAAAGAAGAATAATTTATGTCAATTAATGAAGCATCTAATAAGCAGTATGATCTGGTCGTTTTTGGCGCCACCAGTTTTGTTGGTCAAATTTTAACCACCTATCTGATTGAACACTTAGGCACTAATAGTGATATTTCCTGGGCCATCGCCGCACGCTCAACAGCCAAGTTAACCGAACTGCGCGACTCCTACGGTGATAGCGCTAGTCAACTGCCAATGATTATTGCCGACTCTCACGATGAGGCGTCACTGCAAGCCATGTGCAGTCAGGCCAGAGTGATTATTTCCACAGTTGGACCCTACGCACTCTACGGCGAATTACTGGTTAAAATCTGCGCCGAAACTGGCACTGACTACACCGACCTTACCGGTGAAGCCCAGTGGATTAAACAGATGCAGGACAAGTATCAACAGGCCGCACAAGACAGCGGCGCGCGTATTGTTAATAGCTGTGGTTTTGACTCTATCCCATCAGATATGGGTATGTTCACGCTTCAACAGCAGGCCAACGAACAGTTTAATCACCCAATGCCCCATACCAAACTGCGGGTTAAAGCGATTAAAGGTGGCGCTTCCGGTGGCACTGTAGCCAGTATGATCGAAGCGATTAAAGCCGCCAAAGCAGATCCTAAAGTTCGCCGCCAGATGGGCAATCCTTATCTACTCTGTGGCAAAGATCATCAGTATCAGCAGAAAGCCCACAGTGTTAAAGGACCAATGTTTGATAAGGAATTTAATTCCTGGATTGCGCCTTTTATTATGGAAGCGATTAATTCGCGAATTGTTCTGCGCTCCAATGCGCTTATGGACATGGCCTATGGCAAGGACTTTACCTATAGCGAAGGCGTGCTGACTGGGCCGGGCATTAAAGGTCGTATTGGCGCTGTTATGTCGACTCTTGGTTTTGGCGCATTAGGTTTGGGCCTATTTTTTAGCCCACTGCGCGCACTGTTGGAAAAGTTTGTGCTTCCAGCTCCGGGCGAAGGCCCCAGCCCAGAGGCACAGCTAAAGGGATTCTTTGATCTGCGCCTGTATGGTGGCGATAACGAGGGCAATCACCTGATGGTAAAAGTGACTGGTGACCGCGATCCAGGTTATGGCTCAACCGCCAAGATGCTTGCACAGGCGGGTCTCTGTCTGGCGATGGATATTAAAAAGGAAGATCAGGCCGGCGGTTTCCTAACCCCTTCAACAGCTATGGGTACTGCTCTGGTTAAACGTCTTGAGGATCATGCGGGATTAAAATTTACGCAACTATAAAATCTTAATTGCGATGCGTAACTGTCTAGAGACGGACAGTTACGCCACGCTCAGCCATATACTTCTTAGCCTCAGGCACCGTATGCTCACCAAAGTGAAAAATACTCGCCGCCAAAACCGCATCGGCCTTACCTTCAACAATCCCATCAACCAGATGCTGCAGATTACCCACACCACCTGAAGCGATTACCGGAACAGTTACCGCATCACTGATGCGCGAGGTAAGTTCGAGATCAAAACCATTTTTGGTGCCATCGCGATCCATACTGGTCAGTAGAATTTCGCCAGCACCGTAGCCGGTCATCTTCTCCGCCCACTGAATCGCATCGATACCGGTTGGCTTGCGGCCACCGTGGGTAAATATCTCCCAGCGTGGCTGATCACCCTGCTCTACCTGCTTGGCATCAATAGCCACAACAATGCACTGCGAGCCAAAACGCTGCGCCGCTTCACGAACAAATTCCGGATTGTGAATGGCTGCTGAATTGATCGCTACTTTATCGGCACCGGCATTAAGCAGATTGCGAATATCCTGTAACTCACGAACACCGCCACCTACAGTCAGTGGAATAAACACTTCGCCCGCCATTCTTTCAACAGTGTGCAAAGTAGTATCCCGCGCCTCATGGCTGGCAGTAATATCCAGAAAGGTAATCTCATCAGCACCCTGCTCGTTATAGCGGCGGGCAACTTCTACTGGATCGCCAGCATCGCGAATATCGACAAACTGTACGCCCTTAACCACACGGCCTTTATCGACATCGAGACAGGGAATAATACGTTTAGCCAGACTCATTTCTCTTCCTTAAACAGATGACCAAGCTTGCCAGCTTTAGTCGATAGATATTGAACATTATGCGGATTGCTATCCGCCTGAATAGGCTCACGGTCGACCACATCTATACCCAGCTCTTTCAGGGCAGCGATCTTGCGCGGGTTATTGGTCATCAACACAACCTGCTTGGCACCCAGATGCTCAAGCATAGGCACACAGATAGAGTAATCGCGCATATCAGCGCCAAACCCTAGGCGCTCATTGGCTTCAACCGTGTCGGCACCCTGATCCTGCAGATTGTAGGCGCGAATCTTATTGACCAGACCTATGCCACGCCCCTCCTGACGGAGATATAAAATAGCCCCGCGGCCCTGCTCAGAAATACGCTTCATAGCTTCCTGCAACTGCTCTCCACAGTCGCAGCGCATACTGCCCAGTGCATCGCCGGTCAGGCACTCAGAGTGAATTCTTATCAACAGCGGCTCTTGCTCTTCAGTAGCACAATCACCCATAGTAATGGCGATATGCTCCTTACCTTTAAATGGATCTTCAAAACCGTGAATATCAAAAGTGCCCCAGCGAGTGGGTAATTTTGATGATTCGATAAAGCGAAGCGCCACAGTTTTCTCCAAAGTATTTATTAATCGAATTAATTGATCGCACTATCTTAATGCAACAGGCGAAAGTTTTATTCGGTCGCGTATTGTAGCTTCAACAGTCGACCAGTAAAGGGTTTAAATAAGACCAGCCGCGCCTAACAGAGCGATTACCGCAGCGGCGGCTAAACCGGCAATAACATCATCAACCATAATGCCAAACCCGCCGGAAACTTTTTTGTCCAGCCAGCTAATTGGCCATGGCTTTAAGATATCAAACAGGCGAAACAGCACAAAGCCAAGCAGCAGGGATGACCAGGTTACAGGCAGTGCCGCCATAGCGATCCAAAAGCCGACAAATTCATCCCAGACAATCCCGCCATGGTCGTGTACACCCATGGTTTTAGCTGCCTGATCACAGATATAGATACCGACAATAGCGCTGATTAAAACCACGCTTAAATAACCAGCCAGCGGCAGTTGAGCGAGCAGCCACCAGAGCGGGATAGCCGCCAATGTGCCCACCGTGCCCGGTGCTTTTGGTGAAAGACCGCTGCCAAAACCAAAGGCCAGCAACAGTGTCGGCGAGCGCAATAACTGCTTAAAAGTTGGGTTAGTGTTAGCTATGCTATCAACCAAAGTGATCGTACCCCTGTTTGTTTAAGGCGATTGGGCTGTTGTTCGAGTCGAGAACAGTCACTGGACAACCCCCATCAGCCGCTATCTGAATAGTGCCGATTTTACAGGCATTTAACTCGCCGCCGTCAATCAACTGTTCAAGCTTATCGATTTTATCGGCACTGACCGTAAAGCACAGCTGGTAATCATCACCGCCAAACAGCGCCCAATCAATACAGTTATTCGGGGAAAGCTTCCTAACATCTTCTGCTATGGGTAACTGCTGTGTATAAACAGTTGCAGCCACAGCGCTGGCCTGGCAAATATGCCCCAAATCAGCGACCAATCCATCGGAAATATCGATACAGGCACTGGCTATGCCGCGCAACTGAATAGCTGTTTTGATCTGCGGCTGAGGTGCATAGAACCTTTGAAGTAAGCGATCACTGTTAATACAGCTATTATTTATACTAGAAATAGATTTTAGGCCTGCCGCACCATCACCCAAATAGCCGGTCACAAAGACTGAATCTCCAACAGCCGCACCACTGCGCTGTAAACTCTCTGCCGGAGGCACTTCACCTAACATTGTGATGGAAACTGTCAGTGGGCCGCTGGTGGTATCGCCACCCACCAACGCAATATCAAACTGCTTGGCAATCTCGGCAATACCGGCGCTAAAATCTGCCAGCCATGCACTATTCGCTCTTTCTTCAGGAAGAGTAAGCGCCAGAGTAAACCAGCGCGGTTGCGCACCCATAGCAGCCATATCACTGAGATTTACACAGAGCGCTCGGGTAGCGACCTGTCTGCCTGTAGCGGCGGCGGGAAAATGTACGTCTTCAACTAAAGTATCACTGGCGACCACTAGCTGTTGGTTATCACTGGGATTGATAAGCGCCCCATCATCACCAATACCCAATGCAACGCCGCGCTGACCGGTAAGGCCAACAAAGTGGCTGGCGATCAGTTCGAATTCGCTGGGTTGATGATGCTTTTGATCAGACAGGGGGTTGTCCTCTCTCAGTGATTAGCGGTCAACTTATCTGCGCTTATTAGCCGCCACTTCTACAGCGCGCTTTTCCGCGGCGACGCGGTCGAGAATACCGTTGATATATTTAAACGCATCGGTGGGACCAAAGGTTTTCGCCAGGTTTACGCCTTCGTTGATCACAACCTTATAGGGCACATCGATACGGAAAATCATCTCATAGGTAGATAGACGCAAAATCGCGCGCGATACCGGATCGAGCTGCTCTTCATTACGGTCTAAATGCGGCTGATAGGCGGCATCAATCTCACCGAGATTTTTCGGCACGGCATGCAGTACCTCGTGAAACAGCTCAGTATCCACAGTGGCCATATTATTATCGGTGTGAAATTCAGCTTCGATACTGACCAGATCCGTACCGCCCATATCCCAGGAGTAAAGGGCTTGAGCTAGCAATCTGCGTGCTTTTTGACGCATTTTAGGTTTTGACATTTATTCGGCGCCCTGGATTTGTTTAAACACGGTAAGTAATTCAAGAATCGTCAGCGCCGCTTCTTCGCCTTTATTTTCACTGTTGTCACCAGAGCGATCCAGCGACTGCTGGAGGTTGTCGGTGGTTAGCAGACCAAAGGCCACCGGCAGATTTTCATTCAGGGCAACCTCACCAATTCCTCTGGTAGTCTCTGAACAGACATAGTCAAAGTGCGGCGTATCGCCGCGGATAACACAGCCCAGCGCCACAACTGCGTCGAAGCGACCGGTAATTGCTGCGCGCTGGCTGGCCAGTGGCAGCTCAAATGCGCCGGGCACACGAAACACTTCCACGGCATCACCCTCGATACCGTGACGGGCAAATGCGCGCACTGCACCGTCGAGCAGGCCATCGGTGATTTCGGCATTCCAGCGCGCCGCGATCACTGCGACACGTGCATTACCAACATTAAAGTTACCCTCTTCGGGTCTATATTCGCTCATGGACTGTTCCTGTTTTATTCGCAGTCGACGTGTTCTACAACTTCGAGATCAAAGCCGGAGATGCCGGTAAATTTAAACGGTGCGCTCATCAGACGCATCTGATGAATACCCAGATCGCGCAATATCTGCGAGCCGGTGCCAACCTGCTGGTAGACCACATCGCTGGCAAGCTGCGAGCGCGCCTGGTTGGGATTGAGTATCTGCTCGATACTGCGATCAATATCTTCCGAAGACTCGGGATAGTAGAGCAAGACCACAACACCGCGGCCTTCGGCGGCAACCCGCTCCAGCGCCTTGTGAAATGACCAGCTCTTAAATTCGCTGGGGTCTTCAATGGCCAACAGATCACGGGCCGAACGGTTGGTATGCACACGCACCAGCGGCGGCTCACCACCACTGACATCGCCCTTAACCAACGCGAAATGTTTTTCATTGAGAATACTGTCAAAGTAGGTTTTAAGCGTGAACTCACCGAAGCTAGTATTCACTTTTCTCTCATTAACGCACTGTGCAGTCTTTTCGGTCACCAGACGGTGATGAATCAGGTCGGCAATAGTACCGATCTTAATATCGTGTTTTTCAGCAAACACTTCCAAATCATCACGACGCGCCATAGTGCCGTCGTCATTCATAATCTCAACAATAACTGCCGCCGGCTCAAAGCCCGCCATCTTGGCCAGATCACAGCCAGCTTCAGTGTGACCAGCACGACTAAGTACACCGCCAGGTTGCGCCTTCAACGGGAAGATATGGCCCGGCTGAACTATATCTGCAGGCCGCGCACTGCTGGCAACCGCAGCCTGAACCGTGCGTGCGCGGTCAGCGGCAGAGATACCGGTGGTAACACCCTCCGCAGCTTCAATCGATAGGGTAAAAGGTGTGCTGTGGCTGGAATTATTGCTATCGGCATTAACCATCATCGCCAGATCCAACTGTTTGCAGCGATCTTCATGCAGCGTCAGGCAGATCAATCCTCTGGCATTGGTCGCCATAAAATTAATATCCTCAGCGCGCACCATTGGTGCCGCCATCACCAGATCGCCTTCATTCTCGCGATCTTCGTCATCCATCAGAATAACCATCTTGCCCTGACGGATATCTTCAATTAGCTCTTCAATTGTGTTGAGTACCATTTAGTCTTTTCCAATCAATGGTTAAAGGTTATTTATTCTGCGTCTCTGCAGCCTTGTCACCGAGCAGTAAACGCTCCAGGTAACGAGCCACCAGATCGACTTCAAGATTTACTTTTGTACCCACCTGGTAATCACCCATCACCGTGTGAGTCATGGTGTGAGGCACAATATTTAATTCAAATTCGCAGCCGTCGACAATATTCACCGTCAGGCTGGTGCCATCGACAGTGATTGAGCCTTTATGGGCAATATATTTTGCCAGCTCCGCCGGAGCCCGCATCCGAAAACGCCAAGAGCGAGCATCTTCGTGCAGAGAGACAACTTCGCCAATCCCATCCACATGCCCAGAGACAATATGACCGCCAAAGCGATCGCTGGCCTGCATAGCCTTTTCCAGATTGATCCGCGAACCCTGCTGCCAGTGGCCAATAGTTGTCAGGTTGAGAGTCTCAACCGAGACATCGGCAACAAAACCCTCGCCGGTAAGCTCAACCGCGGTCAGGCAGGCACCATTACAGGCGATGCTATCACCCAGCTGCACATCCGCGAGCCCAAGATTGCCGGTGCGAATAGTTAAACGTACATCGCCGCCCCGCTGTTCGAGGTTGGCAATATAACCGATGGCGCTGATAATTCCTGTAAACATAATCTCGTAACCTTTTTAAAATCCTGTCTTTTCTAACTGTCTAGCCGTCACCGGCATAACCAAAAAACACTAAATCATCGCACGGTCTATCAGCTGTGAGCGGGGATATGATCTCTGAGACCATCGGCAGCATGGATGCTGCCGTTGAGCCTACAGGGATGTATTCACGGCGTGTCGCAGAGGTCATATGCCCGTTCGCAACCGCTTCATACTCAAAACCCACTCTGTTCCAATAGCCAAATTCACAATAACCTGATGGCGATCCTTCGCCTTCGCTCAGGACGACAGCAGTGCTGTTTTTAGTAATCCTTATCCGGATACAGAGTCACCCTAATATCCTCACCAATCTGGCGAATATCCTGAACTGACAGCGCCAAATGGGCATCAATAGTCTTGATCGGCAAACCAAACATCGGCCGCGCATCACTGCCAAATAACTTTGGCGCCCAGTAACAGACCAGCTCATCGAGCAGCCCTTCAGCGACAAAAGCACCGGCCAGACCAGCACCGGCCTCAACCATCACGCTGTTACACTCGCGCTCTGCCAGCTCAACCAACAGCGCATGCAAATCCACATGGCCATCGCGGGCAGGTAAAAACACAATATCGGCACCAGCCTGCTTTAAAGCCTCAGCTTTATTGCGCTGCTCGTCGCCATCTATTGTGGCTACCAATACACTACCCGGCTGCGCAAACATCCGCGCCTCAGGGCTCATCTGTAACTTACTATCAACCACCACACGCAGTGGCTGGCGAAGACTATCCTCGACACCAACATCTTCATTGGTTATACGCACGGTCAGGGACGGATCGTCCATTAACTGTGTGCCTATACCAGTAATAATTGCACAGCTTGCCGCACGCAGTCGCTGCACATCTTTGCGCGCCGCCGGCGTGGTAATCCACTGGCTCTGGCCACTGGCCATAGCTGTGCGACCATCGAGACTCGCGGCCATCTTGACCAACACCCAGGGCAGGCCCTGCTCATGGCGCTTGATAAAACCTTTATTCAAATCTCTAGCTTGATCTTCAAACAGACCGCAGGCCACTTCTATACCTGCATCCTGTAATAATTTAATGCCCTTACCAGCCACCTCAGGGTTGGGATCTTCACAGGCAATCACCACCCGAGCCACAGCTGCATCAATAAGTGCACTGGCACAGGGACCAGTCTTGCCACTGTGACTGCATGGCTCCAGAGTCACGTAAGCGGTACTGCCCTGAGCATCTGCAACTGACTGCAACGCTTCTATTTCAGCGTGATTGCCCCCGGCGGGCCGGGTATAACCTTCACCGACAATCTCGCCATCAGCAACAATAACGCAGCCGACTGCAGGATTTGGGCTGGTGGTATAACGACCTTTGGCCGCCAACTGCAACGCCCGCGACATCATCTCGCGATCAATAACTGAAAAGCTCATTACTTATTTTCCGCGACGGGTTTTAGCGCATTCAAACGATTTAACTCGTCCTGAAATTCGCTTAAGTCCTGGAAGCTGCGATAGACCGAGGCAAAACGCACATAGGCAACCTCATCCAATTCACGCAATTTGGTCATTACCTCTTCACCGATCATTCTCGACGAGACTTCACGCTCACCGGTAACCTGGAGAAAATGTTTAATTTGGGTGAGAGCGACTTCGATCTGCTCTATGGATACCGGACGTTTTTCCAATGCTCGCTGAAGACCTGCACGCAGCTTCTCTTCATCAAAAACTTCCCGCGTACCATCGGTTTTAATTACCCGCGGCATCACCAGCTCGGCCATCTCATAGGTGGTAAATCGCTCAGTACAGGCAACGCACTCGCGACGACGACGTACTTGTCCGCCATCGGCTACTAGACGAGAATCGATAACCTTGGTGTCATCGGCATTACAAAATGGACAATACATAGCAAAAGATCGAAAAAAATGGGCCGCCATTCTAACACAGGATGCGGTCTTTTAAGACAATTTGGCATTCCCCGGCAGAGCTGGATTTTGCACATAAATAACGGGCAAAAAAAAGCCCTGTTAAAAACAGGGCTTTTTAGCAATCGACGCCTAAACTCAGCCGTAAACCGGGAAGCGTGCACAGATATCCAGCACCTTGGCTTTAACATCTGCAATCACCTGCTCAGAGGTTCCATTCTCAAGGCTATCGAGGATATCGCACATCCAGTGAGTCAGCTGAACTGTCTCATCGATGCCGAAACCACGCGTAGTGATCGCCGGTGTACCTACACGCAATCCAGAGGTCACAAAGGGTGAGCGTGGATCGTTGGGTACAGCGTTTTTGTTAACCGTGATAAACGCTTCGCCCATGGCGCGATCAGCATCAGTACCTGTGTACTCTTTACCGATCAGGCTAACCAGCATCAGGTGGTTCTCGGTGCCATTGGAAACAATATTAATGCCGCGCTCGATAAAGGTCGCCGCCATTGCCTGAGCATTGGCAACCACTTGCTTCTGGTAAGTGACAAACTCATCGCTGGCCGCTTCTTTAAAGGCAATTGCCTTAGCTGCAATCACATGACACAACGGGCCGCCCTGACCACCAGGAAAGACTGCCGAGT
>Ga0206125_10000794_pt1 | contig 39188 bp, 34 predicted proteins | sample Helgoland_Spring_4_FD_148598 | JGI IMG/M metagenome (GOLD analysis project Ga0206125, IMG submission 148598) | Pelagic subsurface seawater microbial communities from Kabeltonne, Helgoland, North Sea - Helgoland_Spring_Bloom_20160331_1 | ecosystem: Environmental > Aquatic > Marine > Epipelagic ... | reverse complement strand
TTTTTAGAATCGTTTGTGAATAAAATAGGAAGTGTTATACTTTCGTTAAAGGAATCATTATCATTAGGAGAGTTAAGATAGCCTATGGATTCTTTAAACTCAATATCAATATTTGCAGGCTTGTAGTCATCATAAACGGCCAGGCTAGATAATATAAGAGCTATAATTGAAATAATAATCGATATTTGTTCTTTTAATTTCATAGTTCATTTACATCAAGAAGTAATTAATTGGAGTTGCCAGAGTCCTACAAATTATTTTACATTATTGCAGAAACCTAGATTAGGTGTCTTTTAGAGTTTTTAAAAATACAAAAAAACACCTAAACAACTGTTTTTTAACAAGTTAGTTAGTGGGTGGACCCGGGAATTGAGTGAATCTATACAAAACATTAGCGAATGAGAATACTATTTAAGTAATTGTAGTAAGTTTACAATCTTATTTTGAGTGATTTGGTGAATTCATTGGATTCTTTATATCCTTCATTTGCTTTTTATCCTTTACTCAATAGATCAAAGATTTTATCTATTTATGTTCAAGGTGAGGATTGAATAGATATTTATTGTGACAATTTTATTTGGGGAGACACATAGGAAATTAAATTAGCACCATTGATAGAAAACAATAAGACCTGTTTTGCTATTGTATGACTTTGGAGTTTATAATTTCTGCAAGTACCTCTGTGGTCAATTCATAGTTTTTTAACAGAGGAAACCCTTCCCACCGTACAATACCATTCGGATCGATAAGTACACAATGCGGGACACCGGTGACCTTATAAATAGACTTCAAACGCTTTTTGGTATCGATAGCACTGTAATATTCTATTTCTGGACTTTTCATTTTATGTACAGTTCGTTTCGACTCATCGCTAATGCCGATAACAACCAATTGATCTTTAAACTGCTTTTGGAATTCGTTTAGTTCAGGAATGGCTTTACGACACGGACCACACCAGGTAGCCCAAAAATCTATAAGTACATATTTTCCTGAAGTCTCGGGTTTTTCCGAGAGCCATTTTTCAACTACCAACTCAGGTGCTTTTTTATTGAAAAAAGACTTTGCCCAAAGTTGTTTTTTAGGCATGGTCCAGTGGTTTGTAAACTCAGAGATAAAAAAGAGGTTGTATAGTTCCTTTGTGTCGGTGTGTTCGTTTAGAAAAAGAGTATACAATAACACCTTTTTATTTGCCTCGATTTCTTCCTTAAAAGATGCTTCTAACACCTTTTGAATAGGCATCCATATTTTTTGATTGCCAACTTCAAACTCATATTCGGAGTTGACAATTTCGCGTGAGATAAAATCTTTTTTTCCAAATTTAACAGCAATCACACGCGACATAGATTCGAGCCTTTCTGCACTTAGGGTACGCACATTCCCAGTAAACGTCGCTATAAAACGGTATTTCGTGGCATTCAAATAATACTGTGAATTTATGGTTTGTTGTTCTGTTTTTTGAGCATAGGTGAGCTCTTCTTTTATGATTTGACTTGGGTTTTTGAGTGGGTAATTTTTGTCCCAATCTTCAAATCCGTTTTGAGCTGATAGTCCCATACTTAAAAGAAAAACGAAAGCAAATATTTTGTTCATAGCAGAATGGTTTAGTTTCTAAAGAAAAAGAAAGCGGATCTAATATAGAAAAAATAACAAGAAGCTCGAATTCTTTTTAAGTACGATTGACCAATCTCAACGAGATTCCCATGTCTGCCGACAGGCAGGATTCGTTGTACCGCCTCGGAATTACTGGTAGTGGAGGAGGAAAGCCGTTCTCGATACGATTTTCTTCGCTACGCTACGAAAATCACTCGACCTGACACTAAAAGAACCAGAAGACATGTACACCAGCCGACTCGAAGACCAGTTAACCGCTTCACTTCCCCTTCGGAATCGCCGCAATCAACTGCTGCGTATACTCCGATTTTGGATCTGCGTAAATGGCATCCGCATCTCCGATTTCTTCGATTTTACCGGCGTTCATCACGACCAACTGGTCCGACATATATTTGACCACCGACAAATCGTGAGAAATAAAAATATAGCTAAAACCAAAGTCCTTTTTTAGGTCGTTTAACAGGTTCAGTACTTGGGCTTGTACCGAAACATCCAACGCGGAAACACTCTCGTCACAGACAATCAGTTTGGGTTGTAGCGCAATGGTTCTGGCAATACCAATACGCTGTCTTTGACCACCGGAAAACTCATGGGGATAGCGGTTGTAATGTTCTGGTAACAAGCCTACTTTTTCCAATATGGAAAGTACTTTTTCCTTGCGTTCTGACTTTGAGTTTAAAATGCCATGTACCTGCATAGGTTCCAAAATAGCCTCCCCAACCGGAATTCTTGGGTTGAGCGAAGAAAATGGATCTTGAAAGATGATTTGTATGTCCTTGCTCAGTTTTTTTACTTCCCTATTGGACAGTTTGGTGATGTCTTTGCCTTTGTAAAACACCGTTCCTGAAGTGGCCTTTTCCAAATGCAGCAAGGTTCTTCCCAAGGTAGACTTTCCACAGCCGGACTCACCTACCAAGCCCAAAGTTTCACCGTCATAGAGCTGAAAGGAAACTCCGTCTACCGCTTTAATGTATTGGTCTTTTTGAAACCACCATTTCTTGGTGCTGAGGTAGTGTTTTTTTAAATCTACAATTTCCAACAATGGTTTTTTGGCATAGAGTTCTTTGTGAAAAACAGCACGTTCCTTATCGGTATATAAAGTTTCATCTACGGTTTTTTCAATAAAATCTTTTACAGATGGTAGTTTTTTTAAGCGTTTTGAAATGCTAGGCTTCGAACGTATCAAAGCCTTGGTATAGTCTTCCTGAGGATTTTGAAATACATCTAAAGCATTGCCCTGCTCCACAATATTGCCTTGGTACATGACCACCACACGGTCGCAAATCTCTGAAATTAGGGAAAGGTCGTGTGAGATAAACAAAATGCTCATTCCCGTTTCTTGCTGCAATTCCTTAAGCAGTTTTATGATTTCTTTTTGAACGGTTACATCCAGGGCCGTCGTGGGCTCATCGGCAATCAACAATTGGGGTTTGCAGGCAATCGCCATGGCAATCATCACCCGCTGTTTTTGTCCTCCGGAAATTTGATGCGGGTATTGGTCGTACATCGCTTCGGCGCGTGGGAGCTTTACCTTTTCGAATAGAGAAATTACCTGTTGTTTCGCTTCCGATTTGGAAACTTTTTGATGTTGTAAGATAATTTCCAATACCTGATAGCCACAGCTCAGACTTGGATTTAAGGAACTCATAGGCTCCTGAAAAATCATGGAAATCTGAGCACCACGAATCTTTCGAAATTCTTTTTCTTTTAATGTTAGGAGGTCTTGGTTTTCAAACAGTGCTGAACCTTGAACTTTAGAACTTTTCGAGTCTAACAATCCCATGAGGGCAAGCGAAGAGATGGACTTTCCACTTCCAGATTCCCCTACAATTCCTAATATTTCGTTTTTGTGAATGTCAAAAGATACGCCGTGTACCATTTGGTTCTTTTGTTCTTTTGAGGGAAAAGAAATGCTGAGGTCGGTCAGTTGTATCAAAGGTGTTGTGCTCATGCTTGTGGTATTCTCCTTAGCAGCTAAGGTAACGCTTTTATTCATATAGGTATGCTTAATACGTCCTTGCCGACATAATTGTCAGTGGGTCTTACTGTCATGCAGTTGTATGGTCTTTTTCAAATGTGTTGTTGCTCAGTGAAACAATCGTTTTCCTTCAGCCACCTGCCACCTGCCGCCAGTACTCAAAACACAAAACACCTCACTCCTCAAACAATTGTACTATCTTTGGCCTTCGAAAATCATTTGTATGAATTACCTATCTGTAGAAAATATCTCCAAAGCATATGGAGAGCGCGTATTGTTTGATAATATTTCCTTTGGAATTAATAAAGGGCAAAAAATTGCTTTTGTCGCAAAAAATGGTACTGGAAAAACATCCATTTTAAATATTATTACGGGTAGAGATACTTCGGATACGGGACAAGTGGTTTGTAGAAAAGATTTACAAGTTGCTTACCTGGCACAAGACGATGTTTTTGATTCGAAATTGACCATTGAAGAGGTTATCTTTAGTTCTGATAACCCTACATTAAAAGTCATTCAGCAATATGAAAAAGCACTAGAAAACCCAGAAGATGGTGATGCCTACCAAAAGGCATTTGATTTGATGGATCAGCATGATGCCTGGGATTTTGAAACGCAATACAAACAGATTTTATCAAAATTAAAGTTTGATGATATTCACCAAAAGGTAGGAGGACTTTCGGGTGGACAAAAAAAGCGTCTTGGACTGGCTACGGTGTTGATAAACAAGCCTGATTTACTGATTTTAGACGAGCCTACCAACCACTTGGATTTGGAAATGATAGAGTGGCTAGAAGCGTTTTTTCAAAAAGAGAAAATTACCTTGTTTATGGTTACACACGACCGCTATTTTTTAGAACGTGTGTGTAATGAAATTATTGAATTGGACGGCGGGGAGTTGTATAGCTACAAAGGAAACTATTCTTATTTTTTACAAAAGAAAGAAGAACGTATTGCTTTGGAACAGGTGGTGCAAGAAAAGGCAAAAAACCTGTTTAAAAAAGAGTTGGATTGGATGCGCAGACAGCCAAAAGCGAGAACCACCAAATCCAAATCGAGGATAGATGATTTTTATGAGATCAAAGAAAAAGCCCATAACAGACGTATAGAACACAAAGTGCAATTGGAAATCAATATGGAACGCTTGGGGTCTAAGATTTTAGAATTGCATAAGGTGCACAAGTCCTTTGGAGATTTAAAAATATTAGAAGGTTTTGAATATGTTTTTAAAAGAGGCGAACGTATTGGAATTATTGGGAAAAACGGAACTGGGAAGTCGAGTTTTTTAAACCTAATTACGCATAAAGAACCTGTAGACCAAGGAAAGGTGGTTTTGGGTGAAACTGTGAAATACGGTTATTATACGCAGAGTGGTATTACCGTAAAAGAAGGTCAGAAGGTTATTGAAGTCATCAAGGAATTTGGAGAGTATATACCATTGGCAAAAGGAAACAAGATTTCTGCAGGTCAGTTGTTAGAACGCTTTTTATTTAGTAGAAAACGTCAGTACGACTTTGTAGAAAAATTGAGTGGAGGCGAACGAAAACGTTTATTTCTGTGTGCTGTGTTGATTCAAAATCCTAATTTTCTGATTTTAGATGAGCCCACAAACGATTTAGATATTGTAACCCTAAATGTGTTGGAAGCCTTTTTATTGGATTTTCCAGGGAATTTGATTGTGGTGTCGCACGACCGTTACTTTATGGATAAAATTGTTGACTCTTTATTTGTCTTTAGAGGACATGGAGTGGTGGAAAATTTTCCTGGAAATTATTCAGACTATAGAGCTTATGAAGATTCAAAACCAAAAGAAGCAAAGGTTAAAAAAGTAGTTGAGGAAAAGGTACAAGAGGTTGCCAAACCGAAGGTACAACTCAGTTACAACGAAAAAAGAGAATACGGATCGCTGGAGTCCGACATTGCCAAGTTAGAAAAACAAAAGTCAAAAATTGAAGAGCAATTTTCCAATGGAGAAGTGGCAGATTCCGACATCAATGAGGTGTCTATCAAGCTTCAAAAGATCATAGATGAAATTGCACAAAAAGAGGACCGTTGGTTTGAACTCTCTTCAAAACTAGAAGGTTAAAAACTTGATATTCAGGTATTGTTAAAAGAATAAGTAGTATCTTTAGAGAGATTCCCCCCTAATTATTTATTTTTAATACCTGTCGGTTTGTGTACTAAGCAATACATTCTCTGTAGTATGCTCGTCTCTTTTATTTTGAACTGTACGTATAGTCATGCTCAAAAAAAGGGAATGGTTTCTTTTGTGCTCGATCCAAAAATGGCCATTCATGGTCCTTATGAACATAGTACAAATGGAGAATTGGATTATATCATTCGTGTTGCATGTGGTACCGATCGCTATGAAGTAGGTATATTTACAGAGCAGTTTCAGGCCATTCATTACCACGGGTATGGGATGTTTTACAACTACAAATTCTTTTTAAAAGCGAAAACAAAAGACTATATACGTTGGGAACTACCCATTGGAGCAGATGTTGGTTTTATTACTCGAACACGAAATAATCAAATATTTGAATTTAGTTTTGCGCTAAATGGTGCATTGCGATATTACTTTTCAAAACATTGGGGGGTTGAGTGCTTGTCGAGTTATCGATATAGAAGTGATTTTTATGAGATGTATGAAGCGAATAATAAGATGAAGTTTAATTTTTATACAGGTTTGCAATATCGCTGGTAAAAAGAAAGGCTGCTGCACAAACATGCAACAGCCTTTTTCGATGGACGAAAAACATTAATTTTTTTGAATGTACTCCTCCAAGTTTTCAATAATTACCTTGTAGAACCCTTCAAAAAGACCTTTCATATCGCCTTCAGCTTCCGGAGCCGAGTTGAAAGAACAGTCCCAAGTAATTTCACAATTTCCAAGATCGATTTCTTTTACGTTTACATTGCTCACATAATCAGTAATTGGAAAAGGTCCTGATAAGATTGCATATTGCAAATGTTTTTTTGAGTTGTCTAAAGTGTTCAATACTTCATTGATTTCAGCACCATCAGGCATGGTACACGTTCTTTTTGCGCCTTCACCTTCACCTTTTACGACAGATTTTGCGATAGGAGAATAGTTTTCGATACCTCCAAAAGCAGCGAGTTTAGACCATGCGTCGTTTGCGGATACGTTGATTGATTTTGTTACAGATACTGTTGCCATTTTTATAAGTTTTATAGTAGTTAATAATTTTCTACTACAAACTTAGAATGAATGGTTAACTCAAAAAAAAATACCGTTCAGAAACTATTGAATCAAGGCTAGATGTCCATCTATATATTGGAACAATTCTTCTTTGGATTTGATTTTGTAATAAATACTAATTCCAAAAATCATTCCCACGATATAGTCGGCGTATTGTTCTATTTTTTCAGGGTGTATGATTTCTCCCATGTCAACGGCTCTTTTTAAAACAGCTATATAGCTATTTCTCATATTGGAAAAATAGCGGTCATAGATATCGGAAACTTCACGGTTCTCTTTGCGCAGTTCTACTACTGTGTTTACCATGATACAACTGCGAGGAAAAGTTTTGTCAAGCAGCGCTTCAATCAACATATAGAAAAAATCTTTGAGGGATTGGAGTCCGTTTTTAGATGCTCGAATCTGGCACATGATAGGGTCTGATAAAGAAACCACATAACTGTCCAAGGCGTCGAGAAAGAGCATTTCTTTCGTGTATTTGTTATAGATGGTAGAGACACTAACATTTAGGTGTTTTGCCAAATCTTCATTTGAAACCGATTTGTAACCTTTTACCCAAAAGAGGTGTTGTGCCTTTTGAACCAATTCAGGATAGGTACTTTTAAGCGTATGTGCCATAGCTTTTAGTTTAAAATTAAATCAATACTGGTATTTAAATAATCGAGTCGTTCTTTAGGACTTTGAATTAGGCAAAAACACATGCTGCTGCAAAACAAACCGGAAAGTCGGATAGTATTGGTTTTGCTATTGTTTTCATTGTTTCTTTCGAGGAGCCCTTGAATGCCGTCTTCTATTTCTTTGATATAGTTGTCTAGCTGTTGTTTGATTACTGTGTTGTGATCTGCGAGTTCTGAAGCGGTATGAATCATAAAACATCCTGCAGGATGCTTGGAGTTTTCAATTAAGTAACTGAAATAAAATTCCTTCAGCACGTCTTTAGAAGGCTTGTCTTGATTTAAAATAGCTATTTGCTTGCTAGTGTACCTGCTGTAGTACAATTCCAAAGCTTTCAAAAGAATACCCTCTTTGTTTTCGAACTCTTTATAGAGCGAAAACCGGTTCACATTGGTTTCGGCGACAATATCTTTGATAGAACAAGCGGTAATGCCATTTCTCCAAAACAGCCCTATGACATCTTCTAATACCTTGTTTGAATTAAATTCCTTGTGTCGCATGATGGGAACTTATTTAGTTTTAATAGGATTCACCCAAAAATACTTTATTTTTTAAATGTTTTGATGAAAAGAGGCTTTAAAAATTTAATATATGCTCAAAAGCAAGCCCTTCTGAATTCATAAGTTGTAGGGCGATGTTCTTCTTTTGCCAATCAATTTGTACACATCCGAAATTTAAATCGATGAGAGGTTTACCAACACGGTATTTGTTTTCCGCATTTCCATAGGTCTCATTGATATGGGTAAGTCCGCTAGATGTCAATTCATAAATCGGTTTGTTATGGTATGTCAATGTTGAAATTTCACCAAAATGAACATTTCCGGAAAGCAAGATAGACGTACCAGAGCTGTTGGCGATATAGTTAAATAATCGATTTCGGTCGTTTGGGTAATTGCCCCATTCATCCATTCCTTTTTGGTCTGGAATGATTTGCGTACTAGAGACAATACATCTAATTTCTGCAGGTTTACGAAGTTCTTGTTCAAGCCATTTCCATTGTTGTTCTCCCAGCAAACTGGCATTTGGATTGCCAATGTATTTCCCTACTTTTCCAATCTTTTTTCTGGCTTTTGTATCTAATGTATCCAACAGAAAGGGTCCTTTAAACCAACGTGTGTCGAGTAAGATAATTTGCGCGCGTTTACCAGGAGGACCATAAATAGTTGCATCGTAAATTCCCGGTGTATATCTTCTTTCCGAGTTTTGAGGTTCTTTAAAAAAATCTAGGAATTTTCTTTTGCTGAGTTCTTTGTGTTTAAACTCGGCCCCTCCGTTGTGCTTACCATAATCGTGATTGTCCCAGGTGGCCAATATTGGAATTTTAGATCTAAAATCGGCAAATTCTGGAATGCTTTGCAGACGTGCATAATCTCTGTCTAAAGTTGCTTCCGAAATTTCAAACACATCGGTACCGTCCCAATCGCCATAGATGGCATCTCCGATAAATAAAAAGGCATCGGGTTTTTGTTGACCAATCTGTTCCCATATGGGTTGCGGTAACCACTGCTGCGCACAAGAACCAATTGCAATTTTAGAAATGGTCTGGTCTTTCGAGAGTACAGGTTGAGGTTTTTGGTTGGTACAAGATATAAAAAGTACAAGGACTAAGCTTTGAAGGACATATTTTTCCATACGATCAACTAGTAAATGAGTATTATTAGGTGTTTTGCGAAATGAAGTTAAAAAAAAAGACTGCTTATAAGCATAGGCAGTCTTTTGATGAGCGCATTGTCTCTAGTATTTTTAAGAGACATAAAAGTTTACCCCTCTTTTTTCAATAAAGCATCCCAACCTTGTGCAGTTAGTTCCATTTTTTGATTGGCTTTAGTTACGAGATTGATTCCTTCGTTTTTTGAATTGCTACTTATTTTACAAATATCATTCTTTTGTTTGAGCTATACCCATTGATTTCGAATTTGTAAAAATAGATCCCAGGCCGCAATCCAGCTCCTTTAAAGGTTACAGTATAAGTTCCGAAGTCTTTTACTTCATTCACTATTTCGTTAACCAAAAGACCCACCGTATTGTATAGATTGATTTTTACACGCCCTGTTTTTTTAATAGTGTATTCAATAACCGTGCTTTTGGTAAACGGATTCGGGAAGTTTTGCTTGACGGAGTAGAGTTGTTCTACATCAACTCCTTCAATGACGGAAGTGTATCTGAAAAAATGAACGTTTCCAGAGTTGGTTTTGTCATCTTCCGTGGCATAAGGAGAAGCCACAATTAAATTTTCATAATCTGAAGAAATACTTGTCCCAAAATGATCATAGGTAGCACTGTCAGCAAATTTAAATTCTGTTCCGGATTTGATACTGCTGTCGTCTAAAGAGATGTTTTCATAGATATAGACCTTGCCAGAGCCTTTTAATTCGTTCTTTTTTGCGCGACTAGCACTCACAAATAGGTTTCCTTTTTTGTTATAGGAAATAGAGGTTCCAAAATGATCGTTATGTGAAGCGGTATTTTCTATCAATTCATAGTTCTCACTCCAGGTATTTTCGGATTTGTGAAATAAAAACACAGAACCTGTTTGACCATTGTCATTATTGGTTCCAGGAGCACCAATAAATAAAATATCATCGATGAGTGAACCTTCAGAGGCGCCAGAGGTTAGGCTAAATCCAAATAAGTCACTCGATTTTCCATCTGAGGCGCTTAGCACACTATTTTCTGCCCACTGGGTGTCTTTGGTGAAAACATATACTACACCAGAACGTTCTTCTTGACCGTCGGCATTATACGCACCTATAGCAAGAGTATTGGCGTCTAGGATGTGAATTTTATGTGCAAAATAATCGTTGGTTTTTCCATTTTTGGCCCAAATTTTTTGTGTTTCGGTCCAAGTATCGTTTATCTTTTCAAAAACATAAGCGGCACCTGATTTGCTGGCATTTCCATCGGCTAAATGTGTGCCTACCAGAATCAAGCCTTCATTAATAGCCACTGTTTGTCCGAATCGGTGACCTGTGGCTCCGTCAGAAGCTGTTAGTTTAGTGTCAAATTCCCAAAGGTTGCTACTATAGTTGAAATGATATATATAAGCAGCTCCAGAGAAGACGCCTTTTTCATGATCTCCTATGGCACTGATTACCGCGGTAGTTCCATCGATAGCCAGACTCATTCCAAAATTGGCAAAATTCTCAGCATTGGGCGCTATAATTTCTTGGTAATTGAGCCATCTTCCATCGGATTGTTTGTAAAAAGTTACCGATCCCATACTTTGTTTACCTTCAATATCTTTTTGGTGAGAACTAGCCAATGCCCAACCATTTGAAAGGGCCGTGCTAAATCCATGCAAAGCATGTTCTGTTGGATTGATGTCTTCTTTTTCTATAATACTTTGAGAAAAAGAAAGGTTCAAGCTAAAAAGTGCGATTGTATATATAAATAGTTGTGTCTTCATCTTAGTAAGTTTCAATTTCCAAATTTAATTCTACTGGGGTACCGTCAAAAGTTATTGAAGCGGCAGAATATCTATCCATTCCACCAACCAGTCTATAGCCTTCGGGGAGTACAATTCTTACGTTATAATTGCCAGTATCGAGGTCTCTAAAAGCAAAGCCTCCGGTGTTGTTTACAAGGTTAAAAGGTTCCAATCCACCTGTCGATTCTGTATCAAAATTTCCATCATCGTCTAGGTCGATAAATATTCGCAATCCGTCTTTTTCTAATTCTGTAATGACAGATGAAAAGTTTACCGTTCCATAAAAGTCAGGATTGTGTGTAAAAGCTTGCGAAATAGGGGAAGTCAGTGGGGGGTTTACTCCATCTTCAATAACTGAATAGAAATACAAAGTTTGTGAAGAAGTGGAATCAAAATAATGAGGTGTATAAGTAAGGCTTTCTGAACCAAAACCGTTTTCGTCAAAGTTGTTGGCAAGGATATGCTCAATCAAACGAGAGTCCTCATAACTATCAGTGTTGTTTACATAAAACGAAACATATGTTGAATCTGGTAATGCCGACCAATAGTCAATGTCTAGTTCGTATTTGTTAACATCATTTTTTACGGCTACGATACTTGAGGTAGGTTCCTGCCACATTGGTTGAAATTGGATGGTGTCTATTACTGTAGTCGCCTCAGGAAAAGAAAGAACCAATTGATAACGACCACTTAATAAATTTGGGTGAACCACGTTTTCTTGGCTGAAAGCCACTGGTGTTTTAAACAAAAAAGTAGTTACTGTGTCATTTTCAATTGTGGTCATGTTTTCTTCGTAGGTCATGGTTGGAATTTCATCTTCAGCACCATGATCTGTCACAACTGCTTTCGTAAGTTCGTAGGTTCCTTCTGGTCCCATAACAGTAACAACAGCATCCGATACTTCTCCATCCCAATCTATATCTACCAGCATGGCGTTGGGAGCAGGTTCGACCACTTCAAACGTATGCACGGTATGATTTATAGAGGTTGCATTTTTTCCTATGGCTTTTCTTTCGTCGTTATGAATGGTATTTTGAATACTGCTAATGGAGCCACTTCCAATAGATCCGATATGTCTGGAGCCAAAGTTGAATTTTGCACCTTCGTGATAGGTATGCCAAAAAGTATGAATTCGAATCCAAGCCGCACCGAAACTATCGTGTAAATAACCTTTTTTGTATCGTACGGCTCCGTCGATACTTCCATAATGTTTTCCTCCAATAAAAGGCACCCAGTGTGGTACTATAAACTCTACATCGAGCAAGGCGTCAAAGTGACCGTGATTGTCTAAATAGGCACTTACATCAGCTTCGATTAAAGGGTTTCCAGGGTATTTTGCATCGGCTTTTACTTTTACATAATGTCCGAATTTTGCATAAAAATCAATATCTCCATGTCCTAAAATGGAATGCCATGAATTGGTCCCTGTTCTATAGGCACCAACATTTACATCTCCTTTTATATCGAGAGAACTTTTCGTTACCGTGACTTCATCGGTCATTTCTATAAAAGTTGCCGATTTTCCTGCCAAGGTGAATCCACCTCCATAAATAGTTCCAATTTTTCCTCCAACTTCTAGTTTCGAAGGGTGCGTAATGTTTTTTACAGAACCTTCTAGTAAGGTCAATTGTACTCCTTCGAAAATTTCTATGGCTTCTGCCAAGTTATCAGCCCTATAGGCAATATCTATGGCATCTAATTTAGCGGGGTTTCCTGCGAATTTTAAATCGGCATCGACTTCCCATCCTTCAGGAAAAAGAACTTTTACATCCGATTCTACTATACCATGAGAGTTGAATTCAAGCTTGATTTGTTTGAGGTCAATAGCTCCTAAATTCGCATGTTCTATGTCTATGGTGAAATCTTCTAGTTTGAATTTTGGCTCACTTCCACTTACGTCAATCTCCAATCCAGACTGTCCGCTTTTTCCTAAAGTAACCCCAAGTGTAAAGACTTCTTTTACCTTTAGTTCTCCTGTAACTTCAAATATCCCATCGTATTTTATATCGAGGTCTTTGGCTTCTACTTCTAGATTTCCAAATTTCAAATCGCCGTTTATATCGACATTAAAATAATGCCAATGATCGTCTCGAATAATAAACCCAGGGTCCGATGAAGTTCCAAAATCGGCATCGATAGATTCGTTAGCGACACTTAAATCAGCATCCCCAAAAACATGATAAGTATTGCTACTTTGCCATTCCACTCCTAAATCTTTGGCCTCAATTTTTAGCCCAGACATTTTAAAAGTTTCTGTAATACCAATATTTACTTGTGTTATTTTCGAATTTTTAAAAATAAATCCAGGATCGTGAACATTTCCCATATCGGCTTCTACAATATTCCCAGAAAAAGTAATTTTGACATCTCCATACATTTCAAATTGATTTCCAGATTTTTTGTATTGGAAGGTCAAATCGTCTGCCGTGATGGTTAGGTTTTTAAGTTTGAAATTTTCGGTAACTCCGAAGTTTATTTCTTCCACAACTTTGTTTTTATAACGAAGTCCAGGTGTACTTTCTGAACCTAAATTTACATTTACGGTTTCTCCATCAAAGGTCACTTGTAAGTCGCCATACATTTTATATTGACTTGTATCGTGTTTGTATTGAAAAGTAAGATCGGTGGGCTTGAATTCAAATCCTTTCAAATGAAAATCTGCTGTAACACCCATGTTAAAATCTTCAAGAGTACCATTTTGAATCAACAGCCCTGGGTCGTTATGATTTCCAAGTGATAGAGAAATAGTATTGCCGTCAATTTCACTATCTAAGGTTCCGTAGATTTCGTAATAGTTGTTGGCTTTGTCCCAATCAAAACCAAGGGTATTCGGAGTGAAGCTAATTCCTCTCAGGTCGAAATCGGCAGAAACCGCAAAGTTTATTTTTTCAACTGTGTTGTTTTTGTAGTGTAGTCCCGCATTACTTTCGTCACCCAAAACGGCAGTAACACTTTCTCCGTCAAATGCAACTTCGAGTGTGCCATACATTTCAAATTGTGCATCAGAATGACTGTAGGCGAAAGTCAAATCTGTTGGTTTGAAAGTAATATTTTTTAAGTTGAAATCGGCAGAGACACCCATTTTAAAAGTCGTAAGGATTCCGTTTTGAATTAAAATTCCTGGCGAATTTGCATCTCCAAGTGAAAAAGAAATGGCATTGCTGTCTATTGTGCTATCTACAGATCCGTAAATTTCAAAATAGTTGTTGGAGACGTCCCAGTCAAATCCAAGAGTGTTTGGAGAGAAGGTTATTCCTTATAGATTAAAATTAGTGCTGACGTCAAAGCTTAAGGAGGTGACAACCTTGTCGACAATTTCAAAATTGATATTTGCAGCAATAGACTCTCCATCGAAGGAGGTGTTTACCAAACCTGAAATAACAAAAGTATTATCTGCTACAGTATAATCTAAGGTCAGGGAAGATGGGCCGACTTCGACACCATAGGTAATGAAATTATCAGAAATAGCAACGGAATAATCACTGTCGGTTTCTTCAAATTCAATATTTGTTACACCATCAAGGGTAAATTTTTGGGAATAAGAATTGACTACAAAACATAGTAGTACTACAGGTAAAATTGCTTTCATTAGGGGGGGGATTGAGGTCCATTAATAAAACAAATTTATGAATTTAATATCTTGAATAAGATATTACTAGGTGAAATTTTGATTCTTCTGGGTAATCCGTATAAGCGTCTTTAAGGGCGGAATATGATCGAATTCAGTAATTATTCTTTTTCTTTTTTCAATAAAGCATCCCAACCTTGCGCAGTTAGTTCCATTTTTTGACTCGCTCGGGTAATCAAATTAACGCCTTCGTTTTTGTCGGTCATATGTCCTATGATAGAAAAATTAGGATTGCCCTTTATTTTTTCAAAATCCGATTGCGCTACAGTAAACAATTGCTCGTAATCTTCACCACCATTCAAAGCCACAACCGTACTGTTCATATTAAATTCTTCACAGGTGGAAATTACCTGAGGGTCTAGTGGAAGTTTGTCTTCAAAAACATTACATCCAACCCCTGAATTTTTTGACAAATGGATAACTTCCGAAGAAAGCCCGTCCGAAATATCAATCATACTTGTTGGTTTTACATCGAGTTCTTTCAACAAACCTGAAAGGTCTTTACGTGCCTCTGGTTTTAACTGGCGTTCTACCAAATAAGTGTAAGTATCCAAATCTGGTTGTGCATTTGGGTTGGCACTAAATACCTGACGTTCTCTTTCCAAAACTTGTAAGCCTAAATAAGCGGCCCCTAAGTCACCGGTAACAACCAAAAGATCGTTTTCTTTGGCTCCATTTCGGTAGACAATATCTTCTTCATTCGCAGTGCCAATAGCAGTAATACTTAGGATGAGTCCTTTTTGAGAAGACGTCGTATCTCCTCCAATTAAATCCACTTTGTACGTATTGCATGCGAGTTGAATACCGGCATACAACTCTTCAATTGCTTCTAGCGGAAAGCGGTTAGAAAGTGCGATAGAAACGGTAATTTGATTGGCCGTACCATTCATTGCATAGATGTCAGATAAGTTTACCATTACAGCTTTATACCCCAAATGCTTTAAAGGCATATAGCTCAGGTTAAAATGAATTCCTTCCACCAACATATCTGTAGTAACTAAGGTTTTTTTATCCTTGTTGTCTATCACAGCAGCATCATCTCCTACACCAACTTCCGTTGAATCTTGTTCACATTTAAAATGTTGTGTCAAATGGTTTATCAATCCAAACTCTCCCAATTCGGCAAGGCTTGTTTTGTTCGGTGTCTTATCTTCTAACATATCTACCTAAATTTTATTTTGCAAAAATCTTGCTTTTTTTCGAGTTGACCCAATTTTATACAGCAAAAGACCAATTCAGGTTTGTATTCTCGTGAATTGGATTAAAGGTTCGATTTAATTGTGGAGAGAATTGTGTATATTTAGAATCAGAAGAAGATGCTGTGGGTCGTTGTTTTTTGTCCGTTTTATCCAACCAATTAAAATCCCCCTATGAATAGATCTTTAAGAGTAGTTGTTTTTCTAATTTTTTTTATTAGTGTAAAGAGTTTTTCGCAAAAAGAGAGCGACTTTAGAGTCGCTTTGTCGTTTGACCCTAAAATGAAAATATACGGTCCATATGACTACAGCACAAGTGGCGAATGGAATTTATTGCTACGAGGATTCTATAAGCGAAATCATTTTGAATACGGATTGTTTATTGAAGGTTTTGATGCCATTAGCTATGGAGCGGTTGGAATTAATATAAACTATGTTTTTGAGATTCTGGAAAAAAACAAACAATTCAATCGTTGGGAGTTTGCAGTGGGACCAGGTTATGGAGCTGTCATCCGGGAAGAACTGGAAGTCTATGAAGATATCATTGAGTTCAACGGAGATACGCGCTATTATTTTAACAATCACTTAGGCGTTCAGTTGATGGGGAACCTTAAGTATCGAACTGATTTAGTGGTGGAATACGAAGAGGATGACCCTTGGCGTTTGAGCGCATTCTTTGGCTTGATTTATCGATGGTAATCCAGGAACAGTAAAAAAGCTTCCTAATTTTAAAGGTTTCAATAGATGTATAAACAGGAGTTATTTATGTATAAAGAACTTCTATACTTATATAAATAAATCCAACTTAGATTTGTTCTAAATACCAATACATGTCGTATCTTTGCAGTCACTTGTCCAAAGACAGGTGACCTAATGATATGATAAAAGTTTCTGACGTAGCTAAAAAGAAAGTCATTGAATTGATGACGGAAGATGGGTATGATACCGCTGTAGACTTTGTACGAGTAGGTGTAAAGAGTGGTGGGTGTTCAGGTTTGTCTTACGATTTAGATTTTGATAAAAACACCAAAGAAGAAGATAAAGTTTTTGAAGACAATGGCGTGAGAATCGTGGTCGACAAAAAGAGTTTTCTGTATTTGGTGGGTACTACTTTAGAGTATTCTGGAGGTTTAAACGGAACCGGTTTTGTTTTTAACAATCCCAATGCAAGCAGAACATGTGGTTGTGGAGAGTCGTTTTCACTCTAAAAATTAAATGATTGTAGAATTGAATGATTGAAAAATTGTAGAGATGTCAAAATATACAGAAGACGATTTAAAAAAAGAACTAGAAACTCAAGAATATGAGTATGGTTTTTATACAGATATAGAGTCGGATACCTTTCCTAAAGGGTTGAACGAAGACATTGTACGTGCCATTTCTAAAAAGAAAAATGAGCCGGAATGGATGACTGAATGGCGCCTAGATGCTTTTCGTATTTGGGAGCAAATGGAGGAACCGGAATGGGCAAATGTAAACTATGAAAAGCCAGATTTTCAGGCAATCAGTTACTATTCTGCGCCTAAAAAAGCAGATCCTAACAAATCTTTGGACGATGTAGATCCTGAGCTTTTGGAGATGTACAAAAAACTAGGGATTTCTGTAGACGAACAAAAGAAATTACAGGGGGTTGCCGTAGATATCGTTGTCGATTCTGTTTCAGTGGCAACGACTTTTAAAAAGACCTTAGCAGAAAAAGGAATTATTTTTATGCCTATTTCTGAAGCCATACAGGAACATCCTGAATTGGTAAAAAAATATATGGGAACCGTAGTTCCTAAAACAGATAATTTCTACGCAGCATTGAATTCTGCCGTATTTACGGATGGTTCTTTTTGTTACATTCCAAAAGGCGTAAAATGCCCAATGGAACTGTCGACTTATTTTAGAATCAACGAAGGTGGTACTGGTCAGTTCGAGCGTACATTATTAATTGCTGATGAAAGCAGTTATGTAAGTTACCTTGAAGGGTGTACAGCACCAGCAAGAGATGAGAATCAGTTGCATGCAGCAGTAGTTGAGTTGATTGCCATGGATGCTGCTGAAATTAAATACTCTACCGTTCAGAACTGGTTCCCAGGAGACAAAGAGGGACAAGGAGGTGTATACAATTTTGTAACGAAAAGAGGGATCTGCGAAACCAATGCAAAAATTTCATGGACACAGGTAGAAACTGGATCGGCAGTGACTTGGAAGTATCCTTCATGTATTTTGAAAGGAAACAATTCCGTTGGAGAGTTTTATTCGATTGCCGTAACCAATAACTTCCAGCAGGCAGACACAGGTACTAAAATGATTCATCTTGGAAAGAATACCAAGAGTACGATTATTTCTAAAGGAATCTCAGCAGGTAAATCACAAAACAGCTATAGAGGATTGGTGCAAATTAACGCACGAGCAGAGAATGCACGTAATTTCTCACAATGCGATTCGCTATTGATGGGCGATCAATGTGGTGCGCATACCTTTCCATATATAGAAGCAAAAAACACAACAGCACAAATAGAACACGAAGCAACCACTAGTAAAATTGGTGAAGACCAACTGTTCTATTGTAACCAAAGAGGAATCGATACAGAAAAAGCCATTGCACTGATTGTGAATGGATTTAGTAAAGATGTATTGAATAAGTTACCAATGGAATTTGCTGTAGAAGCACAAAAATTATTAGAAATTAGTTTAGAAGGATCTGTAGGATAGAATTGGTTTCAGGTTTTGCCACCCTTGGTGGGTTTCAAGTTGTTTGTCTAATAACTAGAAACAAGAAACCAGAAACAATAAATCAAAAATATAAAGACAATGTTAAAGATTGAGAATTTACAAGCCCAAATTGAAGATAAAGAGATTCTAAAAGGATTGAATATTGAAGTAAAAGCAGGTGAGGTGCATGCTATCATGGGACCTAATGGAGCGGGTAAAAGTACGATGGCTTCTGTAATTGCCGGTAAGGAGGAATATGAAGTAACTGGTGGAACCATTGAATTGAACGGAGAAGATATTAGCGAATTGGCTCCAGAAGAAAGAGCACATGCAGGGGTGTTTTTATCATTCCAATACCCGGTTGAGATTCCTGGTGTAACGGTAACGAACTTTATCAAATCATCAATCAATGAATCTAGAAAAGCACAAGGTTTGGAAGAGATGCCTGCTAAAGATTTGTTAAAGAAAATTCGCGAAAAATCACAGTTGTTAGAAATTGACCGAAAGTTCTTATCACGTTCTTTAAATGAAGGTTTTTCTGGAGGAGAAAAGAAGCGAAATGAAATTTTCCAAATGGCCATGCTAGAACCTAAATTGGCAATTTTGGACGAAACAGATTCTGGCTTGGATATCGATGCCTTGAGAATTGTTGCCAATGGTGTCAATAAATTAAAATCTAAAGACAACGCGGTTATTGTTATTACGCATTACCAACGTTTGTTAGACTATATAGTTCCCGATTTTGTACATGTATTACACGACGGTAAGATTGTAAAATCTGGAACCAAAGAATTGGCGCTAGAATTAGAAGAAAAAGGATACGACTGGATTAAAGAATTGTAGTTTAGTTTCAGGTTTGTCCGCCTTTGGTGGGTTTCAAGTTTCAGGTTTCAGGTTTCAGGTTTCAGGTTGAAAATATAGTAATATCTATGGCAACAATTCATAAGTTTGAAGATCTGGAAATTTGGCAGGAAGCAAGAAAACTATCCAATGAAATTATTTTGATTTCGAAATCTACAGATTTAAATAAAGATTTTAGGTTAAAAGATCAAATAAAAAGTGCTGCTGGTTCCGTTATGGATAATATAGCAGAAGGATTTGAGAGAGATGGGAATTTAGAATTCAGACAATTTCTATCTATTGCAAAAGGGTCGGCTGGAGAAACAAGATCCCAATTGTATAGAGTATTTGATTCTGGTTATATTTCAGAACAACAATTAAATAAATTAAAGGAAGCATACGAGCAATTGAGTAAAAGAATTGCGAGTTTTATTTTTTATCTAAATAAAAAGGATTTTAAAGGAAGTAAGTTTAAATAACCCGAAACTTTAAACCCGAAACTTTTAAAACATAACGAATTAATGGAATTAAAAGAAAAATTAGTATCCTCGTTTTTAGCCTTTGAAAACAAAGTTGATGTAGACATAGATTCGAATGTACACGATATACGTTCAAAAGCGTTTAGCGATTTTGAAAACAAAGGATTTCCAACAAGGAAAGACGAGGAATGGAAATATACCAGCTTAAACGCAGTTTTAAGTCACGATTACAATGTTTTTCCTAAGGCCGAAACCTCTTTGGCGTATAAAGACATTAAAAAGTATTTTGTCAACGAAACTGATTGCTATAATTTGGTTTTTATCGATGGTAAATTCAGTTCCTTTTTGTCGGAAACAACCCATGATGGATTGGATGTTTGTGTCATGTCATCGGCATTGACAAAACCCAAATACAAAATGGTGGTTGACGCTTATTTCAACAAATTGGCAAAAGAAAATAACAGCCTTTCCGACTTAAATACGGCCTTTTCAAATGAAGGAGCTTTTATAAATATTCCAAAGAATAAAGTCGTTCCAAAACCTATTCAAATATTGAATTTCTCTACGGGAAATGAACAAGAATTGTTGATACAGCCTCGAAATCTTGTCGTAGTTGGAGAGAATGCGCATGTTCAAATCATAGAACGTCATCAGAGTTTGACTTCCAATACTACGTTGACAAATTCGGTAACAGAAATATTTGTCAACAAAAGAGGTATTGTGGATTTTTATAAAATGCAGAACGATGTGGAAAGTGCATCATTGATAGACGGAACCTTTGTGTCTCAACAAAAAGATAGTGTTGCATCAGTACATACTTTTTCTTTTGGAGGGAAACTCACACGTAACAACTTAGAATTTTATCAAAATGGTGAGCACTGTGTATCTCATATGAATGGTATTTCCATCTTAAACGGAAAGCAACATGTAGACAATCATACCTTGGTACAACACAAAGCTCCTAACTGTGAGTCGCATGAAATGTACAAAGGAATTTACGATGAGAAATCTACCGGTGTTTTCAACGGGAAAGTAATTGTTGAGCAAGCGGCGCAGAAGATTAATGCCTACCAACAAAACAACAACGTGATTGTGGGGGATAAAGCTTCCGTAAACTCAAAACCACAATTGGAAATTTTTGCAGACGATGTAAAATGTTCACATGGTTGTACAATTGGGCAGTTAGATGAAAGTGCTTTGTTCTATATGCAACAAAGAGGAATCCCTAAAAAAGAAGCGAAAGCTTTGTTGATGTATGCGTTTTCAAATGACGCATTGAAAGATGTAAAAATTCCGGAATTGAAAACAAGAATTAACGCCATAATAGCGAAGAAATTGGACGTTAAAATAGGTTTCGATCTCTAGATTTTGTCTTAAAAGGAAATCAGCAATTAGATAAAACAAGATGTCAAGAGATATACACTTAAAAGAAGAATGGGAATCGGTTGTAAAATTTCTTTCCGACAAATTCTCAGATGGAGATCCATTGGATCTTGATTCTATTATCTATTTGATAGGTGTACAGGAGCTTGGAAAAGGTTTTCAGAGCTTTAAAAAAGACGAGAAAGTCAACCTGATGCATATTGCTATTTGTCGTTTATTGGAACCCTATGGTTATTATGAGTTCGATTTTGTAGACCCCGACGGCTGGCCACATTTTAAAGTGTTGGAAGAACTCCCCACTTTAAAACCAGGAGAACAAACTATTTTGATGAAGGAAGCCATTGTAAAGTATTTTAGCTCGGAAGAAGTGTGAAGATGAGGACTTTGTCGCTGACGTAGGCTTTGACTTTGACGCTGACTTATTCTCTGACGTAGATTTTTGACCTTTTACTTTCAAACATTTATCAGCGGTTTGGTGTTTGCTAACCGATTTTTTAATTTAGCAGGTAGCAGGTAGCAGGTAGCAGGTAGCAATGGAAAATAACCCGAAAACCAAATAACCGAACAACTAAAGAACCCAACAACCCGCCTCTGGCGAATAAGTTAATAGCCAAAACATGACGTTTAAGCATTTTTTAATTTCCATCCTCTTTTTTTACGCACTGCAATTGCATGCACAATTCAGTATAGAAGGTACTTTAGAACCTGAAGACAAGAAGTTGACATGGGCCATGCTGTATCAGATTAAAGAAGGAAGGCAGCACTATATAAAGAATACAAAAATTAAAGACCAACGGTTTAAATTTGAATTGAACGATACCGCTGAGGTTGGTATGTACCGTGTTGTATATCGTTTAAAAGACGAAGGCTTTGTCGATTTTTTATTCAATAAAGAAAATGTTGTCTTTACTTTTAACCCAGATTATGCAGAGGTGACAACGGTTTACCAAACCTCCATTGAAAATAAAAACTACCAAAGCTATTTAAACGAAATTACATCAGCGCAACAAGTAGTGGACTCCTTACAGGTTGCCTATTTTAGAAATACAGATTCGGCCTCCAAAAGCTTGTATAAAGACGCAATAAGTACTTTAAATAACGTACAAGAAAAACATGAAGACTTGAACAAGGACAAATTGGCGTTGCATTTTATAAAAGCAACGAAGCGTTACAATGCGCCGGAAATAGTACCCGTACCACAAATTTATTTGAAAAATATCAAGGCCAACTTTTTTCAGCATATCAATTTTCAGGATGAAGTGTTGATAGGTTCTTCGTTTTTAGTGGACCGCGTGATAGATTATGTGTTTTATATCAATACTTCAAAAAACACGAAAATGCAACAAAGCCTATATAAAGAGGCGCTGGAAAATGTGTTTTCTATTGAGAAAAGTGACAGTTTACAAAAGGATTTGATTGAAATTCTCATCGATGAATTTGTGGTACTGGAAAACATAGAATTGGTAAACTACCTCTTAGACGAGCATTATGCGCGACTTCCTATAGATCTTCAAAAAAGCGCGTATCCGAAAGAGACAAGGGCAAAATTAAAAGTAGTTGTTGGAGCAATAGCGCCTGAGATTGTTTGGGAAGAAGAAAATACTACGAAAAAACTTTCAGAACTGAATACGCATAAAAACTATGTGGTGGTGTTCTGGAGTACGGGTTGTTCGCATTGTAAAAAACAAATGCCGGAAATGTACCAATTAATAAGTACTAAAAAGGACATTCAAGTAATAGCAGTAGCTTTAGAAAAGAATGCCAAAGAATGGAAAAAGGTAATCCCTAATTTTGAAGGATGGCATCATGTGTTAGGAGAAAAAAAATGGGAAAATGAAACTGCACGATCCTACGATGTTACTGGAACCCCCACCTATTTTGTGTTGGATGCGAATAAAGTAATCCTTGCAAAGCCAGAGAATTTTAGAGATTTGGAAAAAGCATTGCGCAAGCTATAAGCCTATTCTAAATTTAGAAAGACCGTCAATCGGTAATGTAAATCGTTGCTCGGTGTGGGAACACCGCTTTGTTTGTCATACGTTGTTAGCACTACGTTGGGTGTTAAACTCAAATATTTATACAATGGGAATTCCATTCCCACAACAAAAAAAGTAGCTTTTGCATTGGGGTCAAAAGGCAAATAGGAGATGTTGTTTCCTCTTGGGCTAGGTTCTAGAATTCTATCTACCCTTGTAATAAGATCGTACTTTTGAAATAGTTTTCGAATGTAAAAAGCAGAGAACAATTCCAGTGTAGGATCTTCCTGTCGGTCTTGATAGGAATACTGTAGTCCCCAACGTGTTTTATCCGATTTATACCCTGTGAAAAATTGTAGTGTCGATCGGTCTGTTTCCCCGGCAAGCTTTTCATAATCGGCATAAAAGTCGAAAACCAATTTGTCGGTAGGGTGATAACTTATGGCAGCCATGGTTTTTTGTCCGTCACCCACCTCGTTTCCAAACTCAATACCATTACCATACATAAAGCGATAACGGAACGTTTGTTTTTTGTTCAAAGGACCAGCTAAGGCCAAACCAAAATCGCGACTGGCAACCCCTTGTAAATCCATTGGTGTCCTCACCAAATAGCGCAAATCCCAAATCGATTCTATAAGGTCGAAAGTTTTGCTAGGAGAAAGCCCTAGCAGTATTTTATGATCATTTCGGGTATAACCAATAAACAAATCCTTTACCTCGGTTTCAAATGCATACGTTTCAAATTCGCCGCTTTGGTTCATTTCCAAACGTGCCCTACCGAACCAGTTTTTGTTTATTTTGGCATCGAAAGTAAGATAGGCCCTTCTCATAACAGCTCCTGTCGCTCCATCACCTTCCTCCAAATGGTGTTTCTGTACATGGTAAAGGTCACCAAAAAGGAGCCCTCCTAAAGTATAGGAGCTTTGCTTTTTATCTTGAGCATTCAAGGAACTAGCAATGCCGATGACCGCAATAAATAGCGTAACTATGTGTATCCATTTTTTCATACCTAACATTTAAGCAATTGTTTTTAGGTAGGTTTCTTTACTCTCTTCTAATTCAGCCACCAGTGCTGCTCGTGTGCTTTTTAATTCATCAATTATGGTTCCCTTACGCATAAAAAGAAGTAAGTATTTTAAATTGCCTCGAGTGAGATAATATTCTTTTCTGTAATTGATTGTAAACAAACCGAACGGATATAAAAACACAAAGAAAATGACACCCCAAATCGTGCTTGTATAGGCCCCAAAAAGACTGGCTTCAATAAGATAGATAAAAAGAAAGATAAACATGCCTAGTGCCAATTTTAAAGAGCCTATAAAATCTTTCCTAACAAGAATTTTGGAGCTTAGGAAAGCAGTTAATTTATAAGGAATGATGTTGGTAAGATAGCCTAGCATAAAGGAAGGAAAACCGATGATAAAATAAAGCATTCTCGACAATAGATTGAGTTTTGTTTTGGAAGATAGTACTTGCGTATCCCTAATTTTCAACTTTTTTAAATGCGCTAAATATTGGGTTATTTTTGTTTCAAAGGTGGCTAGCTTTTTTGGGTCTGTTTTAGAAAAGTAACTTACGGCCTTTACAATGTCTTTTGACAAATAGAAATCCTGAGGCGCTTTGTCGCGTTGGCTATTTTCATCGCGGAGTTTGCTACGGTACAAAATTTCAATTTGTTTGATAATCTTATCCAAACGGTCATCTTCTACAATGACCATTCTTCCCTCCAGTGCTTCCTTTACCGCATTGGTGAGTTCTAGCACTCCTTCTTTAGGATTGTTAAGATAGCTTTCTTGAAAAGAGTTGACATCAATGGGTGGGCCAAAATTCACAAACACATCGCTTTTAAAATGGTGAGTATTCGAATAATTGATGCCGATAGGAACGATGGTTGTTTTGAGTTCAAAATTGTTTTTATGTTCAGCTTCGAGTGCAATTCTTGCCACACCGGTTTTAATTTTTCGAAGCCTGCGTTCCGTTTTACTCACACCTTCCGGAAAAAGCAAAATGGTTTTTTGGTTTTCAAGATGTTCATAGCACTTTTCAAAAACCGCCTCATTTTTGTGCATGTCGTCTGGTGAAACATCAGGTTTGTACACCGGAATCATATGTAATTTGTTAAATAAAGCGCTGGCAATTTTGTTTTTAAAAACGTCACCTCTTGCTAAAAAATACAAAGATCTTTGAATGTGTACTGCCAATAAAATGGGGTCCATAAAAGCGCTGGAATGATTGGCAACAAAAAGAACGGGGCCTTTTTTGGGTACTAAGTGTTTGCCTTGAATATAAAGCGATCGAAAGTACGCTTTAGTGGTAAAGTAAAACAGCCATTTGAACAGTTTGTATAACATTGGTCAATTCCATTAGCGGTGCAATTAAAGATACAATTTATTTTTATTAGTGAATGTATTGGCAATAACTCAGTTAAAAATGTAGGAAACCATCTTCCAAATGCTCAATTTCCACGGGGGTGTTTTTTGAGAGAACCACGGCGATGATATCAAAACGAACCTCCATGGCTAAATCCCTGTTCACGACATATTCATTGGCTGCCATTACCAATAATTGTATTTGTTTGCGTTTGATAAAATCTTGAGGATCGCCAAAATCTTTGGTGGAACGTGTTTTTACCTCAACAATCACCAAGGTATTCTCAAATTGCGCAATGATATCGATTTCCGCCTTCAAATACCGCCAATTGCGTTCGCGTATTGTATAGCCTTTTTTTAAAAGAAAATCGACTGCAATTTCCTCCCCTTCTTTCCCAAGTTCGTTGTGACTAGCCATTTTTATGGAAAGTTACGAAACGGAAATAAGAAGCGCAATACTTGTCTAGACGTCTATATTAAATCACTGTTGGAATTTTACTTACCACAACACCTACTGTGTTATTCAACAGTTTTCCACCATTGTTTTTGTGGATAGTTCTCGGCAGCAATACCGAAAGTCTCACCTATTTTAGGAGTAGCAATAGGAAGGTTAACTTCCAATGCTTTTTTGGCAGCTCTTTCAATTGGGTCGGTCCAATCGTGTAATGCCAAAGTAAAGGCGCCCCAATGGATTGGGAGCACGAGTTTACTCTTCACGTCTAAAGCAGCTTGTATGGTTTCTTCTGGCATCATATGTATGGCTTTCCAATCTTCATTGTACTGTCCGCATTCCATGAGTGCGATGTCGAAAGGACCATATTTTTCTCCAATCTCCTTAAAATGACTGTCGTATCCACTATCACCACTAAAAAAGAGATTCTCTTTTTCTCCTTTGATGACCCAGGAAGACCAAAGTGTGGTAGCTCTATCGAAAAGGCCTCTTCCGGAAAAATGTCGCGCGGGGGTACAGGTGAGTTGCAAGCCTTGAAAGTTTGTTTCGTCCCACCAGTTCATTTCATGGATGTTTTCCTTTGGAATTCCCCAGGAAGTAAGATGGTTACCTACAGCCAACGGTGTAAAATACTGTCCTACCTTTCCTTTTAATTTTTGAATGGATTCATAGTCGAGGTGGTCGTAATGATCGTGAGAAATGATAACTGCATCGATAAAAGGTAATTTTTCTATGGGTATAGGCAATTCTTTTGAATAACGCTTGGTTCCCAAAGCGGGATGTGGTGCAGGTGATTCCCCAAACATTGGGTCGATTAGTATTTTTTTGCCATCGATTTCCAATAAAAATGCGGAATGTCCAAACCAAGTGAGCAACGTGTTCTCTGAGTTGTTTGCAATGGAGAGTGAATCTAACTTTTGTACTGGAATGTCTTTTTTGGGACGCCTGTTGGGTGATCCTTTAATAGTTTCTTTTAGAAATTTAATAGCGTTCACGTCAAGCACTGTTTCAGACTCGTTGACGAATATCTTATCTTTAAAATGGCCCGATTTTCGATAGGTTTTCTTTTGCTCAGCTGTGGCAGCTTTTCCAAATTGTGGACTAAGATTTAAAAATAAAGTAGTTACAAGTACAACAATTGCAAGTACTACGAGCAAAGAAATTCCGATCATTTTAAGGGCTTTTATCATGGTTTAAGAAGTCGCGTCGGGCGGAGTTAGTTTACAAATTTTACTTCCGAATTTGTTTCAGAAACAATAAGTTCAACTTGTCGCCCCATAAACAAAGCGCGGTTTTCGGGATCGTGACCTGCCGGAAAATCGAATAGCACCGGAAAATCGTAGTCTTTTACAATCTCTAAGATCAGTGCTTCAATGGATTGTCCCCAAACGGTCGTGTTTTTCTTGATATGGCTCATTCCGCCAATAATCAAACCGTTGCAATTATCGAAATAACCGTTTCTCTGAAGTGCACGCAACATACGGTCGATATGGTATTTGTATTCTCCGATTTCTTCTAGAAATAAGATTTTTCCTTCTGTTTCGAGTGCCGAATTGCTTCCCAATTGATTGGCGACCAGCGTCAGGTTTCCTCCAACTAGTAGTCCTGTTGCGTTTCCTTGTCGGTTATAGTTTGAAGAGGGAATGCTATAAACTAGCCCTTTTCCAAAAAGTGCTTTTTGTAGTGTTGCCACACTTTCTTTTCTGCTTTCTGCTGCAAATTCCATGTTGGAAGGCATCATGGCGTGTAAGGTTTCTATACCTAATCGATTTACTTTATTGTGCAATACGGTAACATCAGAATAGCCGATGATCCATTTCGGATGTTTTTGAAAAACTTCAAAATTTAAATCGTCTATGATACGTGCTGTTCCATAACCTCCTCGCGCGCACCAGATGGCTTTGACAGTGGGGTTGTCTAAAGCGGCTTGAAAATCTTCCAAACGCTGGGTGTCGGTTCCGGCAAAATGATGGTTTTTTGCAAAGACATGTTTGCCCATAATAACATGCAACCCCCAACTTTCTGCAAGTGCTTTTGCCTGGTGAATGGCTTCCTGATTCTTGATGATTCCGGCAGGGGCTAAAATGGCCAGGGTGTCTCCCTCTTGTAAAGATGTAGGTCTTTTCATAGTTGTGTGTTGTGCTGTCGTAAGAAAAGTACAACAAAAGAAGAATAAATATCTCAAGAGTTTCCTATTTTGAATGTATACAAACATACAATTTATTTTTATTGGATGTAAAGAAGAATATTTTTCTAGGTAAGGAGAAAATTAGATGCTTATATCAAGCATAAAAAAGCCGAAATATTTTAACATTTCGGTTTTTTTACCTTATTCACTTAATTAAAGCCCTTTTTATTCATTTGAATAGTAAAAAAATATTATTAACTAATTGATCGGTAGTGTTATGGTTGTTAACAACGGATGGGAATCGATGATTGCATTCATATTTGTTATATTTTGAGGATGTAACAAAACTACCTCAATTAGTTAATAGAAAACCTAGCCATTGAATTTAAAATTAAAACTTTTAGTATTATTTAATAGAAACCCTTTTATAAAACAAAAGATGTCTTTGATATACAATAATTGTGTCGTTTTCAATAGAATACCTAATTCCTTTATCTGACGGAGCTCCATTACTATAATAACCATGTTTTATAGTTTCAACTTTCCCACTTTCTCTTTCAAACTCTATAATATAGCTACCATCAGCAGTAATATTTTTCATATTTTGAAAATATTTAAATGAGTCTTTTGATTTTAATTTCCTGTAATATAATGTGTCTGATACATCAATTTTTAGTCTTTTGGACTCTTCAATTGATGAAGAGACATATATTTTGATATTCTCTATGTCAGATCTAGAATTATTTTCAACTTTAACAAATATTTCATTTGAGAATATTGGAGGTGTTATAAAAAATATACATAAAATTGATATTATTAATAATGATAAAAGTATTTTTTTCATAATGTTTTAGTTTAAGTGTTAATATTCAGTGTAATCACCTCCAGAACCATCATCTTCAGGATCATAGTCATCAAATTCTTCGGGTATAGAATCCTCATTAATTATTGATATTTCCCCAGTTGAAATAGAAGAGTTAAAAGCATGATAAAAAGAACTAAAATTAAAAGCATTATTCAAATCTGATGCCCCCCAAGTAGCTCCCCATGTATTATTATTCATATCCATGTTAAAACTAGCTGAAGAATTCACATGTGAGGTTTCATGAAGAAGCCCAAATTCTAAAGCTGAATCTTTACCATGCATTTCTGAATTTAGAGCCATCCAGTAAGCATGCCTAAAAGCATCACCGTATCCATCAGTTAATCCTGGATAGTCATCCACAGCTATCTGGGCAATTTCACCATTAATGTAAAAATCAGAAGCCATAATTGGATTTTCTAACCCCCGCTGCCGCACGAATCCCTTCGTGTGCGCAATGAACTGACCACTAATAAACGAAATTCTAAAACAATATTCGCGCTCTTCTAAAATAGTTTACATTTCTGAAGTAAAAACACAAAACCTTGACCTATATCTAATCCCGAATCAATTTAAAATGCCATTTATCCATAAGATTCCGAACCACACGAAAGGATTCGTGCGGCAGCTGGTGAATGGCTTCCTGATTCTTGATGATTCCGGCAGGAGCCATAATGGCCAGAGTGTCTCCTTTTTGTAAAGTGGCAGGTCTTTTCATGGTGGTCGTTTGTGCAAATAGTGCTTGTATACAGCAACAAAAGAGGATAAAAGTTCTCAAATTTTTACGGTTTAATTACCAAAAATACGATTTATTGCAGAAAAGAGGGGTAGTAATCAAAGCTAAACCTTATTCTAAAAATTTGTCTATTTTATAAGATAATCTTTCAATAATGTCGTGTTTGTACCCTACTTCATAGGTTTGAATATTACCCTCTGTGTCAAGGACAATATTTGTTGGATAGGAAGTTACTTCAAATTTATTAGCGATGTATCTTCCATCTGCGATCATTTGATATTCAAATGGGGTTTCTTTAAGAAAGGCATCTAGTTTGTATTCTGCATCAAGTGCAACTGCAACGAAAACAACCTCCTTGTCTTTGTATTTCTTTTGAAGCTTGTTGAGTTGAGGGATTTCTTGTCTACAAGGACTACAGCCTGTAAACCAGAAATTCATAACAATTACTTTTCCTTTTAAATTTTTCGTAGAAAGTTTATGGTTATCCATTGTTCGGGCTTTGAATGATGGTGCCTTTGTATCTATCCTTTCACGATTTTTCTTGTTTCGTTCTTCGGTTTTCTTTTTTGATGCTGCCAAAGATTCTTTGTATGCTTCACGGGTTGTTATTCTAAACCCATCTAAGGAGAAGAAGGCCTCCGGCATGCTGTGGTATTGGATATTTCTTGCAATCACTTTATAATAACCAAACTTATCGCGATCCGTATATTCCAATAAAAACCCGTCTGTATCATAATTGTCAACTTGACGCAATCCAAATTTAGGGGTGGTGTATATTTCAACTTCCTTTCCTTTAATATTTGCAAGCGTCTTATTGCAAGGAAAGCCTAGAATTTCTTTGGTTTCATCTGTCTGTAGTACAGGAGTCTTAGGATTTCGAAACTCAGAGGAAATAGCAGATTTGTAAGTTTTAGAAACTGTGCAACTGTACATTTGAAGGTTTTCATAGTCTAGCAAGAGGTACCTGTTTAATTTAAGATCGTTATAAAATCGTCGCTTTATCAATTTGTTTTTATTAAATGTGACGCTGATATCTGTTATTAAATAGGGGTCTTTCTTTTGCTCAGCAGTCAATTCTTTCTCGTAAATAACATCATAAGAAATCGTTATTTCATTGTAAATTTTGTTCGCTTTTTCTGTTTTCCATTGGGCATTTAGGGAAAAAATAAAGGTTAGATAAAAACAAAAAAATAGGTTTTCCTTGTTAAAAAAGCAGTTGTTCATAGAGATGAATTTTTTGTTTTCAAGGTACAAAATATTTAAAAACATTTACAGGTTTCGGGGTTTTATAGAATTTTGTAGTTCTAATTTTGTTTAAAATCAAGACATTATGACGTTTTTAAAAGCAAGTCACATACTCCATAAATAAACATTTTATGATTAACTTTGCCCCTGATAAAATTTTACGATGAACGATCCAAAGAGAATTACCATTACGGCAGCATTGCCTTATACCAACGGACCTGTACATATAGGACATTTGGCAGGTGTGTATGTACCAGCAGATATATATGCACGCTATTTACGAGGAAAAGGAAAAGATGTGGCTTTTGTTTGTGGTTCCGATGAGCACGGGGTGCCGATTACCATAACCGCTAAAAAAGAAGGAGTATCTCCACAAGATGTGGTTGATAAATACCACGCCATTATAAAAAAGTCCTTTGCCGATTTTGGAATTACCTTTGACAATTACTCCAGAACTTCGGCACCGATTCACCACGAAACCGCTTCTCAGTATTTCAAGGAATTGGATGCTAAAGGAGAATTTATTGAAAAAGTAGAACAGCAATTATATGACGCAGAAGCCAAACAGTTTTTGGCAGATCGTTTTGTGATAGGAACCTGTCCGAAATGTGGTAACGAAGAAAGTTATGGCGATCAATGCGAAAAATGTGGTACGTCGCATAACGCAACGGATCTTATCAATCCCAAATCGGCGATCACTGGAAATGTACCTACTTTAAAAGAAACCAAACACTGGTTTTTACCCTTAGACAAGCACGAAGCCTTTTTGAAAGAATGGATTTTAGAAGGACATAAAGACGATTGGAAATCGAATGTATACGGACAAGTAAAATCGTGGATTGACGACGGTTTACGACCCAGAGCCGTAACCCGCGATTTGGACTGGGGAATTCCAGTTCCAGCAGAAGGAGGAGAAGGAAAAGTACTCTATGTTTGGTTCGATGCGCCTATCGGTTATATTTCATCTACCAAAGAATGGGCAGCTCGTGAAGGAAAAGATTGGGAGCCCTATTGGAAAGACAAAGACACCAAACTGGTACATTTTATAGGAAAAGACAATATTGTATTTCATTGTATTATTTTTCCAGCCATGTTAAAAGCACAAGGAGAATATATATTGCCAGACAATGTACCTGCCAATGAATTTTTAAATTTGGAAGGGAACAAATTGTCTACTTCAAAAAATTGGGCGGTTTGGCTGCATGAATATTTGGAAGAATTTCCAGACAAGCAAGATGTATTGCGTTATGCTTTGACGGCTAGTGCACCTGAAACGAAAGACAACGACTTTACTTGGAAAGATTTTCAAGCCAGAAACAACAATGAGTTGGTGGCTATTTTTGGAAATTTCATCAATAGAGTGGTGGTGTTGACAAACAAATACTACGACGGAGTGGTTCCTGCTCCAGGAGAATTTACTCAGATTGACGAAGAAACATTAGAGCAACTAAGAGCGTTTCCACAAATCATTTCAAAATCGATAGAGCGTTACCGTTTTAGAGAAGCCTTGAGTGAATTGATGAACTTTGCCCGATTAGGAAACAAATACCTGGCCGATCAAGAACCGTGGAAATTGATAAAAACAGATCCTGAACGTGTACAAACAGTGATGTATGTAGCGCTTCAAATTGCCACAGGCCTTTCTGTGTTAAGTGAACCGTTTTTGCCTTTTACTTCAAAAAAATTAAAAGGAATTCTCAACGTCAGTTCGAGCACCTCGACAGGCTCGGCACAGGCTCAAGTTGTAAATAACGTCAGTTCGAGTGATGCGACGAAGGAGCATCGTATCGAGAACAGTTCGAGTGATGCAACAACAGCGCATCGTATCGAGAACAGTTGGGAAGACATTTCCTTAAAAGAAGAATTACTCCCATCGGGTCATACCATTGGAAAGGCAGAGTTATTGTTCGCAAAAATAGAAGACGCAGAAATACAAAAACAATTGGATAAATTGGAAGCGACAAAACAAGCAAACGAGGCGGAAGCAAAAGTAGCGGAACCTCAAAAAGAAACCATTTCATTTGAAGACTTTGGAAAAATGGACATCCGTACGGGAACTATAATTGAAGCGGAAAAAATGCCGAAAGCCAAAAAGCTATTGGTCTTAAAAGTCGATACAGGGATTGATGTAAGAACCATCGTTTCGGGAATTGCAGAAAGCTTTAATGCCGAGGATATCATTGGGCAACAAGTGTCTGTTTTGGTGAATTTGGCACCTCGTAAGTTGAGAGGGGTAGAAAGTCAGGGAATGATTTTGATGACCGATACCAAAGACGGAAAGTTGGCCTTTGTGCAACCATCGACAGAAAATGTAGCGAACGGATCTCAAGTGAGCTAGTCAATTTATAAAATGATTTGAAAACCCATGTTCTTTTTGAGCATGGGTTTTTTATTTCTTATAATGAGTGTATTAATTTTTGTATTTTTAAGGCATGCAGCTAATTAAATTGAAAAATCTACTGTTTTTGTGTTTTGTTTGTAGTGCTATATCACTCTATGCGCAAACCGAATCCGGAAGTTTAGAAACCTACTCGAACAATTACTTAGCGGCCATGCCGGGCGATTCGGGTAACGATTATACGAGTCCAACTACTCAGGAACTAGACGATTGGGAGCTCACTATCGGTTATTTGTTAAATGACGATCTGGTGTCGGCCAGAGCAGAGGCAGACACTTATAATTACCAAGTAAAGGAATATACAGACACAGATGCTTCTCCGGATCACGATTATTATATCTTAGAAGAAAAAGCACCACAATCAAAATATTGGGGCAGTTATGTATTCAATCCAACCCCTTGTCGTGAAACATTGATTATTCAAGCGCCACACCCCGATGAAGATTTTAATACGGGAAAACAGGGGGCCTATTGTTTTGTTCGGTTGAATGCCAAAGCACTTTTTATCTCAGGTACAAATCGCTGCAACCACAGTTCCTTTTCGAGTTGCGATGGAACAACCTCAGTATGTTCAGAAGCAACTACTGCCTATCGGATTTCAGATGTCGCACATAACGACGATACGCCATTTCAAAGGGCTACCAAAAAACTCTATACAGCAGATAATAATGCCGTTTTTGTCCAATTGCATGGATTCTCAAAAAAAGAAACGGATCCCTATGTAATTATTGGGAATGGAACTCAGGATACACCTGCTAATGACCACGCGCTAGCAATAAAGACCGCATTATTTGCAGTAGACAATACGTTGACTTTTAAGCTAGGGCATATTGATTTGGCTTGGGACCGACTTTTGGGAACTACCAACACGCAAGGGAGGTATTTGAACGGAAGTGTAGATCCCTGTGATGACGCAGCGACTACTTCTGATGGAAATTTTGTGCATCTCGAACAAGAAAAATCAAAATTAAGGCAGGATGCGACGGGATGGCAGAAATTGTCGACAGCCTTAGAAAATGCTTTTAGCTGTGCTTTATTGGTCAACAATGCAAACCCCACTTCCGATTTCTATATTCATCCAAATCCTACTCGAGATGATAAAATCACAATTTCCGGAGGTAACTTTCAAAAGCTTGTGTTTTACGACTTAAGCGGAAAAATTCGTTTGCAAAAATCATTTACTACAGTAAACAGAGCAAGCTTGGATGTTTCCGGCCTTTCAAAAGGGATTTATATTTTAGGTGTTTTTTCAAAAGAGAAAGCAATACACCGTAAAATAGTACTTCAATAAGCTATTTTTCGCAATTACAAAGGATTGTTAATGATACAAATAGTATTTTTGCAATTCAAATCATTACGTATGTTAGACATCCAGAAAATAAGAGCAGATTTTCCCATTCTCAACGAAGAAGTAAATGGAAAGCCTTTGGTGTATTTCGACAATGCAGCTACCAGTCAGACCCCCCAAGTCGTGATTGATGCGATTGTTGAATATTATTCAAAATACAATGCAAATATTCATCGCGGTGTCCATACATTAAGTCAAGTGGCAACCGACGCCTATGAACAAGCGCGTTTGAAAGTTCAAAAGCATTTCAACGCCAAAAAATCATACGAGGTTATACTCACAGCTGGAACTACGCATAGCATCAATATTGTGGCAACCGGTTTTACGGCCTTGTTAAAAGAAGGAGATGAGATTATTGTTTCTGCCTTAGAACATCATTCCAATATAGTACCATGGCAAATGTTGTGTGAACGTGTAGGCGCTGTATTAAAGGTAATTCCTTTTAATGAAGCCGGTGAATTGCAGATGGATGTATATGATACCTTGCTTTCAGATAAAACGAAACTGGTATTTACCAATCATATTTCCAATGCCTTGGGTACGATCAATCCTATCAAAGAAATTATTGACAAAGCGCATGCAGTAGGCGCAGCGGTTTTGATTGATGGTGCACAGGCTTGTCCTCATATCAAACCCGATGTTCAGGAGTTGGATGTGGACTTCTACGTTGCTTCTGCGCATAAATTGTGTGGACCTACTGGTGTTGGTCTTTTATACGGAAAAGAGGAATGGCTGAACAAATTGCCTCCCTACCAAGGAGGAGGAGAGATGATTGAAACGGTAACTTTTGAAAAAACGACCTATGCAGGCTTGCCACATAAGTTTGAGGCAGGAACACCAAATATCTGTGGAGGTATTGCTTTTGGGGTTGCCTTAGATTATATGAATGGGATAGGTTTTGACAAAATCGGAGCCTATGAGCAAGAGTTATTGGACTACGGAACTGAACAATTGTCTCAAATTGAAGGGCTCCGTATCTATGGAACATCAAAAAACAAAGCATCTGTAATCTCTTTTAATATTGGCGACATTCACCCGTTTGATATTGGTTCTATTTTAGATAAGTTAGGTGTAGCTGTTCGAACAGGGCACCATTGTGCACAACCTATTATGAATACCTATGGAATTCCAGGAACCGTACGTGCTTCTTTTTCTTTTTACAACACCAAAGAGGAAATAGATGTATTGGTGGCCGCGGTTAAGAAAGCACAAATGATGTTGTCTTAAATTAGCAAAGAAACCGTATATTAGTAAAATACTAAACAGAAAAACCATCCATAGAAATTATTCTATGGATGGTTTTTTGTTCAATGAATAAAATGCCACTATGGTTTTATATGGCAACTTCGGTTACCGTAATGGTAATTGTATTACTTGTTGTGTCTCCACTGTCATCAGTTACGATTACATAATAATTGTATTCACCTACTTCTAAGTTAGCAACAGAAAGAGTTGACTCATTAGCCCCGTCAGTTATGTTCCCCTCATCCTGATACCAGGTGTAAGTGAGGTTGTCGTGTGAAGCTCCCAAAGTTGTAGCGGTAAGTGTTACTGATTCAGCTGTTGTAATTGTGAGTACATCAGCTGCTAATGTTACTTCAACTGCGTGCGTAGCTACTATTTCAATAGCTTCACTTTGAGTTTCATGGTATGCATCGCTCACAACGACATAATAAATAGAAGTACCTACATTGTCGTTGGCTATCGGAGTTGTGTAAGTAGCTTCGGTTGCTCCTTCTATTAACGTGTCTTCTGATTCTCCCACTAAATACCATTGATAAGTAAATTCAGTATTGTCACCATCTTCGGCAGTAGCTGTAAGTAGTACTTGTTCAGAACCTGAAATTTCTGTCTGATCTGCCGTGACCGTTACTATAGGTGCTTGGTTTACAATAATTTCGATAGGTTCGCTGGTAAGATCCTCTATTCCGTTATTTACGACTACATAGAAGGAAGTGGTTTCGGTGATTTCCTCGGTCGTATAGCTAACCCCATTGGCTCCATCTATAGGGGAATCGTCACCTTCTGTTACTACTTGGTACCACGAATAACTTAGCTCGGAATCGTTAGAATCGCAACCGATTGCTGTAAGTACAACCGAACCTACATCTAAAATTACAGTTTCTGAAGCCGTTACGCTTACTTCAAAATTGTGGTTTACAGTTATGGTGACTGTTCCTCTGTCAGAATATTCATGGTCACTTACCACAACTGCGTAGGTTACGTTTTCTGTCAAATCTTTTGCTTGCGGGGTTGTATAGGTAGTACCCGTCGCATCACTGATTTTTGTTTCTCCACTCTCTTCAACAAGATACCATTCATAGGTGAGTTCATCTCCGTCTTCATCTGATGCATCTGCTGTCAATATCGAAGTTTCTTCTCCAACAATGTTTTCATCAGAAGCCGTAAGATTGACAACAGGGCCATGGTTGTCGTCTTTGCACGAAGTTGTCAATACAAAAGCAAAAACCACGCTTAAGTAGCTTGCTAGTTTCATTCTTTTTCCTAATACACTCTTTTTTAAATTTTTCATTTTGGTATAATTAATTAATTAATAAATGTTTATAGTTTGCAAACATAGTAAATATTTATAAAATAACAAATGTTTAATTGTAAACATTAAAAAAATGTGTAGTGTTGTTAAATGAAAGGTTTTCAATTTATTTGCTCATAACAATAAAGAGAGAAAAGAAGCATAGGTATACAGAAGTCTCAACGAATAAGTGTGAGAAAATGTAATTTGAAGCGAGATTTCGGATATTTTAAAAACTTCGAACGAAAGAAAGTCCCAATTGTTCACCGTTGTAAAAAGGACTTAAAAAGGAAGTCGTTTTGTCCTCTTTGAAAAGTGTTTTTTGTAAATAGGGTTGCAGGAGGTATGCCGCTTTGGTACTTAAAATTCCGAAACCAGCGCCGGCAACCACATCTGAAAACCAATGCTTGTTGTTATGCATTCTCAAATAACCGGTTGTCGCTGCCACTCCATAGCCAACAATGCCATACCAAGGCGAAATATGTTTGTATTCTTGGTATAAAAACTCAGCGCCCATAAAAGAAACCGCCGTATGTCCTGAAGGAAAGGAATCTTCTGAGGCTCCGTTAGGACGTTCTCTTTTGGTGAGAGATTTCGTTGCAAAAACGGTGCTCAAAACAAGAATAGAAGCCGTTCCGAACACAATAGATCTGTTTTTAAAATTATTCTTTCCTTTAATCCCAACCATATTGAGACCATATACGGAAGCAGCAGGCAACAACATGGTAACATCGTCGATGCGCGTACTTTTAGTAGTGTCAAATGACTCTTGAATGTCAGTATCTATAGAAAATAAGGTTGGATTGTTCAGAGCCACAAAACCATACCCCACAAAGAGTGAGGGAAGAATCAAAGGTTTGAAATCGAACTTTTTCGAAGGGATACTATCTACTGCCTGATTTTGGGCTTGGAGATATAGTGTGCAAAGTACAAGTAAGAATACACATTTAATTTTCATGAATCTTTTGGTTTTTTAGGTGTTGCAAAAAATTGACGATATAATCATTAATCAAATTCGGTTTTTCCTCTTGGATAAAATGTTTAGCGTCTATGAGGTGGATGTTTTCTGGGGTAATTTGTAAATCTTTGCGCACCTTGTCTTGTTGAGGTGTCCATTGCAACATGTCATCGTGTTTGCCCCAAACAACAAGGCTTGGAATGTTACAGGTTCTTAGTGTTTCTTCATAATTAGGTAATGTATTGCAGGTATTGCTAAAGAACTGGTACATGGCACGAGTTTTCCCTTCGTTTAATGGAATCTTATATCCTGCAATTTCGTCTTTGCTCAATTCGTTCTCCTTGAGCCCTTTTTTAAAGAGTTGACTCAATAGTATATTAGTGGTGCTTTTATTTTTATAGAGCCACATACTGAATTTAGCAAAGACTCCTTCTTTCATTTTGATGGGAGGATGAAAACCTTCAGTGTAAATTATAGTATTGAGTAGGATGAGATGGCTTACACGTTCTGGATTTGTTTTTAACAACTCCCAGGTCCATAAACCACCTGCATCGTGTGTAACATGTGACCATGATTTTATATGCAACGAATCCATAAGTTCCAAAAGACGTTTTGCATGATTCTCGGGTGTGTACACTTCGTAGCCTTTAGGGTTGTCGCTACTTCCAAAACCTAACATGTCGGGGGCAATGACACGGTATCCAGCTGCGACCAATCCGGGAATCATTTTTCTATATAGCCAAGAAGAGGTGGGAATACCGTGCAATAATAAAATCACGGGGCCTTCGCCTTGGTCTATGTATGTAAGCGTACCATCTTCAGACTTAAAAGCGTGTTGTTGTTCTCTAAACGCGGGATAATTCCATTGTGAAGTTTCCATAACAGTGTTTTTGGGTGCTTTACAGGCGTTAAAAATTAGTATAAGTAGGAATACAAGCGCGTTTTTAAATATATAGTGCTGTATGGATTTCATAAGTGCTTCTTCTAAAACGATTGTTTTATGTCAAAATGAAAGTTAAAAGGTAGGAAAATAAAATTTAGAAAAGT
>Ga0206125_10000793_pt1 | contig 39195 bp, 27 predicted proteins | sample Helgoland_Spring_4_FD_148598 | JGI IMG/M metagenome (GOLD analysis project Ga0206125, IMG submission 148598) | Pelagic subsurface seawater microbial communities from Kabeltonne, Helgoland, North Sea - Helgoland_Spring_Bloom_20160331_1 | ecosystem: Environmental > Aquatic > Marine > Epipelagic ... | reverse complement strand
CTCCACTCTCTGTTTGCGCCAATAAAATGGCAGATTTAATGGCTCTTAACGATTCTAACGCAACGCTGTCTTTTGATTTCATAGCAGCTTTTAACTGCTCCATTATTTTTTTCTGTAAACTCATTTGCTTTCTTTTTTGAAAAACAAAGATAGTAAAATACAACATTCTCTCATGACGCATACTTAAACAACACATGTCTATACAGTGTTTTATTTATAAATATACTTTTACGCTCAAGGTTTTATAGCTAAATTTACCGCAATTAATTACAAATTTCATAATTATGCTTAAAAAGTACACTACGCTTTGTTTTTTAATAGTAACAACTCTTGTTAGCGCTTTACCAATTTCAAACTACGACTTCTACAGTTATTTAACCAACAGCGACCCCTTGCTAAATTATTATATCTTCAATACTGACACAGATGGCGACGGTGTTATAAACGGCAACGATCTAGATGACGACAATGATGGTATTCTTGACGTTGTTGAGAATGCAGTGACCCCAAATTATGAGGCCTATTGGAATTTTGACAGCCAAAACTTGGACGACAGTTCCCAAAACGCACACGATCATGACGATCTAAGTAACACTATTACTCCACTTTATAGTACAGACACGCCTCACAATACCGGCTATTCAATTGATATGACATCGGGCAACTATTATTTGCAATATTCCACTGGGGATACCTTTATGCATGATTCGTTTAACAGGTTAAGCGTATCCTTATGGTTTAAAACCACTGCTACTTCCTTTGATTCAGTACAGGTTCTTTTTGAAGAAGGTGCCAGCGCCAATGGAATAATTCTTTTTATAAACACCTCAGGTCATATCGAAATTAGGACTTCTTCTAATGTCGACAGTCAGGCAACATCTGCTGCACCCATTACAGCCAATATCTGGTATCATATAGTTATGGTTTTTGATTACGGAACTACTACTGTTTATCTTAACGCCTCGGAAGCAATTGATGTACCTAGTTCAGGAGAAGGTACAGAAATATCTCAACATACCGGAGAAAGTGGTTTTGGGGGAAGTATTGATTCTTCCATCATATCGAATTCAGATGGACTTTATTTTAAAGGATATCTGGATGAGATACTGCATTATAAAGATATTGCACTAACCATTAATGAAGTCCGCAATTTATACAATTTCGATTACGATGGTGATGGTGTTATAAATTCATTGGATTTAGACTCTGACAATGACGGAGTTCCAGACACCATTGAAGCGCAAGCAACTAATAGCATGGTGAGTTTGACAGGAAATTATACGGATGGGATAGATAATGCCTACAATGGCGGCCTTACCCCTATAGACAGTGAAGGGGATGGTCATCCCGACTATTTGGATCTCAATTCAGACGAAGATTCATTGAGTGATGCCGAGGAAACGGGAAATACATTAAACGGCACCTATGCAGTAAACGGGCTTGACACCTGGTATAATTATGCTTTGTACGCTAATCCCAGCGCAGAAAAAACCTATAACGATTATAACTTATGGCAGGGAAATGAGTTCCTGTTTAGAGCATTCTCTACATTAAGCAATTCAGATTTAAGCACTAATGAATTGAATGAGGATTCTAACGAAACCGGTATTGTCTGGTATGATAGTGCAAGTCGTGCGCTCCATATAAATTCGAACCATAACATTCTCAAAGTAACCCTACTCAATGTTTCAGGCCAACTCATTGCAACCTGGGAGACATCAGTATTTCTACTCAACACTATTCCTGATGGTTTGTATATTGTACAAATCGAATTTGAACACGTTGCATTATCTGTAAGCTCCCAAATTATAGTGTATTAGGCTGAAAAAAATTCCCGCCTGGGCGGGAATTAAAATCTTTAGGGGTAAATACCTTAATCTACATTGTCGTGTAGAAATGAATTGCTTGACCTCAATTGTATTTCGTCATTCGCATCTAAGCTTAATGTGGTTCTAGATTTTGTTTCATCAGATGTATGGGTCTCATCTAAATCTACTCCCATGCGTTTGTACGCAGGTTGTTTTTCTATGTCATCGACATTCTGACTTACGTTGTTCATAAATTTGTAGTTGAAATTCTTCATCTTTTCTCTCCTGGAATGAGAACGCTTTTGAATTTCGGAGATGGTAGCATCCAATGGACTTACCTCTTTTGCTTCTTCTTCATTATTTTCAACTTCAATTGGCTCTGTAGTTTTAACTGTAAACACAAGGCCTTCATCTTCTTCAACAACCGTTTCTTTTACTTCTTGAGCGTCTACAACATTAATATTTTTAACATCTATTGTGGAGGCATTTTTAATGGTAGGTTCTATTTCGAAATCGGTTAAGCTATATCTTTTAATCTCCGGCTCCTCGTTTTTCACTTCTATATGTCCATTTACTTCAATTTCATTGACGTCAATTTCACTTGTTTCTTCAAGTGTATATCTCTTTATAGTTTCCTCCTCAGCTGCTGTTACTACTTCAACATCGTTTACTTCAATATTGTTGATGAATTCTTCAGTAGTATCATCCAAATTAAAATATACAGGAGCTTCAGGTTTTTCCGCCACCACTTCAACAGGATCAACGATTGGCAAATCAAATAATAAGTCCATTTGAACAGGTTCATCCTCCACGACCTCAGGCTCATTAACGACAATATCTTCAATAACAAAATTGTCTGTGTCACTTATACTTGTTAATTTAATTTGCTCTTCTTTAGCTTTAATCTCTATTTCATTCTTTTGAATTTCCTCATATTCAACATCAAGGTTTTGAATAAAACTAGTTGTCTTCACAATTGCATTTGGCACCTCTTCTTCTTCTTCACCCAACATATGGACAATTTTATTTTCCGCAACAGGTGTTTCTTCCTGTCTATTTAAAATTTGTTCCTTTAGGGTGTTTTTCTCTTCAAAGCTATAGATTGCTTTTTGCTCGTCTTCAAGTGTATGTATTATTTTCTTTGCTTCAGTATCTGTAATTTCACATTGCTGATCTGCTGCAAACCCGGTTGCTACAACAGTTACTGCAATTTCATCTTCCAAATCTTCATCTTCACCAACTCCCATGATAATATTAGCATCATAGCCAGCTTCTATTTGGATAAAATCATTGATTTCTCCAATTTCATCTAGAGTTACTTCAACTTTACCGGAGATAATAAGCAACAATACGTTTTTGGCTCCTGTAATTTTATTATCATTTAAAAGTGGAGAGTCCAACGCTTTAACTATCGCATTTTTTGCTCTATTGGTACCACTTTCTTTCGAAGAACCCATAATGGCCGTTCCACTATTAGACAATACGGTTTTGGCATCGTGTAAATCTATATTTTGTTTATAGTGATGTGTAATTACTTCTGCAATTCCTCTTGAAGCTGTCGACAGCACTTCGTCAGCTTTCGAGAATCCAGCTTTAAAACCTAAGTTTCCATAGACTTCGCGTAATTTATTGTTATTGATAACGATTAATGAGTCTACATTTTGACGTAATTCATCAACTCCTTTTTGCGCTTGTTTGGTACGCATTCTACCTTCAAACTGAAACGGCATGGTTACGATTCCTACGGTAAGAATATCTAAATCCTTGGCTATTTTCGCTATGATTGGTGCGGCTCCAGTTCCGGTTCCTCCTCCCATTCCTGCGGTAATAAACACCATCTTTGTTTGGGTAGTCAATATGTTTCGAATCTCTTCCAAGCTTTCGATAGCAGCTTCTTCTCCTACTTCTGGGTTGGCTCCAGCACCGAGACCCGATGTTAATGAAACACCTAGTTGTATTTTGTTTGGGATAGGACTATTCTCAAGGGCTTGCGCATCTGTATTACAGATTACAAAGTCTACCCCTCTTGTGTTTTGCTGAAACATATGGTTTACAGCATTGCTACCGCCGCCACCTACACCAATTACCTTAATGGTATTCGATTGTGACTTCGGCATATCAAATGAAATGTTATCGAATTCTGTGCTGTTCATAATAACTGTATCTTTTTGATGGTTAAATGGTTAATTGTATTTTGATTAAAAAAGTAAAATCTAGATATCGTGAAATTGCATATTCCTATTTATCTCACGTCATTATTTTACATCTTTACTGTATTTCTTTTATAATTAGTATCTATTTCTAAATTATTCAGCATTATCTAAAAAATCTCTAAATCGATCTGAGAACTTTTCAAAAATTGATTTTTTTGCTGGATTTTCTTCTTGTGGCTCTTCATTTTCTTGGACTTCTTCAATTTGGTCTTCTTCTAAGGTTTCTGGTTCTTCTGTTTGTCCTAAAGAAAATTTCTCTCGCTCTGGTTTTTCAACTCGTTTTGATTTTTCTTGTTTTTCAAGTCCAACCATTAGAAGTCCTACAGCTGTTGCAAAAGATGGACTGCTTAAACTTTCGTCTGATCCCCCCGCCAAATGCTCGTTTGGATACCCTATTCTGGTATCCATTCCAGTTATGTACTCTACCAATTGTTTTAAATGCTTTACTTGTGCACCTCCTCCAGTTAGTACGATTCCTGCTATGAGTTTCCCTTTTTGAGTTTCATGACCGTAATTTTTTATTTCCAGATATACCTGTTCAATAATCTCGGTAATCCGTGCATGAATAATTCTTGAAAGGTTTTTAAGGGTAATTTCTTTGGGTTCTCTTCCTCTTAAACCAGGAATAGAAACGATTTCATTTTCTTTATTTTCCCCCGGCCATGCGGATCCAAATTTCACTTTTAATAATTCGGCTTGTTTTTCTATAATTGAACAGCCTTCTTTTATGTCTTCAGTAATTACATTTCCTCCAAATGGTATTACGGCTGTATGTCTTATGATACCATCTTTAAAGATTGCCAAATCTGTGGTTCCCCCACCTATATCAATTAAAGCAACTCCCGCTTCCTTTTCTTCTTGACTTAACACTGCAGCAGCAGAGGCTAAGGGTTCTAATGTTATTTCCGAAAGGTCTAAGCCTGCGCTTTTAACACAGCGTCCTATGTTTTTGATAGAGGAAACTTGACCAACAACTACGTGAAAGTTTGCTTCCAATCTACCGCCATACATACCAATAGTCTCTTTGATATGTTCTTGGCTATCAACTTTGAAATCCTGAGGTAATACATGGATAATCTCTTCTCCTGGAAGCATTACCAATTTATGTACTTGATTCACTAGATTATCGATATCGTCTTCATCAATTACTCTATCTGCATCTTCTCTAGTAATATAGTCACTATGGTGTAAACTTCTAATATGTTGCCCAGCGATACCAACAACCACATCTTTTATCTCATCTCCCGAAACGCTTTCTGCTTCTTCAACTGCTTGTTGTATGGATTGTATGGTTTGCGTAATATTATTGACTACGCCTCTCTTCACACCTAAGCTTTTGGCTTTTCCTATACCCAAAATCTCAAGTTTTCCAAACTCATTTTTACGTCCAATCATGGCAACGATTTTTGTCGTTCCAATATCTAAGCCAACTGAGAATGTCCTTGTTTCCATAAGTTAATCCTTTGTACACACAACTTGGTTGTTGTATTTTAAATTAATCGTTTTGTATTTTTCCACTTCATTATTTTGAATTACTTCATTATAAAAAGCTTCTAATTTTTTAAATTTTATATCCAAATCCCGAATTGCTCCGAGTTGTATTTTTTGATTGTATACTCGTGTCTGTAAAACATAATCGTTTTCGGCTTTTTTCTCAATTCCAACGATCATTTTTTTTAAAAACTCATTTTTTTGAACAAAAGAAACCAACGCATATATGGATGCAACATCAGCTTTTTGAACGGACCCGGAAACGAGCAAAACTCTTGCCGAATAGTTCTCAGACAAAGGCATTTTAAGCCCTTGCTTGTCAATGTAATACACCTCAACACCCGTATTAACTCTTGCTACAGGTGTGCGCTGCGTAACTACGGTTTTAACAACACCGTCTATGGTCAAAAAAATCTTAGCTTCTTCTACGAGTGAATTCGAAAACACAACATTTTCCAACTCATGTAAATTTATTAAGGATTTTGCCTTGTTTTTCAGAGCTCCATGATTTTGTATTAACAATTTATTAACCATTTCATGTGAAAGAAATAAGTTTTCTCCATTGGCGAACTCTATAACCGATTCTTTCACGATTCGTGTTGCATTTCTCTGAGAACTAAAGCCATACAGAAAACCCACAAGAGCAATTAGCAAAAGACATTTTATATAGACTATATATTTCTTCATAAAAACTGTATTGTACTTTTAAATAATTTCTGTATTTGAGTTATTTATCAACAATGTTGATTTCACTTTTTCTATCAACACACCAATATCTCCTGCACCTATCATTACCACCACGGTAGCATTTGATTTTCTAATTGCTTTTAAGACGTCTTCTTTTGCTATTAATTGCTTTTTGTCAAGTTTGATTTTATTCAAAAGCCAATTGGAATCGACGCCTTCAATAGGCAATTCTCTAGCTGGATAAATATCTAAGAGCAACAACTCGTCAAACCTAGAGAGACTCGTTGCAAATTCATCGATAAAATCTCTTGTTCTACTATATAAATGTGGTTGAAAAACGGCCAACACTTCTTTTGCTGGGTAGAGTTCACGAACTGCATCTACAACTGCATTTATTTCTGTAGGGTGATGTGCATAATCATCAATCAACACAAAGTTTTCCTCCTTTATTTTATAGGAAAACCTTCGTTTCACCCCTAAAAATGTCGTTAAAGCTTTTGCTATTTCAGGCAAAGACAAGCCATACTGTTCCGCCAATGCAATGGCAGCTAAAGCGTTGGATAGATTGTGCCTTCCTGGCAATCCAAAACCTACTCCTTCTAATTTTGCTTTAGGGGTCTTAACGTCAAATACGTAAGCACCTTTCTCTACTACAACATTGGTAATCATATAGTCAGCCTCTTCATCAATAGCATAGGTAAGTCCTTCTAACGGCAAACCTTTACTTACGATTAAGGTATCTGAAACTTTGCTAGAGAATTCTTTAAAAGAAGTTTCTAAGGCTTCTTTCTCTCCATAAATATCGAGATGATCTGCATCCATAGAGGTTACGCAGGCAATATTAGGCGACAATTGTAAAAAGGAACGATCAAATTCATCGGCTTCTACTACGGAAACTTTATCCTGACCTAAGATAAGGTTGGAGTCATAATTTTCAGTAATCCCTCCAAGAAAGGCGGTTGCCTCTGTGCCACATACATTCATAATATGCCCCAATATTGAAGATGTAGTTGTTTTTCCATGCGTACCAGCCACACCCAAACAGTAGGTGTTTTTGGTAATTTCACCAAGTATCTGTGCTCGTTTTAAGGTTACAAACCCGTTAATTTGAAAGAATTTCAATTCTTTATGATTCGCTGGCACTGCAGGTGTATATACGATTAGCGTTCCTTCCTTTTTTTTAAAATCTTCAGGAATCAATGCTACATTGTCTTCAAAATGGATCTGAACACCTATTAAAATCAGAGTATCGGTAATTTCGGAAGGCGTTTTGTCGTACCCCGCTACTTGCTTTCCATTTTCACAAAAATACCGAGCAATTGCAGACATACCGATTCCTCCTACCCCAATAAAATAAACCCTATGTATATTTTTTAAATCCAATTCAATATTTTTATTATTCTAACGCTCAGTTCTTTTGAGCAGCCCTTCAATTTGATCTACAATTTCTGAGGTTGCTTTCGGCAACGCCAATTTTTTAATATTAGCAGTTAAATTTTTCTGCAATATAGTATCGTTGTGCATCTTCTTAAACACTGCATGAAAATCATCCAACGCATCCTCCTTCACTAACAATGCTGCACTGTTCTCAACCACAGCCATCGCATTTTTTGTTTGATGATCTTCAGACACATTTGGTGATGGGATAAATATTGTTGGCTTTCCAACGATACAGAGTTCAGAAATGGAACTTGCACCTGCTCTGCTTACAACGTAATCAGAAGCTGCATAAGCTAAGTCCATTTTACTTATAAATGCATGTACATGCACCCCGTCCAATTTGTCAAACTTTTTATATGTATCGAAATAGAGTTTTCCTGTTTGCCAGAGCACTTGAACTTCTAATTCCTGCAACCATTCTAAAGATTCGCCTATTAGTTTATTTATGTTTCGAGCTCCTAAACTTCCACCTATCACTAACAACGTTTTTTTAGTGGTATCCAATCCGAAATACGCTAATGCCTCCTCTCTTTTCGTAGCTACATTCAACAAGTCTTGACGCACAGGATTCCCTGTCTTCACTATTTTTCTAGCAGGAAAGAACCGTTCCAATTTATCATAAGCTACACAAATAGTAGTTGCTTTTTTAGCCAGTAATTTATTGGTGATTCCCGGATACGAGTTTTGCTCTTGTATCAGGCTAGGAATTCCTTTTTTCGCGGCCACATACAATACTGGACCACTTGCAAATCCACCTGTCCCAATGACTACGTCTGGCTTGAACTTTCGAACTATTTGTTTCGCTTTCCACAAACTATCTAACAGTTTAAAAGGAAAAGACAGATTGGCAAGGGTTAATTTTCTTTGCACTCCAGAAATCCAAAGTCCTTTTATTGCATATCCTGCGTTTGGAACTTTTTCCATCTCCATTCTATCCTTTGCTCCCACAAACAAAAAGTTTGCGTTAGGAAAACGAACTTTTAGTTCATTAGCAATTGCAATAGCAGGATATATATGCCCTCCTGTACCTCCACCACTTATTAATATATTTAGATCCTTATCTGCCACTTTTCTACTGTTTTTTTTATTCAATGGTTTCATGAAGAATCGACAACGGATCTTCACTTTCGATAGCTAATTCCTCTTCTGTAACTTCATTTGCCGAAGACACACTTAAAATGATTCCCAAGCCAAAACACGTCATCCATATAGAGGTACCTCCACTACTTATCAACGGCAGCGTTTGCCCGGTAACTGGCAGTATATTGGTAGCTACAGCCATATTAATCATAGCTTGAAAAATAATAGGAATCCCAATGGAGATTACCAACATGGTTCCAAATACAGTTCCTGCTTTTTTTGCCGCTACTAGAATTCGCATGAGTAACATAAAATAAAAGCTCAAAATTCCAACACCACCGATCATACCGTATTCTTCAATTATTATTGCATAAATAAAATCTGAAGTAGATTGCGGAAGAAAATTTTTCTGAACACTTTTTCCTGGCCCCTTGCCCGACAAACCTCCTGTTGCAATTGCAATTTTTGCTTTTTCAACTTGATAACCTTCTTTTTGATTTGGGTCCGAAAAATTTTCAATTCTACTTTGCCATGTATTCACACGGTTCGGCATGGCATCTGGAAAGGCTTTTGCTATCAATACGAAAATCAACAGCATTCCAACACCAACTCCTATGATGGAAATTATATATTTTACGGGATAACCACCTAAAAACACTAGTACCAATATCATAAAAAACAAGATAGCTGTTGTTGAAAAATTGGCGGGTAAAATAAGGAATAAGGCAATTCCTACTGGCGTCCAAAGTTGAAAAAAACTAGATTTAAATCGTATTTCTCGGTCTTTATTTTTAGCCAAGTAACGCGCTACGTAAACAAGCAATACCAAAGCAGCTAGTGTAGATGTTTGAAAACCAAATCCGACTATAGGAACACGTATCCACCTGCTAGCATTGGCACCTCCAATTGTGGTACCTTGGGCAAGTGTATAAATTAACAACACAATTACAACAGGATACAGCAGCACAGCGCCACCACTAAAATATCGATAGGGTATTTTATGTACTCCAAACATGATTGCAAACCCCATTAACAACAAAACTGCATGTTTAACCAAATGCCCTACTGTTGAGCCAACACCCACTACATACACATCATTTGTACTAGCACTATACACAGGCATAAATGAGAAAACAGCAACAATGGCAATCAGCGCCCATAACACCCGATCTCCTTGTAAATGTTTGAAAATATCCTTCGGTTTCATACCTTTTACTTTTCTAGGTTTTTACAAATTTCTTACTGCATTTTTAAATTGTCTTCCTCTGTCTTCATAACTCTCAAACAAATCGAAACTTGCACAAGCAGGTGACAACAAAACAGCCTCACCTTTGGTCGCTATTTTATATGCCAATTTTACAGCTTCGGATGCACTCTCTGTCTCTACAAGCAGATCAACTACTTCTTCAAACATATGGATGATCTTTGTATTGTCTACTCCCAAGCAAATAATTGCTTTGACTTTTTCACGTACTAATGGCATTAAATCCATATAATCGTTTCCTTTATCTACTCCTCCAACAATCCAAACAGTTGGCACCTCCATACACTCTAAAGCATAGAACGTAGCATTTACATTGGTTGCTTTGGAGTCATTTATATATTGAACACCGTTAATTTTCAACACTTTTTCAAGACGATGTTCGGCACCTTCGAAGTCCTCCAAACTTTCTTTAATCACTTGTCTTCTAGCTTTCATCATTTGAGCAGCCATAGAAGCAGCCATTGCATTCTTTGTATTGTGCTTCCCTTGTAATGTCATTTTAGAAATATCCATAGTCACCTTTTCTTTATTTACGTTCATCTGTATTGTATTATCTTTTAAAACTGCTCCTTGACTCAATGTTTTTGCTGTAAGAGAAAAAGGGAGTAATTGCGCTTTTGTTTTGTTATTATTTAACCAATTAGTTATCGCCTCATCATCGGCATCGTATATCAAATAATCTGATTCTGTTTGGTTTTTTGTTATTAAAAATTTTGAATCTATATAGTTCTCATATTTATATTCATAGCGATCTAAATGATCTGGGCTTATATTTGTTATGACAGCGATATGGGGTGCAAAATCCACAATTCCGTCGAGTTGAAAACTACTCAGTTCCAACACATAGCTGTCATAGTTTTGTTGAGCCACCTGCATTGCAAAGCTATCACCTATGTTTCCGGCCATACCGCAATTCAGTCCGGCATTTTTCAATATATGATGCAAGAGCATGGTGGTTGTGGTTTTCCCATTAGAACCTGTAATCCCAATACATGTTGCCTCTGTATACTTGGCTGCAAACTCTATTTCCGAAATCACAGGAATCCCGAGGGCTCTCAATTGAACCACTAAGGAGACCGTATCTGGAATACCAGGGCTTTTTACAACCATATCAGCGTTGAACACCAACTCTTTACTATGTTTACCTGATTCGAATAAAATTTCATTTTTACGCAGAACAGATTGATAAGACTCTTTAATACTTCCTGTATCTGACACAAAAACATCATAGTTTTTCTGCTTCGCCAAAACAGCGGTACCTACACCACTTTCACCTCCACCAAGTACGACGAGTCTTTTCATTTTCTTATCACTATCTTAATTTTAATGTAATCACCGTAAGTACAGCCAGCAATATGGCTACAATCACAAATCTTGCAACAATTTTACTTTCATGATAACCCAACTTTTGGTAGTGATGATGTAAGGGCGCCATCTTAAATATCCTTTTTCCTTCGCCATATTTTTTTCGAGTATATTTAAAATACCCTACTTGTAGCACTACCGATAAATTTTCAATTAAAAAGATTCCAGCCAACACAGGAATCAGCAGCTCCTTTCGTATCGCTACCGCTATTACTGCAATGATACCACCAATAGTCAAACTCCCCGTATCTCCCATAAAAACTTGGGCAGGATAAGTATTATACCATAAAAACCCAACCAACGCACCTGCAAAAGCACTGATGAAAACCACCATCTCTCCCGACTTTGGAATGTACATAACATCTAAGTAGTTAGCGAATATGATATTTCCAGAAACCCAAGTAAAGACACCTAAGGTTACCACAACAATTACAGAGGTTCCTGCTGCCAATCCATCAATCCCATCGGTCAGATTGGCCCCGTTAGAAAGTGCAGTAATGATAAAAATCACTACAGGAATAAACACCAACCATCCGTATTTATTAGAGGTATCACCTAACCACTCTGTTATAACGGCGTAGTCGAGACTGTTATTTTTAAAAAATGGTACTGTTGTTTTTATGGACTTATGTGCCTCTCCAAATAGTTTTGGCACTCCAGATTCCGTCACCATTTCAATATCGTTACTAGGTAATTTATCCTTCATGGTAACTTCTGGATGAAAAAACAACATAGCACCAACAATCACCCCCAATCCTACTTGACCAAAGACTTTAAATTTACCTTTCAGTCCTTCTTTATCTTTTTTAAATACTTTTATATAATCGTCCAAAAAGCCTATTGCTCCCATCCACAACGTTGTAATAATCAACATTATGACATATATATTATGTACTTGCGCTATCAATAGCACTGGAATCAAGGTCCCTAATATGATTATAATTCCACCCATTGTTGGGGTACCCGCTTTTTGCACTTGACCATCCAATCCCAAATCACGTACAGATTCGCCAATTTGTTTTGTTCTTAGATAGTTTATCAGCCTTTTCCCAAATACGGTTGAAAACAACAATGCCATAATGAACGCTACTGAGGAACGAAACGAAATATATTTAAATACGCCAGCGCCTATCAATTGGTAATTCGCATCTAAATAATCAAAAAGGTAGTACAACATTTGGTTTTGGTTTTATTTCTTTAATTTTTCTACTATTTCTTTTACGACTTCTTTGTCATCAAAATGTGATTTCACTCCGTTTACATCTTGATAGTCTTCATGACCTTTTCCAGCAACGAGAATAATATCGCCTTTTACAGCAAATTTTACAGCTGTTTTTATTGCTTGTTTTCTATCAATTACTGATAATGTTTTGTACAGATTAACTTCAGCAACGCCAGATTCAATTTGATTTATTATTTCCTGAGGATCTTCAAATCTTGGATTATCGGAAGTAAACACTACTTGATCACTGAGTTCTGAAGCGATTGCCCCCATTTTTGAGCGTTTTGTTCTATCTCTATCACCGCCACAACCCACAACCGTGATAAGACTTTCCGTTCCTGAACGAATTCCACGAATTGTTTCCAATACATTTTTCAAGGCATCGGGTGTATGCGCATAGTCAACTATTGTTACAATTCCTTGTGCAGACCTCTGGTATTCAAACCTTCCATCTACACTTTCTAATTGACTCATCAAACGCAATACGTTTTGCTTATCTACTCCCAACAGATTCGCAACTGCATAAATAGAAGCAAGATTATAAGCATTAAAATCACCTATCAATCGCACCCATACCTCTTGACGATCTAATTGAAGTAACATCCCTGAAAAATCCTTTTCAAGAATTTTTACTTTAAAGTCGGCCATAGACTTCATTGCATAGGACGTCTTTTTTGCTTTGGTGTTCTGCAGCAGAATATTTCCATTCTTATCATCGACATTAGTCAAAGCAAATGCATCTTTAGATAGGTTGTCAAAAAATTTCTTTTTTACGTCTCTATATCCCGAAAAGGTCTTATGGTAATCGAGATGATCATGCGATAGATTTGTAAACACGCCTCCATCAAAATCGAGCCCTTCTGTTCTGCTCTGATGAATTCCATGAGAACTCACCTCCATAAAACAATGCGTCACCCCTTGCTCAATCATTTGTGCCAAATACCTATTTATAGAAACAGAATCTGGAGTTGTATGTGTTGCTTTAAACGTTTGGCTTCCTATCTTAATTTTCACAGTTGACAAAAGTCCTGTGTGGTATCCTGCATTTTGAAACAATTCATACAGCAAGGTAGCTACGGTTGTTTTTCCATTGGTCCCCGTGACGCCCACTAATTTTAATTTCCTCGAAGGGTTGTCATAAAAATTAGCCGCCACTACTGCGAGCGCATCATTACTATGCCTCACTTTTATATAGCAAACGCCTGGATATAAGTCTTGAGGTAAGGACTCACATAAAACAGCTTTTGCACCCAGCTCAATTGCCTTTTCTATAAAGAGATGCCCATCTGAATCAACCCCTTTTTGAGCAACAAATAATGCATCTTGCACTGTTTTTCTAGAATCAAAAACAACAGCCGACACCAACAGCTCTTGATCTCCAACAGCAGTCTCTACAGACACACCTTTTAATATGTTTTTTAATTCTTTCATCTAACTTAACTGCAACACAATTGTTGCGCCCTTTATTAATTTTCTTCCTTTTTTAATAGATTGTGACTTGACTTTCCCTGCTCCGGAAAATTGCACTTTCAAACCTAAGTTCTCTAATACTGATACAGCATCCATCCCAGCCATTCCTTTTACGTTAGGAATGGTTACATAAGATTCATTTATAACCTCATAATAGTTCTCAAAATCTTCATCGACAGTTTCCAGCATCGGTAGAACATTTTGAACTTCTTTTTTTATGGGAGCAGAGGCATACATTTTTTCTGCAATTTTCTTAAAAACTGGCGCTGCAACAGTTGCACCATAGTATCCTTTTTTCTTGTTTGGATTATGTACAACCACGATACAAGAGTATACGGGATTGTCTGCGGGAAAAAAACCTGCAAATGAGGCTACATACTGTTTATTTGAATAATAACCTCCTTCAAATTCACCGTCTGCGTTTTTTGTAACAGGAATGTATTTTTTTGCTGTACCTGTTTTTCCTGCCATTGAAAAATGGGGTGTATAAATATTTGTTGCCGTTCCATTTTTTACAACATTCTCTAATACTGCACGAAGTTTTTTTACGGTTTCTACCGAAGCAATACGTTTATTAAGTATTGTTTTCTCAAATACCTTATCCACTTTTCCTTCATTTCTTAATGCACTCACAAATTGAGGCTTTACCATAACACCGTCGTTTGCAATAGCATTATAAAAGGTTAAGATTTGTAACGGTGTCAACGAGACTCCATAGCCCCATGCCATCCATTCTAAGGAAATACCATTCCACCTCTTTTTATCCTTAGGGTTTGGAATATAAGGTTCGCCTTCTCCTTTAATTTCCAGTCCCAGCTTTGAGCCTAGACCTATTTCTTCTACAGCATCTACAAATTTTTGTGGGTCTTGTTTGTAATGTTCTCTAATAAGTTTAACAATTCCCACATTTGAAGAAACTTCTATGGTTCTAGCCGCTGATATTTTACCATATCCGCCACGATGGGAATCTTCTACTTTTTTCTTATGTATATATATTTTGCCTTTTTCAGTATCGACCACGGTACCTGTATCTATAACTTTATCTTCTAAGGCCACTAACAAACTAGCCACTTTAAATGTAGACCCAGGCTCATGAGATTCCCATACGGCATAATTTCTTTTTTCGAAGTACGTGTTTTTAGAGGTACGTCCTAAATTCGCAATTGCTTTGATAGCTCCCGTTTTGGTTTCCATCACAGCAACGCAACCATGGTCAGCCTCAAAGGTTTCTAATTGTTCTAATAAGGCATGATGCGCAATATCCTGCACATTTACATCAATAGTTGTGATAATATCACTCCCGTCTTTTGGCTCTACCTCATTGTTATCATTGATAGGCTTCCATTGATTTTTAGCAATTTTTTGCTTCATTCTCCACCCAAGACTTCCTTCCAAATACTCACTATAGGCACCTTCAATTCCCACAAGTCCACGGTAATCATCATAACCAATTGTACGTTCGGCTATTTTCCCTATTGGATGTGCACGTACAGTACGCTGCTCAGTTATAAAACCTCCTTTATACACCCCTAGCTTAAAAATGGGAAAGCTCTTTACTTTAAGATAGTCCATGTACCCTAAGTTTCTAGCAATAAACAAATACCTGTTTTTAGACCTCCTTGCCTTTCTTAGATAGGATTTATATTCATACACCGATTTCCCAAACATCTCTGAAAGCGCCTCAGACAGTGCATGTACATTTTTCTCAAAGACTTCATCGGACACGGTAACAACATCCATACGGATGTCATATTTCGACATTGAAGTAGCAAGCAGGTTTCCTTTTTGAGAAACCACATTTCCTCTATTGTAAAAAATAGTGTCTTTTCTGATGGTACTATGATAGGAAAGGTTTTGATATTTCTCACCTTCCAAGTATTGAATTCTAGCAATCTTAACAAATATCGCAACCAAAAAAAGAGTCATCAAAACAACAACTATAGAAAGCCTGTTTAATATGTCTTTTTGATTTGCGCTCAACTTAATTTGTTTTTGTAGTTACTCTTATTAGTGTGGGAGGTGTTTTTGAAGAACCCAGCCCTTGTTCTTTTAACTTACCTCTTACCGAGGATTCCATCTTCATCCGTGTCAGCAAGGTTCCTGAATCTATATACAAAGATTTTAACATTTTCATCTCCGCATTCATTTTCGAAATCAACATCACTTTACGATCTGCATTGTGAGAACTTGAAATCATAAACAGTAATAGAAAAACTATAAACAGTATAATTCTCCAATTCTTAAAAGCATCCTCGTTTACCAGAAACTTCCCTTTTAAAACATCGTAAACTTTCATTTTACACGCTATTTACTAGGTTTCAACTTAGCGACTCTTAATTTTGCAGATCTTGCTCTATTGTTTGCTTTCACCTCTTCTTTTGAGGGGACAATCAACTTCCCTACATTTTTAAACGGAACATTGATATTGCCAAAAAAGTCTTTTTCTGGCTCACCTTCAAATTTCCCGTTTTTAATAAACCTTTTGACTAACCTGTCTTCAAGAGAATGGTAAGATATTATACTCAACCTACCATCCTCATCCAACATCTTAGGGGTCTGTAGCAAAAATTCCTTCAGCACCTCGAGTTCTTGATTGACCTCGATTCGAATGGCCTGAAATATTTGTGCTAATATTTTATGTTCTTTCGCTTTTGGAAGAAATTGACTCAACACCTCCTTCAACCTAAAACTTGTAACTATTTTTTCGATACTTCTCGCCTCAACAATCACTGCAGCCATTGCTCTCGCATTTCTTAGCTCACCATATTGAAAAAGCACTGTACTCAATTGTTCTTCTGAATAGGTATTAACTACAGCATAAGCAGAAAGCGCATCAGACTTATTCATTCTCATATCCAGCTCTGCATCAAACCGTGTAGAAAACCCTCTATCTGCTTCATTGAACTGATGTGATGAAACACCTAAGTCCCCCAATATCCCATTCACCTTAGAAACACCATAAAACCGCAGAAAGCGCGACATATTTCTAAAATTCTCTTGAATCAACACAAAGCGCTCATCATCGATTGCATTTCTTTGCGCATCAGGATCTTGATCAAAAGCAAACAACTTCCCATCAACTCCCAACCTGCTCAATATTTCTCTTGAATGTCCACCACCACCAAATGTAACATCTACATAGGTTCCGTTGGGAACGATCGCAAGTGCATCTACACTTTCTTTTAGCAGTACAGGATTATGATAGCCCTCCATTCGATTCTTTATTTTCAGTTCCTCCCATTACCTCTTCAGCCAATTCAGCAAAATCGACTGTCGCTTCATCAATAGCTTTTTCGTAGGTGTCTTTATCCCAGATCTCAATTATATTAATTGCAGAAGACATCACTACCTCACGCGTAATCCCAGAAAACGCTTGCAAATCTTTAGGAATCAACAAACGACCAGAGGCGTCTAATTCAATAGTCTTAACACCCGCTGTAAACCTTCTTATAAAGTCGTTATTCTTCTTTACAAACCTGTTTAAGGTATTCATCTGAGCCATTACAACTTTCCACTCTTTCATTGGATACAACTCTAAACATGGCTGAAATACGGATCTTTTTAAAACAAAACCTTCATTCAACACAGGCTCCAACTGCTTCTTTAAAGCAGACGACAAAAGCATCCTCCCTTTAGAGTCCGCCTTACATTCATATGTCCCGATGATACCTTCCAATGTGATTGTTTTCAATAATAAAAGTCAAAAATAATAAATTTATACCACTATTTACCACTTTTTCCCACATTGTTAATAAGTAATTGTCTTTCCCCCCACTTTAGGTATTATTCTCATATAGTGCACCTTAAAAACAAAAGGATATAAAAAATCAACAAATTTGTTTAAAATAGTTTTTTGCAAAAAAAAGATTACATTTGTAAATTGAAAAAAGACTATACGAACATGACCGAAAACGTAATTACGGAAGGAGAATTCACATATAAAGAAGCTGGAGAAGGAAAAGCAATAGTTTTATTACATGGTTTGATGGGAACTGCAAGTATGTTTGATGATGTATTTAATTATTTCATCAACAACGGATACAAAGTTATTGTTCCTGAACTACCTATTTACAGCTTGCCTTTACTTAAAACCAACGTAAAAAGTTTTGCCTTATTCATTAAGAAATTTATTGAACATAAAAACTTAGACAAAGCGATTATTGTTGGAAATTCCTTAGGTGGTCACATTGCACTATACTTATCAAAACACTACCCTGAACTTGTTGACGCATTGGTTTTAACCGGAAGTTCTGGCTTGTATGAAAATGCTATGGGAGACACCTATCCGAAAAGAGGAGATAAAGAATACCTTAGAAAAAAGACACAGTCAGTTTTCTACGACCCAAAGCACTCTACACCAGAAATGATTGACAATTTATACGAATTGGTAAATGACAGAGGAAGTGTGCTACGAATCTTGTCGTTAGCGAAAAGCGCTATCCGACACAATATGAAAAATGATTTACCAGAAATAAACATCCCTACTTGTTTGGTTTGGGGAAAACAAGACAGCGTTACACCCCCAGAGGTTGGTACAGATTTCAATAAATTGATGCCAAATTCAGAACTGTTTTGGATCGACAAATGTGGACATTCAGCCATGAAAGAGCATCCAGACGAGTTTAACAAAATTGTTCATGCTTGGTTTAAGAAGAACAACGTATAAAACACAACTTACAGGATTTAGATTTACTAAATCCTGTTTTTATATTCACTAATTTCATTGTCAAAATCATGCAAATTAAAAAAGCAGTTTTTGAAATCAGCAATTCTGATGTCAGCAAATGCCCGAAGGAGCGTATTCCAGAATATGCCTTTATTGGAAGATCAAATGTTGGCAAGTCTTCGCTAATCAACATGCTCACCAACAACAGAAAGCTTGCAAAGACATCTGGAACACCAGGGAAGACTCAGCTTATCAATCATTTTAAAATAAATGACAACTGGTTTTTGGTAGATTTACCTGGTTATGGGTATGCAAGAGTTTCAAAAAAGATCAAACGTACCTTTCAGTCTTTTATAAAAAACTACTTTTTACAAAGAGAACAACTCATTTGTTCTTTTGTACTTATAGACTCTAGGCACGAACCCCAAAGAATTGACGTGGATTTTATGCAATTTCTAGGAGAAAATCAGATCCCATTTTGCATTATTTTTACCAAATCAGATAAATTAACACCAACGGTTTTAAAAAGAAACATCGCAGCATATAAAGAAAAGTTATTGACTGATTCATGGGATATTTTCCCTGAATACTTTGTGACTTCATCGACGTCAAAAGATGGTAAAGAAAGTGTTTTAGATTTTATCCATAAAGTAAACGAGGATCTTAAAAACAATTGATAAGCTAGGAGTTGAATACATTATTTGGTGTTATAAATGAAATCTACGGCAAAAAATCTGAATATCTTATATGAGGACAATCATATTATTATTGTCAATAAAAGAACTGGTGATTTGGTGCAAGGCGACAAAACTGGTGACGCTCCACTAAGTGATTTACTTAAAGCCTATATCAAAGAAAAATACAACAAACCTGGCAATGTATACCTTGGTGTTGTTCATCGACTAGACAGACCTACTACGGGTATTGTTATTTTTGCAAAAACTTCGAAAGCGCTAGAACGCCTAAATAAAATGTTACGTGAAAAAACGATCGACAAAACCTATTGGGCTATCGTAAAAAACAAGCCTTCAAAAACTGAAGACACTTTAGTAAATTACCTCAAAAAGAATCCTAAAAACAATAAAGCTACGGTATTCAACAAGGAAACTAAAGACAGTAAAAAAGCCATTCTAAGCTATAAACTCATCAAATCTTTAGACAATTATCATTTACTGGAAATTGATTTGGAAACGGGGCGACACCATCAAATCAGAGCGCAATTGTCGAACATCAATTGCCCAATAAAAGGCGATTTAAAATATGGGTTTCCGCGTTCTAACAAGGATGCTGGCATTCATTTACACGCACGTAGAATTCAATTTACACATCCAGTTTCCAAAGTAAAAATGGATATAGAAGCACCTACTCCAAAAGACCCTATTTGGGATGTTTGTTAAATCTTTTTTCAAATGCACAAACAGAAAACACTGTTCGGTTGTTAATGCTTTTTATTTTTCTTACAGGCTTCCCTAAAGCTTCCTTATAGGTATTCACATATGTTTTAAAACCTACTTCTTCACCTGCCAACATACGCTTATATACTTCTGGATATTGTTTTTTTACAAATTCTAGCACCTCTACAGAAATCGGACTTACAGGATAAAAAGAATTACTAACCGGTGCCATTTCTTTATCGTATTTTATTGTCTTTTCTCTAAGTTGCAACAATGTTTTTGCGTACTTCGGATTGGCGGCTAAATTATTCATTTCATAAGGATCCTTGACTAAGTCATACAGTTCTTCTACAGGTTTTGTTTTTCTAAAAAAGAATTGCTCGGCAGGGCTCAGTTTGCCCTGTTCATTTAAAGACCTCATTATATGAAGTGCCGGACGGTAAAACTCAAGATACGCTTGATGGGCATCCCAGGGAATTTCGGGCTTATCATTGCGAATATATTTCCATTGTTCCGTACTTAAGGATCGTGATTTTTCTTCTATTTCATCCCACAAATCGCGGGTACTATACACCTCTTCCCGGCTCAATTTCTTTTTATAAAAAGATTGCCCCGTCATATATTCGGGTAGGTCACAGCCCGCCATATCTAAAATGGTGGCTGTGATATCCGTAGCACTTACCACATCATCGATTTCTTTGCTCGTATTCTTATGTCTTGGGTCGTATATAATAAGTGGAATTCGCAAACCTGGATCGTGGAGATAGCCTTTGCCTCGAAGGTTACAGCGACCGTTATCACCGATAAAAATAATCACGGTATTATCAGCCATTCCTTTTTGTCTTAGTTCATCAACAAGCATCCCGACCTCCTTGTCGATAAACTCCATCTGGTCTAAGTATTTTGCCCAATCCAATCGTATTGTAGGATGATCTGCATAATAAGGCGGCAGCACTACCTCATCTGGATCTACAGGATCTTTAGAGTTGTTTCGTACCTCATCCCACCAATCGCCTCGGTGCGTAGCCACCAATTGTATTTGAGCAAAAAAAGGCTGGTCTTCTGCTAAAAATTCATCCTTTTTATCAAACAAACCAAAATTTTCTTTGCCATCCCAATTTCCTAACATCTGGGTTTTAAAATTACAATCAATCTTACGCCCGTACCCCATGACTCCATGGTGACCTATGATCGTTGTATAGCCACTTTCTCTTAGCCAATAAGTGAAAGGTTTATAGGGATCCGGCAATGCAACTTTTCGGTTGCTTCTATGGTTGTGTGCGTTTATTTTTAACTGATGTGTCCCAATCATCATGGAGGACCTACTCGGTGAACAAATGGGATTGGTTACAAAACAATTATTGAATCGCATCCCTTCTGCAGCGAGACGGTTTAGGTTAGGGGTTTGCACTCCTTTGGTTCCATAACATTCTAAATCTAAACTGATATCTTCAGCCATTAACCAGATGATGTTCGGCTGGTCTTTTGTTTGAGCGTTACCTAACAACCCGCCGCATACAAATAACAAGATGCTTAGGTTGGTTCTGATATTCTTATTTTTTACTGTTCTTTTCAAGATATTTATCAATTTTCACTTTTTCAAACCGGGAATCATATGTTAGATTTTTTTTTATCGGAATAGGTGCCCCAATTTGCACTATCCAATTATCCATGGCTTGTATCAGTTCTTGTACCATTTCAGGTTCTTTTTCAGCCAAGTTTATGCGTTCTGTTATATCCTTGTCAAGATTATAGAGTTCTATGGCATTGTCTTCATAATAACGATGCAATTTCCATTGCTGCTTTATGATTACGGTTCCCGGACGCGTTCTAAACAATGGATCTCGCGATTCTAGTTCTCCTCGGCCATATCGCTGCAGGTAAATTGGAAAATGATAGACGAGTTCTCGATCTGGTATTTTTTCCCCTTTCGTAAGAAAAGACAATAGGCTTTTTCCATCCATTTGCTGTTTTGAATTTGAGTAATTTAACAGCTCCGCAAAAGTGGGATAAAAGTCGAGAAAACTTACGGGTTCATTGGTACGATATGAATCAATTTTCCCCTTCCATTTAATGGTTAAGGGAACGCGGATACCTCCTTCATAATAAGTTCCTTTTCCTCCTCGTAATGGCTTTTGCCAGGTATGCACTAAATGTCCTCCATTATCTGATGTAAAAACAATGAGTGTATTTTTTTCGAGATTCAATTCTTTTAGGTGGTTGAGGATTTCACCTACATTTTCATCCATTGCATCAATCATCCCAGCATACTTTGCGCTATTTTGCAGACCATCAGGCTTTGTGTTTTTGTATTTATCAACCCTATGTAATTGCGGCTGAATAGGTGTATGAACGGTGTAAAAAGGCATATATAAAAAGAACTTATTGTCTTTGTTAGCGCTTATAAACTGTTTGGCTTTTTCAGTTAAATACTCCGTGAGGTATGTTCCTTTTGGAGCATCAATTCCTAAATGATCAAAAGGTGCAAAATAAGTCTTTGGAGCCCCCGCATGCCCTCCTGCTACATTTACATCAAAACCTTGCGTAAGAGGTGACTCCCCTAAGTGCCATTTTCCAATATGGGCAGTTTTATAACCCGCTTGTTGAAACATTTCAGCCATTGTATATACTTCATCTGCCAAAATTTTATTATTTGGAGTGGGAATTAACCGTCTTGTGCGCTTATCTCCTCTGTCTGAGTTTCCTACAGTATAGATACCAGTTCGGGGTGCACTCATACCAGATAGCAATGCAGCTCTACTTGGCGCGCAATTAGATGCTCCGGCATATCCTCTTGTAAAGACAAGGCTTTCACTTGCCAATTGATCAATATTAGGTGTTCTGTAATAATTACTCCCCATATAGCTCGTATCTTTCCAGCCCATATCATCAACTAGAATAAATAAAACATTTGGGGTGTCTTCTGGATTGTGCTGTGCAAAGCTGTATATACCGCAATATATACTAACAATAAAGAAAATGATTTTTTGCTTCATAATCCACTAGGGTTTAACTATTATTTACCAACATCCTGTAACCAGTTTTCATGAATAAGGGTTAACTTTTCTACAATATTCGGATATTGACTTACTAGGTTCTTGGTTTCCCCAATATCGTTTTTCAAGTTGTAGAGTTCAATTCCTTTTCCCATGTCGGTATGTTGTTTCTTACTAATTTTATCTGCTTGCTTTTGATTCGTCATCACCTTCAACTTCCAGTCTCCTTTACGCACCGCCCAAGCAAAACCTACATCCCATACCAGTTCATCGCGTTGTATTTTTGTGGAGTCTTCAATACCAGGTAAAATATCAATTCCATCACAGTGTGCATAACTTCCTTTTGGTGCGTTTGCAGCGGTTAATAATGTTGGCATCAGATCCATAGTACTCACGATATTATTGTTTTCAAGATTCTTGAACTTGTCACCCCAACTTAGCATCATTGGCACCCTCACACCTCCTTCGAAAAGCGAATACTTTGTGCTTCGTAGTGGTTTGTTTTCACCTCCATTACAGTTACTTCCTCCGTTGTCACTCACATATACCACGATGGTATTCTCAGCCATCCCTAACGCTTCTAATTGTCTTCGAATGATACCAATCTCTCTGTCCATATAGTATAATTGAGCCGCATAATACAAACGCCCATTTGGCATGTTTGGCATGATAGAGCGGTTGTACCAATGCTCATACTTTTCACCCCCTTCCAGTTCCTCAAAATCGGGATAATAGGGTAAGTCCCATTCTTTCAGGTATTTTTCCGGCAATTGATGGTTAAAATTGTGTACTGCATTAAATGCAATTTGCAAGAAAAAAGGTTGTTCTTGATGTGATGCGATATAGTCTTGCGCCCAACCGGATATAATTTCAGTAGTAAACCCATCAAGCTCCATTTCTTTTCCATTTTTCAACCATGGCGCAGCCGTACCGCTATGTTTTTCAACAGCCTCTTTATTGTGATATAAGTAATGTACACGCCCACCTTTTCCTGCAACAATACTTTCGTCAAAACCATGATTTATGGGATGTGCAAATCCATCAGGACCATCATTTTTCCCATAATGCAATTTTCCAAAGTAGGCTGTAGTATATCCTGCCGATTTAAAGCCTTGCGGCATGGTATTCACATTTTTATCTAAGCCGGGACCTCCATAAAAATAATTTCCGCTACGTGCCTGATATTGTCCGGTGATGATGCCTACACGAGAAGGACTACAAATCGGTGCCGTCACATAAGCATTGGTAAAATTCACACCATCTTCGTGCATTTTATCAAGATTTGGAGTTTTGATATAGTCGTACATTCCTTTATAGGAAAAATCGGCATAACCGTGATCATCTGATACAATTAGGATGACATTTGGCTTCGACAGGCTCACCACAGGTGATTTTTGCTGAGCGTTGACCATAAGTGTACTAAAGAGAAATAATAAAATGCTTTTTTTCATTTGCTAAAAACTAAGTTGTGTAATCGAAAATGGATTGTTCTAAATTTTTTGTACTGATAAAAGTACCCCTATTTATTAAAAATTGATATGCGTCTATCAACTTATTTTTTAAGATGCTTTCTTACCAAAGGAAACTCTGGATGCTCTGTTCTGGCTGTAGCTAATAATTCTTGTAGTTCTTTTAAAACCTCAGGGTGCAGCTTTGATATTTCATTCAATTCAGAAGGATCATTTTTAAGATTATACAGTTCATATCGCTTGTTTACAAAGTGTACCAATTTCCAATCGTCTTTTGACAGCGCTTGTATTGGCCCTTGTTTTTCATTGAACTCCCAGTACAAATAGTCGTGCTTGTTCTGCGTATTCTTTTCATTGGTCAACGCCGGCAAATACGATATCCCATCTATTTTTGCGCTTGGTTTCACCCCTGCAATAGCACAAGCTGTAGGCAAAAAGTCCCAAAAAGCAGAAATATGATCTGTAGTAGTACCCGCTTTTATTGTGTTTGGCCAACGGGCTACGAATGGCATACGGATACCGCCTTCATACAGGTCTCTTTTTTTACCTCTAAACTCACCATTACTATTGAAAAATTCATTCTTCAAATTGTCATATTCGTGTCCGTTATCACTTGTAAAAATGACCAAGGTATTGTCATCAAACCCCAACGACTTAAGCTTGTCTAAAACCTTACCCACATCTTTGTCCAACCTGCTTACCATCGCTGCGTAGGTAACATGTCCATTTTCATCATGACGATAATGCGCTGCTTTCATTTTTCGCAAAGGCCAGTTTAAGTCTTTGTATTGTTTCTTTTGTTCTTCCGGAATGGTCAATTCAAAATGCGGAATGGTATAGGCTAAATACAAAAAGAAAGGTTTTTCTGCACTTTGATTCTCCAGAAAAGACAGAGCTTTTTCTGTAAATAAATCTTGAGAATACTGACCTATTTTATCCTGTGTAACGTTTCCTTCGACAGCTATAAAGTTTTCATTTTCCCATATATTTTCAGGATAATAATGATGGGCATTTTTATGTCTATTGAATCCATAAAAATAATCGAATCCTTGTAGGTTAGGAGTTCCTTCTTTGAGGTTTTCTGCCAGTCCCCATTTTCCAATGATTCCAGTATTGTAATTTGCGCGTTTCAGTTCCTCGGCAACTGTAACGTCTGATGAAGACATATCCACGGGTTGCCCTGAATGCGTCCATCTCGGATTTTCTCTTACGGGAGAATTCCCGGTATGCATTCCTGTCATCAAACTGGCACGTGAAGGTCCACAGACAGCAGAACCCGCATAATGCCTTGTAAATACAATTCCTTCAGCCGCCATATGATCGAGTACAGGAGTTTTAATTTTATCTTGTCCGTTGAAACCAAGGTCTCCATAACCTAAATCGTCTGCTAGGATAAAAACAATATTTGGCTTCTTTGAAGTTGTATTTCCTTTGCTACTCGATTGACAATACACAGAGGAGCTCTGAACAGGTATCACAATCAACACTAACAACTTCAGTACGTCATTCAGACGTCTTTTATACTTTTTAATATTTGTGCTTGCCTTTTTCATAAGTACGGTACTATTCATTCTTTATATATTCTTTATCATTTTTTAAAATATCAAATCATCCTAAAGATTAATTTGAGATGCTAATTCATATTGTTATTAAAATACATTCTTTTTTTTAATAAATTAGATAACAATTATTTGATGACTCTCGATCGCACCTCGACTGTATTTAATTTTTAGTATATAAACTCCTTTATGTAAACTTTCAGGTATTACATATGTATTCAGGATGTTAATATCCACTTGCATTAGCTGTCCTGAAAGATCATAAATTCTAATTTCTTTAGAGTCTGCATTTAAATTCAATACTTGTCCAGCAACCACTGAATTTGAAAATTCATTGCGGTTAGTATTGTCGACTTCACCCTTAGAAACAGCGTTAAAATTCAACATTTCACCAGCAGCAACTGGATTTGGAAACACTGTATTTTCAAATGTATTCTGTATGTTATTTGTACTAAGAGGCACAGTCCATTGCGATGGTGTAAAGGTTGTTGTAGGAATTAGTGTGGAACGCACAATGGCAGTATCTTCGGCAAGACCGTCTGTCCAAACATCTTCTGCTATTGACCCTTTTCTTATGGTTAAAAAAGAATTAACATCGCTAATAGAAGCCTCAAAATTTTCTTTAGTAGCTGTGGCTACCGTAAAATATTTCTTAGATAACATTTCGGCATCACTAAGACCAAGATATTCTTGAAACACTCTATACATCGTATTGTTATTCGTCGTTAACAAGAGATCGTCTCCGTTACTAACCTCTTTATACATTTCTATAAAATAAAAAGACGAACCTATTGCTAGATTCGTATTTTCACTTACGCTTGTCGTGTAGGTAGTGGTTTCACTATCATAGGAGTCTATAGTTTTCGTAAACAACCCTCCTATTTTCCTAGTGGTCGTTGCATCATCTACTCCGTTTAAAAACCTTATAAAATAGTCGTTTAGATTTATCGAATTGTACAAAACCTTCAATTCAACAAAGGTAAAATAATAAGACTCGTTATTAAAACTTGGCGCATATGATGATTTGTTATGAATACTTTTTATAATTAAATTGGTGTTTAAATTTTGGTCAAATGCTTTTAAACAAGCCTCTTTAAACTCCCATGTACAAGGGATATTCATTTGACCTGAACTAAAAAATGAATGCACTTCTCCATCATAAATATTTACATCAGCACTTCCCCCCTTGTCGATCACAGCTTCTGCAAATCTCACACTTTGATTTGGGTCTATTGTGGTATCTTCTGAACCGTGTAAAAGAAGTGTATATGGAGGGACGTCTTTAATATTATGCATTGCTGAATTTGCTGCTGCACTTGGCTCTGTTTGACCATATGCGTTTCCTCCTCCAAAAGCAGAATTGCCTGTATCGACAAAATCATATATTCCATTAAAACCAACATACAGCTTACAGTCTTCCGTTCTTTGTGCAGCCAAGGCCGACAAAGGACCTCCGGCAGAACCTCCGGCAAAACCAATTCGTGTGACATCTAAATTGTAGGCTTCAGCATTATCTTTTGCCCATTGCACTGCAGATTCGATATCTTCCATAGCCTCCGTAAAATTACCTAAAGACCCTTTACATCGATAGGCAACACCAATTACAGCAACACCTGCATGTTTCACCAAATAGGAGCTGAAGTTTCCTTTCGCAGGGAAAGACTCCTCCAAGGTACCTCCAGACCATGCGCCACCATGTACCCAAAATACAACAGGTGTTGGTGCCAGCGAATTTTCTGAACCCAAAGATTTGGGTATGGATATTTCCAAAGGTATATTATGAGATATCCCAGGCGATTGTTCTGTTACTTTTATGCTCGGTATTACAAAGGACTCAATATCAAAAACCTCTTCCGTTTCTACGATATAACTAACATATCTTTCTTTTGTGTTTTCAAACAAATCGCCTCCAGCAGCAGTTACAGCATTTAATAAATCAACCACAACCAAAGATCCTTTTTCAAAAGGCGCTAGCGGTGTAAATTTAATTTTTGATGCATCGCTCATAAGCTCCCAAGTTCCGGCGATAGGATTTTCTCCCAATGAATTCTTATAAACTATTGGAAATTCAGTAGCTGAGTTTAATTCTTGATTAAAAGAAATTTCTAAAGACGCATCTTCTGAAAGGTTATTACTTCCTTTAAAACCTTCTTCCAAACCAAATCCTTTATCAAAAGCGTCCGGATATTCCTCTTTTAACCAGGCCCATACTTGGTCATGTTCATTTGCATCTAAGTCGCGATTAAAGATAATTACACTCGCCATTTCATAGTTTGCAACGACAGGAATCCAAGATAAATTCGTAGGCTTGTATTGCGCATTTAATAACAGTGGGCGATCACTTAAAACTAAGTCTTCGCTCAAGGTTCTTGAAAACACTTGATCTAGTGATCCTTGATGCATTTCTACCTGTTTGTCTGAATATTGAAGTGACAAAGCAATTGGATTGTCTGTATTATGGGTTCCTCCATTGAGTGATTGTTTTTCTGCGCCAAGACCAAAATCTGCTTTTACTTGAAATATTTTTGAAACTCCTAACCTCCAACCCGTATATCCAATATCTGTATTCCCTACATGATTTCCTACAAAAGCAGACAAGGCAGTTAAATCTTTGGTTTTTCCTACATAAAACACGGTCATCCCATTAGAAAAATCTATAGCATCGATGTCCTCAATATATAAATACTCTCGTGCACCTTCATTGGCAAGCGTCACATATCCCGGCCATGTTTCAAAAGATGGTACGGGTCTTAAATCAGGATCCGACTGTACTGCGTGAAAATTATCCTGCGCTTGATTGTCCCATTGAAAAACAGCAGCATTCACATCTTGAATTCCAGTTCCGTCTTTTAATAGAATCTGACAATTTGGGATATCTATAGGTGTAAAACTTTCTTGTGCAAAGACAAACGTTGTCACCAAAAATAAAAGGATATTAATTCGCTTCATAATAGTTTATTTACTGCTTAAATAGGTTTCTTGTTTAAAGGTAAAAACGCTCGACGGGGTTCTTGCTTCCTCAAAAATCTTTTCCATTTCCTGAACAATTTCAGGATGCTCTTTTGCCAGGTCGTTTCCTTCTTTTATATCCTTAGTGATATCATACAATTCTAAGGGAGCATTCGGTTGATTTAAGACATTGTATTTAACCGCCTTCCAATTACCCATACGTACCGCTTGTCTTCCTCCTTTTTCATGAAATTCCCAATACAAATACTCGTGATTTTTTTGCTTTTTAGTATTGTTTAAAAGCGTTAGTAAAAAGGAAACGCCATCAATATTTGTTGGCATTTTGGCATCTACAATTGCACCGAAGGTAGGAAAAACATCCCAAAAAGCAGAGATATGATCCGTTCTGGTATTTGCTTTTATTTTACCCGGCCAGCTTGCAATCATAGGTACCCGAATACCTCCTTCGTACAAATCGCGTTTGTGTCCTTTAAGGGAACCATTGCTATTAAAAAAGTCGGGATCTGCACCACCTTCTCGATGAGGACCATTGTCAGACGTAAATACGATAAGGGTGTTTTTCTCTAATCCCAAGGCTTTTACTTTGTCCATGATTTCTCCTACCTGTTGGTCTAAAATTGAGACCATGGCAGCAAATGTGGCATGACATTCTTTTTGAGAACCATAAGGACCATTTCTATATTCCGGACCAGCATCTACGCCTTCAAACTTTTTTTCCGGTTCGTAGTTTCCTCGAAAATTTTGGAGGATTTTATCCGGAGCCACCAATTCTGCATGAGGAATGATAGAGGCCACATATAAAAAGAAAGGTTCTTTTTTATTGTCCTCCATAAATTTCAATGTTTGTTGATGAATTAAATCCGGTCCATATATTTCTTTTTTCTTTCCTGCATTTCCAGCAAGTACAATAGAGTCTTTATTAGACCATAAATGATATGGGTAGTAATTATGTCCCAAACGCTGACAGTTATACCCGAAAAAGGTGTCAAAACCTTGATTGACAGGATCTCCTTCAGAACCTGGAAATCCCAATCCCCATTTCCCAAAAGCGCCCGTTTTATAGCCTTTTTCTTTAAGCATTTCAGGGAGGGTATAGGTATTGTCTGGCATGGGAAACTGCCCTTCTAACAATTCCTCATTATTTCTCCTTACTTTATTCCCTCTAATGACAGTATGTCCTGTATGCATCCCTGTCATTAAAGCAGAACGTGAAGGAGCACAAACGGTACTTCCGGAATAATGTTGTGTAAACAAGATTCCTTGAGAAGCTAGCTTATCAATATTAGGGGTAGCATATTTTGTTTGTCCGTAGCAACTGAGATCACCATAGCCCAAGTCGTCTGCTAGAATATAAATAATATTTGGCTTTAACGGCATTTTAACCTCTTCTTTTCGAGGTTGTTTCGCGTTTTCTTCGCAAGAAAATAAACTTATTGCGACCACTAGAATTCCAATAAATTTTAGTTTCATAATTCTTATTTAAATTAAATGTTACGAATAGCAAAACGATTGACACAATCTTAGCCCATCGCATTCGAGTTCTCAAAGGTCAACGTCAGGTCGAGCGGAGTCGAGACTCAATTTTTAGTGAGGTTTTTATTAACACGACCTCTCGACTCCGCTCGAGGTGACATTCCTTTTTTAACGATTCAGTCTTACTTCCTATTTCTCTTTAGAACAGAACTTAATAACACTCATTTTGCGTAAGATTCTTATTCAGTGATCTTTCAATTTCAGGAATTGGAAATAACTGATGGCATTCTTGTACATCGATTAAATCTGTACTTTTTAGATGCGAGTGTCTAACTTTGTCAACAAAGGTTCCTTGTCGAATTAAATCATCTCTTCTGTATCCTTCCATATAAAATTCCCACTGACGCTCTTGAAAAATGGCATCTCTTAAAGAGGTTTGATCAAAACTCCCTGTAGTTTCCAAGTTTGAAAGGTTTGCTCTGTTTCTAACTTCATTGATCAAGTCAAACACTTCCTGTGAGGGACCATTAATCTCGTTTAAAGCTTCGGCCTTCGCTAATAGTACCTCTGCGTAACGAGAGACAAACAAAGTACTACCATGGTAAATATCTGTTCTCAAATCCGTTGCAGTTCCAGCTAATGGATGTGGATATTTTTCAGAATAAATATAAGGCAGACTTTTGTTTACGTCCGGATTATTTTTGTTATCCAATGTTTTTGGACCAACGGTCTTTCCTTTTCTATCTATAAAACTGTGTCGAAACAATTTCGTAAAACGATCATCGGCAGGGTCATACGAATAATATACTTTGAGCTCGCCTCTAAAGGTTCCGAATCCCCAATAATCATTTTGACCATCGTATTGATGCTGGGCAATATCTGTACTTCCGGCAGCCAATGCATTCAATGATTTCCCATAAGGGTCACCAGTTGTTTTAACAGAAAAAATAATTTCTTCATTGAAGGAATTTCCGATGGTGTATAAATCTTCTATGTTTGGCAATAAATTATATCTCCCCAATCCCATAATCAAATCGGCAGTTTCCTCTACTTTAGCCCATTCCTTTCTTTTTAGATGGAGTTTCATTTTAAGAGCATAACCAGCTCCCAAGGTTGCCGCTCCGGGTAAATTTTCAGCGTCTTCTTTATCTAAATGCGGAATTGCCTCCTCTAGCAATGCTAAAATATATTGCTCGACTTCTTCAACAGAAGTTCTAGATGGTTTTTCTTCGATATCATTTACAGAAGAAGTAATTAATACAACCTCTCCAAAAAGACTTGTCAAATCAGAATACCCCAATGCGAGTAGAAACTGCGCTTGTGCTTTGTACCAGTTGATTAAGTCTTCATCTATGTTTGCATTATCCACATTATCAACGAGTAAATTTGCTTTCAAAATCATTGCATAAATATCGTTGTAGGTATTGACAACTACTGAATTACTTGTACCTAGACCTACAAAGTTATCAAAGTCTTTTCTTGCCCCTGTACCAAAAAGATTATCGGTAGGCACCTCTCTTAAATACAAATAATTTCTACCGTAATATCCTGGATTCGAACTTCCGAGAAGTCCCGCATAAGCACCTGTAAGCGCTGCTTTTACATCATCTTCCGTTGTCAAACCATTTAACGACGGGTTCGTCAGTAAATCCTCTTCTAAATATTTAGAACAAGAGACAATAACTATACTAAGTAATAAAATTATTATTTTTTTCATAATCTAAAATTCTGCATTAATTTTTAAACTAAACACTCTGTTCTGTGGATATGTGTTATAATCGAGACCTGCTTTTGTTGGGTCGTTTGAAGAAGTAAGTTCAGGATCAAATCCTTCGTAATTTGTAAACACATGCAAATTCTCTCCTGAAACAGCAATTCTAAAATTCTTTAATCCAATAACTTCTTTCGGAATTCTGTATCCTAGGGTGATATTCTGTATCCTTACGAAGGACGCGCGTTCAATAAATCGGTCGTTTGTAACCGATGAATTAGTCCAGCCATTCGTCTTTGGAATATCGGTATCCGGATTGGTAATCGTCCACCTATCTTCAGCCGATTTCCACCAACGGCTTTCGTTTCTGGCTCTGTTTACATTAAAAAGCACATAGTCAAAGGCTCCTGTAAATACCATATCCATTGAAAAGTTTTTGTATTGAAATGAGTTTGTCATTCCCATAGTAATCTTTGGCAACCCACTTCCTAAATAAACTCTGTCTAATTCGTCTATAACACCGTCTCCATTTTGGTCTTTAAAAGTATATTCTCCAGGCTGAATTTCAGGTTGTACATCACTAGTTTCATCTGCTTGTAACATACGATCTATTTCAAATCCATAATAGGCACTGACGGGTTTTCCTACCTGTAATTTATGATATCCTGGGAAATTGGACCCTCCAACACCCACATTATCATCCAATGCTAAACTCTCTGCTCCTTCAGGCAATTCAAGCACTTCGTTTTCATTATAGGCAACGTTGTAGTTTAAGGACCATCTGAAGTCTCCTTTTCTAAGCACCATTGCATCGATATTAAACTCTACACCACTGTTTCGAACAGACCCAATATTTTGTAGGAAGGTTTTCTTTCCAAGATAACGACTGATATCTCTTTGGAACAATAAATCATCGGTAGTTTTATCGTAATAGTCGAATTCAATTTGAACTCTATTTTTCAGCAGTCCTAATTCGAATCCAATATTGTATTGTTTTGTGGTTTCCCACTTTAGGTCGGGATTCGGAATGTTTAAAGGACTAAAACCTACAGCACCATTTTCTCCTCCCCATGCATAGGTCGACCAAGTGGTCTCAGACAAGGCATTCGAACGTCCTGCAGGAATCCTGTCATTTCCTGTCAATCCATAACTCCCTCTAATTTTCAAATTCGAAATAACATTAGAGTGCTTTAAAAAGTCTTCATTTGAAGCTCTCCAACCAAAAGCAATCGATGGAAATACACCTGTTTTATTGTTATCTCCAAATCGTGACGAGGCATCCATCCTCACCGTTGCGGTTAGTAAATATCTACGAGCATAATTGTTATTTACTCTAAAAAATGCAGATTGTCTTTTGGTGGTCACATAATTTGAAAACAGTGGATCAATCGTATTTGCTGCCCCTAAATTATGGTATAAATAGGCATCAGAATTAAAGCCTTTGGCCGTTGTTCTATAGCGGTCGTTGAAATTATTTTGCGTTGACACCCCTAATAAGAACTTGGTATTATTCTTTTCTATATCAAGATTGTAATTTAGAAAGGCCTCTAGCAAATAATCTCTTACGTCTTGATGACTCACTTCTGCAAAACCACCAACCAATCCACCGCTAGGAACAATTTTAGGCAGGTATCTTCCTGTAAAAGAATCTTGTAGTAAGAATCCAGAATTAATTCGAGCATTCAGATTTTCATTAAATTCATATTCAAATCCAAGCGTTGAATAGACACTGGTTCTTCTATTGTCATTAGTTGACTCAAGAATTGCTGGTAGTGGATTTTCATCAAAAGTAGCTACATTATTTCGTGGCGTACCATAGGTACCGTCTTCATTATAGGCAGGAAACAAAGGGGAAGTACTTAACAATCTATACAATACGTCGTCTCTACTATTTCCTTCATTAAAAGAAAAGGTATTGTTATTGATATGTGAGACACGTATCGATCCATCCATAGAAAATTTATCATTGAATTTTTTCGAGTAATTCGTAGAAAGCGACAACCTGTTAAATTCGGAATTTTTGATCACTCCTTCATTGTTATAGTAGCCCATATTCACATTGAAAACAGAGGTTTCACCACGAGAATACACACCTACCGAATAGTCAGAAAATATCCCTGCTCTGGTCCCTTCATCTATCCAATCTGTACCGGCTCCAATTTCAGCAATTTCCTCTTCAGTATAAATCGGTTCACGACCAAAAAACTCTTCAGTTTCATTTGCAGTTGTCGCCATAACAGCTCCGGAAGCGTATTCAAAAGGTTTTACCAATACTTTTATACCAGAGGCAGCACTAAAGGTAACTTTCGTTTTGTCTTTCCCTGCTTTTTTCGTGGTAATCATAACGAGTCCGTTCGCCGCTCTCGATCCATAAATTGCCGTCGCCGATGCATCTTTTAATATATCGATACTTTCAATATCATTAGGATTGAGATCTGTCCCTAAATTAAAAGTATTCGGAACAGGAATTCCATCTACTACATACAGCGGATTGTTATCTCCTGAAATAGAATTCACCCCTCTTATTTGAATGGTGGCTTCAGCTCCAGGTTCAGCACCACTTGATGAGGTTACACGCGCACCTGCAACTTTACCCGATATCAAACCTTGTACACTATTGTTGTTTCCTTGGAGAAATTCATCTGAAGTCACTGACTTCACAGACCCTGTTAAATCTGATTTTTTTGCAGTACCATATCCTACTACCACAACCTCCTCAAGTTTTGCAAAATCTTCTTTTAAGGTAATATTTAAAACGGTTTGTCCATTTATCTCCACCGACTGCTCAATAAAGCCTATATAGGTAAAGTCTAAAATTTGTCCTTCATCCACTTTAATTGTATAGTTTCCGTCAAAGTCTGAAACTGTACCATCATTTGTCCCTTTGATAATAATATTTACCCCCGGAAGCGGGTTTTTTGATGCGTCTAAGATTGTTCCTGAAATAGTGCTTTGCGCCCATGAGACCAAAGAACTAAGACAAAAAACAAAACAAATTGTCAATTTAATTTTCATAATTTAAGCTTGCGTTTGTTAGTTTTTGATTATTTACTGGTTAGTTTAATTGTTTTTGTTTCTCCTTCTTTTGTTTTTATGGCTATGGTTATTTCTCCACTACCTTGCGCTTCTACAAAAGCCACCAACTTCCCTCTAAAGGCTCTTTTTGAAGAAGCGCTATACGGGGTCAAATCTATAGGACTTCCATTATCAATTCCTTTTAATATTCCTGCTCCTTCTATTGCTACAGAAATATAGTCATCTGCATAAGGGAATAAATTACCTTTGCTATCAACGATATCAATAGTAACCATAGCATTTTCGTGATCTTTTGAGGATAGTACGTCTTTGCTAGTTGTAATTTTTAACTGCTGTTCTCCTGTGGCTGTGCTGTACGATTTTTCCGCAACCACTTTTCCTTTGTCGTATGCTTTCGCGGTAATGGTTCCTCTTTCATAAGGCACATTCCATACGAGTTGCTCTCCTTTATAAGTTTGTCTTCCTAGCGATTTTCTATTTAAAAACAGTTCCACTTCTTCCGTGTTTGTATAAATAACTACAGGAATGGCAATTCCTTCTTTCCCTGGATGTGTCCAGTGTGGTAAAAGATGTACCATTGGCTTTTTACTCCAAAGACTTTGATACAAGTAGTAGTGATCTTTTGGAAGGTTTGCAATATCAATAACTCCAAAATTCGCAAATCGAGATGGCCATTGGTTGGTTTCTCCCAAATAATCAAAAGCCGTCCATCTAAATTGCCCCATTACATAGTCCAGTTCTTCCACTTTTTGCCATGCTTTTCGGGCGCTTGATCGTACCGTAGCATTGTCATAAGAGGATTGCAAATATAAATTTTCTTTCCAGAAATTAGGATTCACAATCGAATACAAACTATCATGTATAGTATAATATGCAGATTCCTCTTCAGGAAACACTTCTGATTTCGAAAGATCAGGAATTGGGTAACATTTTCCTTCAAGACCTTTCATAGTTCCTGCAGTTCCTTTTCTAATTTCCCATTTTGCAGGAAAATCTCTCCGTCTCCAATTGGTTGTTGTTCTATAGACACCTCTTGTTTGGTACGTATGTGGTACTTCTGTTGCGATCACAGGAACGGTTGGATGCGCTTTATGGTAGGATTCATACCTTCCAATTTCTTCACCGTCTCCATTAAATCCTTTGATATCCAATTGGGTTTTTGACAAATGATCTACCATACCTCTTGTAGGGTCATGTCCTCCTTGTGTAATAGGACGGGTATCATCAATGTTTTTAATAAAATCGATCAATATTTTTTGAGTTTCAGCCGAAGGTTTCTTTACTTCATTTCCTATGCTATACATAAAGATACTTGGGTGATTTCTGTTTGTTTTAATCCAAGACGTCACATCTTGTTGCCAATTTTCTTCAAAATACAACCCATAATCGTCTTCTGCTTTCGCATTTTCCCAACCATCAAAAACCTCGTCCATCACCAAGATTCCAAGCGAGTCACATAGTGAATAAAATTCTGGTGAAAACGGATTGTGCGCCGTTCGTATGGCATTACATCCCATATCTTTCAATAGTTGTAATTTATACAACAAGATGCTCTCCGGCACTGCTGAACCATAGATCCCAGCAGCATGATGCATACAAACTCCTTTGATTTTTATGTTTTCATTATTCAATTTAAATCCCCACTTCGAACTGAATTCAATCTTTCGAATTCCGAAATATAAGGTATCTGAATCTACTATATTCCCTTTCTTATCATGTAATTCATTTACAATGACATGTCTATTCGGGGTCTGTAACGACCACAGTTGAGGGTTTATGAGCTCTATTTTTTGAGAAGCAGTAATACTACCATTGGATGCGACCTGAATCTTCTTTTCTTTACTTGTTAAAAATTTCAGATTTTCATCGAAGATTTTTTGCACCAATGACGCTTTCAACTTATTGTTATTTTTATTGACTACTTCAGCATGTGCTTCAATCATGACCAAGCTATCATTCACAACATTAACATCTACATATTGTTCTAAGGCCTTAAAATGTGTTTTTGGCAGTATGCTCAACCATACATTTCTATAAATCCCCGAACCTGTATACCATCTCCCTGATTTTGGCTTAGAATGATCTACCTTTACCGCAATGGTATTTTTTCCTTTTCTTAAAAACGAAGTTACATCGTAATAAAAAGCAGTATATCCATATTTGTGATTCCCTACGAAATTCCCATTGATCCATACAGTACTATTCATGTACACACCATCGAATTGCAATTCTACAGTATGTGATTTTGGGTCTTCCTTGAGCTCTAATTCTTTTCGATACCATCCAATACCTGTTGGAAGGTACCCAGATTGCCAATCGGTTCCATATATAGTGTCATATGTACCTTCTACACCCCAATCATGCGGTACATCTAACAACCTCCAAGAGGCGTCATTAAATGTATCGTTACTAAAATCAGGACTATCACCTAATTGAAAACGCCAATCTTTATTTATTTTGTAAACATGTCTATTTGCATTATTTAAAACACCAAGTTTTGATTTATGTTTATTAAAACCTATGATCACAAAACTTGATAAGGTTAAGACACCTAAAATGCCAATTAAATAGATATTTCTTTTTGAATTCATTGTATTCGGATATTCTTTGTACTCATTTGTATTGTCATTCAAAACTAATTGAATTCTGTAGTTCCTATAGGGGGTAATTCATCAATATCTTAGGGGGCTTTTAACGAAAACCCTATTTTTCGATTGAATCGATTTCGTACCACTGGTTGTCACGACACTCCATCTTAAACAATTTCAATTTGGTGAACTCCTATTAAAACTCACCACTAAAATCTAAACAGAGGGAGTGTACACTTATCTGATAATTATCTTGTGAACACTTTGTCCATCTTCGGATTGTATATTAAAAAAATACACTCCTTGACCTAAGTTCTCTGGCACAATATAACTTTCCGTTACGCCATTTTTTGCATCTCTAAGCGCTCCAGAAAAATCATAAACTCTAATTTCTTTTTGATTCTTGTCATTGAATGTCAATTCCGTTCCCGCACGAGCTGGGTTCGGTGTAAATACTTGTTCATAACTCTTGAAATCATCATTTACAACTAAGGTTGCAGAACTGTAGTTCCATTGTGAAAGATTAAATGTAGTTGTAGGACTCAGCGTTACTCGAACCGCCTTTGTATCATCTACCAGACCATCTTCCCAAATATCTTCATTTGAACTTCCGTTTTTTATGGTAATCACTGAACCTGCATGACTCAGCGAAGCATCAAAATCCTCGTTACCAACTGTAGCCACTGTGAAATATTTTTTATCGATCATCTCTGCTTCTGAAAACCCCATATAATCAGCAAACACTTTGTAAAAGGTAGCATTTGACAAGGAAAGGTTGCTTGCACCACCAACCTTATACATTTCAACAAAATAAAAAGAGGCCCCTACAGGTATCGAGGTGTTGTCACTTGTACTTGTATTGGGGTTTGAATCTGTATAACTATCAATAGTTTTAGTAAACATGGCACCAATAGATTTGGTTGTTGTTGAATTATCCGTTCCATCTTTATACTTTAATTTGTAATCGTTTAAATCTATAGTAGCATTTAGCACCTGAACTTCGACAAAGGAAAAATAATATGATGAGCCTGAGAAACTTGGAGAATAAGGCGACACATTATTCACTCGTTTTACAATTAAATTTTGAGCTGAAACCGTAGCGGTCATTGTTACAAAAAGCAGTAAAAAGTAGTTTTTTGTTTTCATTGTAGTTTGTTTTTAATGGTTTAATAAGTTTTTGTTTGGTTTTCCAAAAGTATCGGAGTTCGGCAATTCTGAAAGGGGGTGATTCAACAATATAAAAGGGGCTATTCAACAAACCCATTATTTTTCATAGTAATGCATTGAATAAAT